>Ga0247725_1000990_pt1 | contig 16298 bp, 29 predicted proteins | sample OKSTACKMCFT3sol_FD_183021 | JGI IMG/M metagenome (GOLD analysis project Ga0247725, IMG submission 183021) | Subsurface sediment microbial communities from gas well in Oklahoma, United States - OK STACK MC-FT3-sol | ecosystem: Environmental > Terrestrial > Deep subsurface > Rock core/Sediment... | reverse complement strand
TGTCGGTTCATATCTACCTGGCTACGTCCTTCTGAGCATGAGAGACGCCAATGAAACAAACAATCTTTCTTCGAAGTAAGCAGCAACAGCAGTCAGCAATAAACGCCATCCTCGCATCACCTCTCGACAACGAACGACCAATCACCATCAAAATCCTTGAATATCGGCGCAACCTGGACCAGAACGCGAAATTTCACGCGATGCTGGGTGATATCGCTCGTCAGGTAAAGTGGTGTGGAAGGAAATTGAAACCAGAGCAGTGGAAGGTTTTGTTGATAAGTGGTCACGCCATTGCCACAAAAGATGGTGCTGATGTTTTGCCTGGTTTGGAGGGTGAGTACGTAAACATTCGCGAGAGCAGCGCAGAGATGAGCGTAGGGCGCATGGCGAGCCTTATCGAGTACACGACTGCGTGGGCAATAGGTCAGGGCGTCAGATTCACTGACAGGAGGTATGAATGAGTCGACAGCGACGAAGCATAACCCAAATCGCAATGGACAACCTGATATTCATCCCCACCAGACGCTCCAGAAACAAACCCAAGCCAGTACCCACCGAATCAGACGTAACAACCTTCAACTAAACCGCGCACCTGTGGGATATCCGCTGGCTGCGTGACCGTGCGAGGAAATAACAATGCTGTTAATTCAACCTGGATTCGGCCTAAGCATAAAGCAAGAGCATATGTTTGGTCAGAAAGAATCCAACAGAAAGATGGTTGCCATAAAGCTTCCGTTTATCTGCATCTACTGGCTCAACAAGCCCGCAACCGCCTATTGGTACGAGTGCGCGCGAGCGGCATTCAGTGACCCGGGCTGGTTCATAGAAAATCATCACGCTGTTCGGCAGGCGAAGCGCAGAGCAACCATTACCAAGATGAAAGCTTACCAACAAGCATGGGAAGAGCATCAGGCGCGTTACCAGAAGGATAGAGAGAAGCTTGAAGATGAAAACATGAACTTAAAGAAAAAACTCACCGAAGCAATAAGAGACATAGAGGCGTTCAGAAGAATTTACGGAGACAAAAAATGAGCAGCCTTATCGAAGATTACCAGGGTCGACTCGATGACCTTCTTACATAGGCATCAATGGATGACATCGACCCCATTGACCTGCTGGTCAACTCAATAGCCGATTATCTGGAAGGCGAGCTTGAGGATGAAGAAGACAAAACGCTTTGCGTCGACTTCGGCGGAAAGAGCTTGATTATCAGCATCGTCAGCAATGACGAGCAGCCAGTTAGCGAGAGGGTGCATTGATATGGACTATTCACAGTTATCAGATTTCGAAATTAACAAGCGAGTTGCAAAATCCATTTACAGCGTTTCATTCGTGGAGCCACTTAGTAGAACAGTTAGTGTGAGTGGGGAGAAAAGATTATTTGACCCATGCAACAACCCGGCAGACGCATGGCCGATTATCGAAAGCAATAGAATCTCAATTCGTAATCGGTATGAAGGTGACTGGAAAGCAGAAAACGAATGGGGTGAGTCTCGCTTCCATGTTGCATGCAATCCTCTCCGCGCCGCCATGATCGTCTTCCTCATGATGCAGGACGCTAAACATGCTTAGCCAATCAGAAGCCCAATCCTACGAGCAGCAGAGCATACGTCGAACGTTGTGCGCAGGCTGCACGAAGGAGTTATCAGATGGCGAGGTTCATTGCTGTGAAGAGTGCGCCTCACTGGCAATAGCGTATCGCGACCCTAACGGATTTATGACGGAGGAAGATGATGATATTTAGTAGATACGGAGAAATTACTTTCAGGCACTTCCAGGATAATCCTGCGTGGGCGGCAGCGGCAGGATATGACTTCAACTTCATTGATTGCTTATCAGCATCGGCGCAGTGCACATCGAACATAGCAAGTAACTTGCTCGATGAGATTGCAGAGTTTCCGGATGCAGAAGTTCGTTATATTCCAGTTTTCATCATTAAGCTTTCTGTTGGTTCGTTACTGCTATTTGCCATGATGTTTGCGTATCCACTATTTGCTCTGGTCATCTTCTTTCGCTGTAAATCTATGAAGCGGAAATACAAGGACGACTATAGCGACATAGTCGATCACAACCTTCGCACTTGGGCTCAACATGTTTATCGCAGGAGTTTGAAAAATGGCTAAAGGCAAAACGCCTAAGCCTAAGACCTGCCCAATCTGCTCTACCGAATACATCCCACGAAGTTCTCTCCAGAAAGTCTGCCATAACTACAAATGCGCTATTGCGTTCAATAAGCAACGCGATGCTGAAATTGCTGCGCGTGAACAGCGTAAGCGAGAACGCGAGCATAGCGCTGACTTGAAGCAGAGAAGGGAGGCTTTAAAGACACGAGCAGAATGGGAAAAAGAGGCTCAGGCAGCATTCAACAGATATATCAGGATGCGCGATATGTACCAAGAGTGCATCAGTCACCCAGGAAAGCTTATCAGCAATTCCAACTACATCACCGGCAGCGCAGTTGATGCCAGCCACTACCGATCGCGTGGTGCAGCATCCCACCTCAGATTCAACGTATTTAACGTTCATGCGGCATGCACCCGATGCAACAGGCAGCTTAGCGGTAATGCTGTCGAGTATCGCATACGGCTTATAGAGCGCATAGGTCTGGAAAGGGTTGAGCGTCTTGAAGCTGACAACGAGCCACGAAAATTCGATATCGAGTACCTGAAGCGAGTTAAGTCAATTTTCACGCGCCGGGCTCGTCATTACGAAAAACTCCGTAAGAGATATAGCGAGGCAGCATGACAGACATAAGCAGAGAGGTCTGTGAAGAGTATCTGGATGCTCTGGTTACAGTGGAGCTATCCGTTCGATTCGCACAGCTCGAAGACCGTAAGATTAACGCCACCATCCGCGCAACAGTGACCGAGTTACTCAAGCGCATTCGCGACAAGAAAATCCGCGCCATCTTTGCTGGCTTAGCCCGTCAGCCATTCCCTGATGGAGCACTGAAGATGATGCGTCGCCAGTTAGACAGCTTAGTAGGAGAACCCGTATGTGCTCAGTAACTAACATCCAGCAAGTCAAATGGCAGCGTCACGCAGACATGGAGAAGTTAAAGGATATCGATGCGCAAATTGCAGACGCAGAAAGGGCAATGTGTTTACTGGCAGAGCGTCGCCGCGAGCTGGTTAATCGCTTAGGGCTTAATAAACCTGAAAATGACCCAGAGGCAGCGTAGATGATAAAGCCAGCTCACAACAATTTCGCAACTATGCTGATTGACCAACTCACTTACTTCCCCCCTTTCAGATTCCTGCGATCATCTGGCCTTGCATGGAAATGCAACGCATTAGTTGAAGCTGATCGCTATCTTGAAAGCGTTGAAACAGGAGTATGGAGATGAGACACACTCCGATATTCGGCATGGTCAACTTCATCGACGATGCTCATTTCCGCCGCGTTTGGAAGCACCCAAAGAAAACCATTAACTCTCGCCAGAAAGCGTGGGTTCACTACATGCTTCAGGTATGGGGAAAGGTTAACGCCGGTGATGACTCTCCAGGTGGTGCAATCAACGTTATCGGCCGCCTGATGATTCGTAGCCAGTGGAGTGATGACAAGGCCAAACAGATTGAGTCTGTCGTCATGCGTCTCTACGAAGAAGATGGGTTACGTGGAGATGCGCTATATCAGAAAGCTCGCGAACTGGTCATCCCTCAATCATCGTTCAGCAACATCATCGCTCTCGCCAAAGAATTCGATGATGCTGCTTTCGTTGAACGTGTGATGGTTAAGACATTTCACCGTGAAAGCCCCGTCCGCGATGTAGCTATTAAGCGATATTGCAATCGCAATTGCACGCAAGATATCGCCAGGATGATGAATGCAGTCACCGGAATGGATATCCAGTCGTGCAGGCGCAGGGTTGTCTGGTGCGAGAACGTGCTCGATTCAGAAATCTTTTATGCGATGAGGCGCGAAATTGAGAAGGAATTTCCACAGGCTGCATAATATTTAGGTAAATTGTCCTAAATAACTTGCACACGCGAAATGGAAGTAGTACATTTTGTATATGCTCGGAGCAAAAGCGAACAGAGCAGCCAAACAAACAAGCCCTGAGTTAATAGCTCGGGGCTTTTGCGCTTTAAGCACGACCTTTCTGAAAGCGCATCCCACCAAATACCAGACAGACAATACCCTCACCTTATCCGCTGTGGCTACGGTGGCGTATGCGCTTTCACCTATAAACAACCACCAATACCAACAGGAATACCAATGCTTACTCTCAAGACGATTAATTCAGATAAAGACACCTCCATTTTCCAAGTGACAGGAGATGTCAGCTACGTGAAAGAATCACGAATGATTTTCTTCACTGGATGGCATGGAGGTGATGCAGAAGTGCTTCTTGATGATGGAGAAGTGGCCTATGTATGCAATGAAAAAGGTGTGACAGTAGCTACATTCCAGTAGTCATTACAAAGCGTCTATATCTGGGCGCTTGATAATGACCAAAAGAAAACCCTGCATTGAGCTGGGCTTCGTGAAAATTGGCGACCGTAAGTTGGTGGAACAACCTACGGCCATCTTGCTCATGATAGGACTCACGAACAAAGACCGAGGCCCATATCGTCTGATCAGACGCCATGACCATAGATCGGATTTGTTCAGCAGACAATTACCTAGATTCTTAATTCTTGAACAAATCCCCCGTAATGAGGGGTAGAGCATGTTCCGCATGAATACAAGCAACGGATTCTGGTCCTACTTTTGGTCAGGTCTAACGGGATTTTTCGCCATGCTAACTCTTCAGGATGTCCTCTTCGCCCTGGGATTTGCCATCACGGCGACATTCACCTGGCTGACATACAGATCTAACGACCGAAAGAACAAAGCAGCGATTGAAGAAGATCGCAAACGCACAGACATCCTCAAGGCTGCCTATGCCCGGGGTGATGTGGCGAACATTACAGAAGCAGCTGCAATTGTGAAGAGCATAGATGCAGAGCTTCAGCCTCAGGATTCAACCAATGGCAATTCCAGCAAAACTACGTAATGCACTGGTAGCTTCATCAGTTGCCGGTTCGATATCTATTGCAGGCGTACTGATACAAGACCAGGAAGGCGTGGTTTATAAGCCATATCTTGATCCAATAGGAATACCCACAGTCTGCGCTGGAGTTACAGGCGCAGATGTGAAGATGGGCAAGGCCTACACAAAGGCTGAGTGTGATGCACTGCTGTACAAGCATATGCAGCCAGCAATAAAGGCGGTAGATGGTTCAGTGAAAGTGAAACTGAACGATTATCAGAAAGCTGCGCTCTACTCATTCACCTACAACGTAGGCCCAGGTGCCTTCCAGTCATCCACATTACTGAAGAAACTAAACCGCAACGATATTCCTGGTGCGTGTGATGAATTACGACGTTGGACATATGCCGGTGGTAAGCAGTGGAAAGGCCTCATCAACCGCCGTGAAGTGGAGCGCCAGTTATGCTATGGAAAACCGTAGAAGCTCACTGGAAGGTGATTGTAATTGCCCTGATGTTCGTATGGGTGGTTATTGCAGGCAAGGTAGCGAACACCTACCACGATAAATACATCCAGGCTGATAAAGACCTGAAGCTAGCCACGCAGACAATCACCGACATGCAGACGCGACAGCGCGATGTGTCTGCTCTCGATTCGAAATACTCCGGAGAACTGGCAGATGCTAAAAGCAAGCTTGATGATTTGCAGCGCTGTGTTGCTGATGGCAAGTGTGGGCTGCGCATCAAAGTCGTCTCCTCAAAAGCTAACGCCTCCACCTCCTCCGGCGTGGATGATGCAGACTCCGCCAGACTTACTGACTCCGCTCAACGGGATTATTGGAGTCTCAGAGAGCGAATCGAAACCAGCAACAAAATGATTCTTGGCCTCCAGGAATACATCAACACCCAGTGCCTGAAGTAACCCACCATAGCGCTACATCTTCGCTGCTTACCTGCATTAGCCATGACTGCAGCTCCTCCTTTCTGCAAGAGCGTGCAGGTTATTCGAAAAAGATGATACCGCGTCACAGCATTGCGGGATGTCTGTGGCGTTCATAGCTGCCTTCTCAAGCGGTGGTAGAAGAATTGAGAGTGTAATACAGAGCATTCTTTCGAGAGTGTTCAATATTGCAGCAAGTTTTATGTGTGTGCCTACGGGCGGGATATTCACTATTCAGCAGGAAATTCTAAAATGACCAAACGCGTCGTAGCTCAAAACGGTTCAACAACCACCGTAGCAACATCATCTGACCTTCCTGTAGCCGCTACTGCAAGCACTGCTGGCGTGGTTAAGCAAATGACATTCACTGCTCAGCTCACTGCTGCACCAACACAAGCAGACTTCAACAGCCTGCTTACCAAGTTGATTGCCGCAGGTCTGATGGCGTCCAGCTAATGATCACAATGAAGGTGGTTGCTCAAAAGCGGTGGTGGGTAAGCCCATTGCTGTCCGTGCTTAAGGCATTTGTCTATGCACGCATCGTAAGAGAGAAACACTTCGAATCCCTGACAGCCTTCATCGCTCGATGGGGATTTAAGTTTAAGGTAGAGAAATAACATGGCCAGTCTGACAATTAAGCAAGAGGCTTTCTGTCAGGCATACATCGAAACGGGTAATGCTTCTGAGGCTTATCGGACGGCGTATGCTGCTGACAAGATGAAGGCTGAAGCAATACACGTAAAAGCATCTGAATTGCTTTCAAACGGTAAGGTATCGGTAAGGTTAAAGGAATTACAGGGAGAGATTAAACAGCGACACAACGTAACTGTGGATTCCTTGCTAGCCGAACTGGAGGAGGCCAGACAAAAAGCACTTAGTGCAGAAACGCCACAATCATCTGCAGCTGTAGCAGCAACGATGGGCAAGGCCAAGCTAACTGGGCTTGATAAACAGATAGTGGAAATGCGCGGAAGCCTAGGCCTCAACCTGAACAAATCCCTCACTGAGCTATTCGAAGATGACAGCGATTAACCCGATATTCAAACCATTCATTAAGCCGCATCGATACAAAGTGGCAAAGGTGGACGCGGGTCAGGGAAAAGCTGGACTATTGCACGTTTACTCGTAGAGATATCTCGCCGGGGGTGCTATCGCTTTCTCTGCGCCCGCGAACTCCAGAACAGTATCAGCGACTCAGTAATCCGATTGCTCGACGACACAATCAACCGTGAAGGTTACGCCTCAGAGTTTGAGGTGCAGCGTGCGAGCATTCGCCACCTGGTGACCGGTAGTGAGTTCATGTTCTACGGCATTAAGAACAACCCTACCAAGATTAAGTCGCTAGAAGGTATCGACATCTGCTGGATGGAAGAAGCAGAGGCGGTATCAAAGGAATCGTGGGAAATCCTGATTCCTACCATTCGTAAGCCCGGCTCTGAAATATGGGTAAGCTACAACCCCAAGAACATCCTCGACGATACGCATCAGCGCTTCGTCATTGCGCCCCCTGATGACATCTGTCTGCTGACGGTCAACTACACCGATAACCCGTGGTTTCCTGACGTTCTGCGGCTGGAGATGGAGGAGTGCAAGCGCAAAGACTACGACCTTTACCTGCACATCTGGGAAGGCGAGCCGGTAGCAGACAGCGACATGGCAATCATCAAGCCATCGTGGATTGCAGCCGCCGTGGATGCTCATCTGAAGATTGGGTTTGAGGCATCAGGGCGTAAGCGCATCGGCTTCGACGTTGCAGATGAGGGTGAGGACAGTAACGCCACAACACTTGCTCATGGTTCGGTTGTAACCGACTGCCAGCAGTGGAACAAAGGCGATGTCATCACTTCAGCAGATCGCGTTAAAAACTACGCAGAAGAAGTCAGGGCTAGCGAGATTGTTTATGACTCCATTGGTGTTGGTGCTGGCGTAAAAGCCCACCTGAAGCGCGTGTGTCGCATTCCTGCCACTGGTTTCAATGCTGGTGAGTCAGTATTCAAACCTGAATCCAAATATGCCGAAGGGAAGACCAACAAAGACATGTTCTCCAACATCAAGGCGCAGGCGTGGTGGGGAGTGCGTGACCGGTTCTACAACACATGGCGAGTCGTTAAGCATCTGGAAGCAAACCCGGACGATCGCGATTTCGTGAAGCAATTCTCTGACGACCAGCTAATCAGCCTTTCCTCTGGCATAAAGCAGCTTGAATACCTCAAGGCTGAGCTATCTCGCCCATGGGTTGATTACGACAATAACGGTCGAGTGAAGGTTGAGAGCAAAAAGGACATGAAGAAGCGCGGCATACCATCACCAAACATGGCCGACTCACTCATCATGGCATTCGCTCCGATTCACAAGCCATTCCATATTCCTGACGAGATACTCCAATGACAAGACGCAAGCAAACAGCGCAACCCACTCGGCGGGAACTGGCAAAAATCACGCAGATGCATCTTGATAATGCCTCTGTAGCAAATGAAGAAAAGCCGTACGCTGAATTTAAACGATATGAACCCCTTCCAGGGGTAATCCCTGATGCGAAGAAGGAAGCCACTCTGGCGATGGATGCAACGCCGTATGATGTGCTTAACGGCATGTCTATCGGCACAGAGTATTCAGGCTTCCGTGGCTACCCAATTCTGGCTGCCATGTCTCAGCAGGTCGAGTATGCGAACATGCATACTGTTATGGCCGACGAGATGACGCGAAACTGGATTGAGGTTAAAAGCCGCAAAGATGGTGATGAAGATATCGAACTGATGGAGCAGGCGCTGGTTAAGTACGACGTGAAGCGCTTAATCCATGAGGCTGTAAAGCAGGACTCCATGTTTGGCGTTGCCCACATCTACGTTGACACAGGAGCGAGTGAGACAGAGCTTGAGAAGCCGCTCTTCCTTGACCCTCGCAAGATTCCAAAGGGCTCCCTGAAAGGCCTGCGTTGCGTTGACCCGACATGGATTTACCCGGCGATGTACAACACGCGATGGCCTCTGTCTGACAACTACTACAAGCCGCAAGCATGGTTTGTCATGGGGCAGACGGTTCACGAGTCTCGCTTCATCGACATCATCAGCCGACCTGTGCCAGACATCCTCAAGCCGTCATATTCGTTCGGCGGACTGTCGCTGACGCAGCTGATGGAGGATTACGTTACTGACTGGCGCGATGCCAAGAAGAACGTCATCAAGATTCTCCGCACGCTGCGCATGAGAGCATTGAAAACTGACATGGATGCTCGCCTTGCTGAGCCAGGGCAGTTCGACAAGCGCATCAAGCTTTTCACTGCCCTGCAGGATAACCAAGGATTGTGGGTGCTCGACAATCAAGAGGACCTGCTTCACATGCAGACATCTCTCAGTGAATTGTCCAACCTGCTTTCCAATTATCAGGATCAGATGTGCATCCCGGCGCGTATCACCAACCTGAAGCTCCTGGGGAACGCTCCTGCGGGATTAAACGCATCAGGTGACTCAGAGCTTGAGACGTGGCACGAAACCATTTCAGGGATGCAGGAACGAGATATACGACGGGCTCTGGAGAATATCTTCAAGATTATCCAGCTCTCCGAGTTTGGCGAAATCAAAGAGGATATCTATTTCGAGTTCCGTCCACTGGATGAGCTGAGCGAGAAAGAGAAAGCCGAGATTGCCAAACTGAAGGTCGAAACGGTCACTGCCGCTGCTGACTCGCAACTGGTCGACACCGAAGAGGCTCGCGATGCCCTGAAAGGCATCGATGGCGCTGGCTTCGAAAATCTGGATGGTGATTATGAACCGGAAGAAGACGAAGAGTCTGAAGCCAGTGAACTACAACGCGGGCAACATCAGGTGGTACCAGAAGGAGTTGCTCAGAACGATTCGTGAGATGAATGATGACGTTAAGGCAGAGATAGTCACCATCATGCGGGATAACCCGCTGGCGATGGATATGGCGATGGATGCTAACCCGGTTGACCTGGTGAAGCGCGCCATATCCTCGCTGGCTAAGAAGTGGATAGACAACTTCATCAGGAAGGCGATTCCGGTTTCCGATGAGGTGGCAGATAAGACGCTTGAGGCTGTCGACCGTGGCATTCTCGCATCTGCCCGCAAAGACTCGCTGGTTATAAACCTGCAATGGACTGACGCCATGCTGCAAAAGCGTGATGCCATCATTGCTGAAAACGTGTCGCTGATTCGCTCTATACCCGAGAAATACTTCACTGAAGTGGAATCAATGGTGTTCCGGTCAATCGCCAAAGGTGGAGACAGAAAGCAACTGGCTGATGAGATAGGGCGTGAGTTTGGCAAGCGTCATGGTATCACCAGGCGTCGCGCTGAGTTCATAGCTCGTGACCAGGTACGCAAAGCTACCAGTGCGCTTTCAAACGCACGTCAGCAGGCTGCAGGTATCAAGAAAGGCATCTGGCTTCACAGTGGCGGTGGCAATCAACCACGACACAAACATGTGCAGGCTAACGGCAAAGAGTTCGACCTCGATAAGGGGCTTCCGATTGGTGATAAAGGCCAGTATGTGCTTCCTGGCGAGGAGCCAAACTGCGGTTGCACGTGGAAGCCGGTTTTGCCGTTTTAAAACGAAATAAATCAACAAGGTCACTTCGGTGGCCTTTTTTATTGCCTGAAGAAAGGTAATCCAATGCCAGTACATCAAAAAGACGGCAAGTGGTATTGGGGTTCGAAAGGGCCATTCGATACACAGGAAAAAGCCGAAGAAGTAGAGCGAGCGGCATACGCGAACGGCTACGCCAAAGACTCTGCATTAGCATTTGACAGGGCAAGCGTGCGCACCTATGACGCGGATGGAAAGCTTCACGTAGAGCTAACCCCAATCAGCAAGGCTAACGTCTGCGTCTACTACGGTCGAGAGATTACAGGCTGCGATGAGTTAGGTCTCATTCCTGATAAAGCATATCGCCTCCTGCGTGACCCTGAAGAGCTGAGCAAGGCCGCAGACACATTCAACAACCAACCGCTGCTTAACACTCACATCGCAGTGTCAGTGCTTGACCCACCGAAAGAGGCAATCATCGGATCAACTGGTGAAAGCGCTGAATTCGACGGCACCTACCTGAAAAACTCTCTCGTCATTTGGGATGTGAATTCCATCATCGGCGTGGAGAACAAGCAGCAGCGCGAAATTTCATCCTCATACCGCTACCGGCTCGATATGACCCCGGGCGAGTACGAGGGAGAGGCATACGATGGCGTCATGCGTGACATCGTTTGTAACCACGTGGCAATCGTGCCATCGGGTCGCGCAGGCCCGGATGTATTTGTATACGACTCAAAACCTACAGGAACAACACTGATGTCAAAAGCAAAAGCACTCATGGCGCTTTTCAAGCCATTCCTGGCTAACGACGCCAACACCGAAGAGGTGGAAAAGAAAGTCGAAGAAATCATCAAAGATGAGGACAAAGACCAAAAAACCGCCAAAGACGAAATGACCGAGGAAGAGAAGAAGAAACTCGCCGAGGACGAAGAGGCTGAGAAGGCTAAGAAACTAGCTGAAGACGAAGCCGAAGAAGAGAAAAAAGAGAAAGAAAAAATGGCAAACGACAGCAAGTTAGCGATGGATGCAGCGGTTAAAGCTGTTGAGCAGCGCTTCATCGACCTGCGTAAAGCTGAGCGTGATGTGCGTCCGGTCGTAGGCGAACTGGCCTGTGACAGCGCAGAAGAAGTGTATCGCACTGCCCTGAAACAACTTGGCTGTGATGAGCACGCTTCAATCCCTGCCGCTGCACTGAGCTCTGTTTTCAAAGCCTATGCACGCCAGCCGTCATCCATGGCGCAGGACTCCGCAGTTATCACTACGTCTTCTCGCGAAAACGTTAAAAACTTCTTTGAGGGCAAATAACAATGGCTTTCCAGACAAGTGTATCTGTTTACTCTGGCGTTGGTCAGGCTGGTCAGCCTGCTTCTAACAGCCCAATCATTGCTGCTGCAGGCGGTCCTGGTGCATATCAGGCTGGCTCAAGCGGTCTGGTAATGGCCCGTTTCGCCTGGCGTGACGGTACCAACCCACTCCTGCTGAACAACACCGGCACCGGTAAGCCCGTTGGCTTTGTCTACAACAACGCAAACGCCACGATCGGCTATCTCGGCAACTCCAGCATGACTATTCCTGCTGGCCGTGAAGCATCTCCGGTAGTTGGTGGTGACTTCTGGGCCCTGTCTGCTACTGACGCGACTGAAGGCCAGAAAGTGTTTGCGGTGCTGGCTGACGGCACTCTGAAGACCGGTGCAGCTGGCGCAACCATCTCCGGCGCTGTTGAAACCGACTGGTATGTGGCTAGCCCTGCAACAACCGGCAATCTGTTAATCATCTCTACCTGGAGCAAAGCATAATGCCTCAACTGACTCAGGCTGATTTCGCTGCCTTTAAAGCGGAAGCCGAATCTCGCGGCATTTACCTGCCTGCATCGGTAACTAAGTTTGCAATGGATGCCGACCCTCAGCCGGGTCTTGGCGCAAACGGCGGTATTCCTGCTGTAGTATCAACCTTCATCGACCCTGAAATCGTGCGCACCATCTTCGCTAAGCAGAAAGCGACCGAGATTCTGGGCGAGAAGAAAAAAGGGTCATGGGCTCAAGACACCATGATGATCCAGCGCGTTGAGCAATCTGGTGACGTTGTGGCGTATGACGACTACAGCGAGCAGGGTGCTAACCAGGTAACTTCCCGCTGGGAAAACCGTCAGGTGTTCCGCTACCAGACCATGGTTACCTATGGTGAGCTGGAGCAGGAACGTTATGGCCTGGCTATGCTGCCATACGTCGCAGAGAAACAACGTGCTGCAGCGTGGACTCTGAATCAGGCGCAGAACAAGTTTTACTTCTACGGCGTATCTGGCCTGCTGAACTACGGCATCCTGAACGACCCATCACTGCCGACTCCGATCACCCCGGCAACTGTTGGTGGCGTGACCCTGTGGAAAGACAAGCAGGTTATCGACATTTACAACGACGTGCTCGCACTGTACGGCGACCTGATTGGCCGCACCAACGGTGCTGTTGGTGATGGCGTGGACATGGCCTCGCCTCTGGTTCTGGGTATGTCTCCGAACTCATCCGTTTGGTTCAAAAAGTCCAACGAAATCTTTGGTAACTCTGTCGAGAAGATGGTTAAAGACACCTTCCCGAACATCCGTATCGAAGTGGCTCCTCAGTACAGCACTGATGCAGGTGAACTGGTTCAGATGTTCGTTGAGACAGCTCAGGGTCAGGATGCTGGTTACTGCGCATACAGCGAAAAACTGCGTGCTCACCCGGTTATCACCATGACTTCAAGCTGGAAGCAGAAACACTCCGGCACAACCTATGGCGCGGTAATTACTCAACCGTTCCTGTTCGCTCAGCTACTGGGGGTTTAATCGATGGCTAAGCCTTCAACCTACGTTATTGGTTGCAAACTTCCAAATGGCCTGTCATTCCGTCACGGTGATCAGAAGATCACCCTGGCGGGTGCCAATTCCTCTCAGCTTGTAAACGGTTTCGGCCTGACAAAAGGTGTTCCTGCTGAAGCATGGGAAGCTTTCGAGAAGAATCACAAGGATGCGCCATTCATTCGCAATGGCATCGTCTTTGCTGTTACTGATGAGAAATCAGCAGCAGATGCTTCTCTGGAGCGCTCGCGCCAGAAGACAGGCCTTGAGCAGGTTAACGCCAAAGACGCAGGCGTAGAGGAAGACAAAGAGGAATAAACCATGGCTGTCGTGACTCTGGATATTGCCAGTTTCCGCGCCATGTACCCTGAATTCTCCAACGTTCCAGATGCAATCCTTCCATTCCTGTTTGACCAGTCCACTGACTATCTGAATAACACTGATTACTCACTTGTCGATGAAGTCGTGAAGCGAGAGCGTTTGCTCTACATGCTCATGGCGCATCTGGCGTATGTGCGTTACGGCGACAATCGAGGTCGTGGTGGCTCAGGAATGGTAGGACGCATTGCATCGGCTACAGAGGGCAGTGTGTCAGTTTCATCTGACCTCGGCCCTATTGAGTTCAGGTATGCGTGGTATACGCAGAGCCCATATGGCATGGACTTCTGGCAGGCGACGAAAGTCTACCGGATGGCTAATTACTATCCTGGAGATAACTATGTCTGACGGCCTCGATAAGTACCTGGAAGGAATGGCTGAGCGACTCAATGCCACTGAGGTAAGGGCCGGCTTTCTCGGCGGCTCTACCTATCCAGACGGAACCAGCGTCGCGATGGTTGCCACCCGTAACGAGTACGGAGACCCGGCAAACAATCAGCCTCCACGCCCATTCTTCCGCAACGCAATCGCTGACAAACAGGAAGAGTGGAAGAAGACGATCGAGCGCGGCCTTGCTTCAGGTCTTGATTCCAGAACGGTGCTTGAGGTCGTCGGCGCTCAAATAAAGGGTGATATTCAGGAGTCGATTGCCACGCTCATTGAGCCTGCGCTCTCCGAAGTCACGCTTGAGCGACGCAGAAACAGGAAAGTAATGCCTAACCAGTCAGATAAGCCTCTCGTCGACACCAGGGTGATGATTGGCTATGTTAACTACGAGGTTACCTGATGAACCTGCATCAAATAGTTCGCGGGGCGATCACAACGGTTAACCCTGACGTTTCCGGCGTGCTGAAAGTGAGCAGCGGATTCACAACTGCGCCAGGCGGTAAGCGCGTGCAGTCCTATACCGATGTTGATGTGATTGTGCAGATGCAGTCCCTGTCATCCACCGACCTTAAACAGGTTGATGCGATTAACGTTCAGGGCATTCTGCAAAGCGCCTATCTGAATGGAAACTTCAACGGTATTAACCGACCCGAGCAACAGGGTGGAGACATGCTGATTGTTGATGGCAAGACATGGCTGGTTGTGAAAGTGGCAGAGCTTTATCCGGACTGGTGTCATCTGATTGTTAACCTGCAGAGGTCGCCATGACAGCCACAGTAGACATCACCGAGCTAGACCTGCGTATTGCTCTGCAGGCGTTTCTGATGGATATCACCGGCCTCACCATCGACAACGTGCTGGTAGGTCAGCAGAACCTTACGCCAATGCCGCTTCATGACTTCATTATCATGACTCCGCTGAAACAGATAGGACTGTCTACCAACCGCGTAAAATACGACGACAACGGCGTGTATGGCGAAGGTAAGCAACTCAACCAGCGCAGCACACAGTGGCCTTGTCAGATTGACTGTTACGGTGAGAACGCAGCTGATAACGCTGCAATCATCGGCACGCTAATCCGCTCAGACTTTGCCTGTGAGTGGTTCAGACAAAATGGCAACGTCATCACCCCTCTTTACTGCTCAGACCCTCATCAGACAACGATGATAAACGGCGAGCAACAATACGAAGGCCGCTGGACGATGGAATTCATCGGGCAATTCAACCCGTCTGTTACCACGCGTCAGGACTTCATGGACAGCATTACAGTCGGCGTTATTGCCGCAGATTTAAAATACCCTCCGGAGAGTTAATAAATGGCAATCCCATTAAGAAAGGACGTCCAGATTAACCCTGGCGTTTTGCCTGCTGGCGGTTCAGCGCTTGACTTGAATGGCCTCATCCTTACCGACAGCGCTTATGCTCCGGTGGGAAGTGTTATCACATTCACGAACAAAGAAGACGTAGCGTCCTATTTCGGTAGTGCATCCGCTGAATTCAGCATGGCTGAAGTGTATTTTCAGGGCTACGACAATTCCACCAAGACCCCGGGCGCATTGCTGTTTGCGCGGTTCAACCCGGAAGCAGCGGCAGCATGGTTGCGCTCAGGCTCTATGGCGACCGTAACGTTAGACCAGCTCAAATTGCTGAGTGGTGTGCTGACTTTAACCGTTGACGGGACAGCAGTAACCTCAGCCAGTATCGACCTGAGCACAGCAACGAGCTTTGCCATGGCTGCTGACCTGATTGAAACAGGTATCGGCTCCAGCGTTACGGTAGAGTACGATACAACGCAGAAGCGCTTCATCATCACCAGCGCGACCGATGGCGCAGCGAGCACCATCACATACGCAACCGGCACCTTATCTGCTGGACTGAAACTGACAGCCGCAACTGGCGCTCAGTTGTCGCAGGGCGCAGATGCAGCAGTAGTCACTACGGCTATGCAGTCAGTGCTTGATAGTTCTCAGAACTGGGCAATCTTCACGACATCCTTCACGCCGACCGAGCAGGAAGCACTGGACTTCTCTGCCTGGGTTAACGGTCAGAATTACCGGTTCGGATATGTGCCATTCACGCTGGAAGAATCCGCGCTGGTATCTGGCTCAACCGACACACTGGCATACAAAATCATCAGCACATACGACTATTCCAACGTCGTACCGGTGTTCGGTGACCAGACCCATGCAGCTAGCGTTATTGGTTATGCCGCATCTCTTGACTTCGACCGTCAGGAAG
>Ga0247725_1000989_pt1 | contig 16321 bp, 17 predicted proteins | sample OKSTACKMCFT3sol_FD_183021 | JGI IMG/M metagenome (GOLD analysis project Ga0247725, IMG submission 183021) | Subsurface sediment microbial communities from gas well in Oklahoma, United States - OK STACK MC-FT3-sol | ecosystem: Environmental > Terrestrial > Deep subsurface > Rock core/Sediment... | reverse complement strand
CCGGCGTCGGCGATGTCAGCCAGTTCGGCTCGAAGAACTACTCCATGCGCATCTGGCTGCGCCCGGACAAGCTGGCGCAGTACGACCTGACGCCGACCGACGTGGTCAACGCCATCCGCGAGCAGAATTCGCAGTTCGCCGCCGGCAGCTTCGGCCAGCAGCCGCTGCAGACGCCGCAGGACTTCACCTACACGGTGACCACCCAGGGCCGCTTCAAGGACCCCAAGGAGTTCGAGAGCGTGATCCTGCGCTCCGACGCCACCGGCGCCAGCCTGCTGCTCGGCGACGTGGCGCGCATCGAGCTGGGCGCCCAGGACTATTCCCTGGTGACCAGCCTCAACGGCCAGCAGAACGCCGCCTTCGGCGTCTACCTGCAGCCCGGCGCCAACGCCCTGGACACCGCCGAGGCGGTGCGCACGACCATGGACCGCCTGGCCGAGCGCTTCCCCGAGGGCATTTCCTACAAGATCCCCTACGACACCACCAAGTTCGTGCAGATTTCCATCGAGGAGGTGGTCAAGACCTTCTTCGAGGCGCTGCTGCTGGTGGTGCTGGTGGTCTTCGTGTTCCTGCAGAACTGGCGCGCCACCCTGATTCCGGTGCTGGCTATCCCGGTGTCGCTGGTCGGCACCTTCGCCGGCATGTACGCCCTGGGCTTCTCGATCAACCTGCTGACCCTGTTCGGCATGGTGCTGGCCATCGGCATCGTGGTCGACGACGCCATCGTGGTGATCGAGAACGTCGAGCGGGTGATGCGCACCAAGAAGCTGGGGGCCCGCGAGGCGGCCATCGAGGCCATGGAGGAGGTCACCGGGCCGATCATCGCCATCGTCCTGGTGCTGTGCGCCGTGTTCGTCCCGGTGGGTTTCCTCGGCGGCCTGGCCGGCGAGATGTACAAGCAGTTCGCGATCACCATCGCGGTGTCGGTGGTGATTTCCGGCATCGTCGCCCTGACCCTGTCGCCGGCGCTCTGCGCGTTGATGCTCAAGCCCGACCACAGCGAGCCGGCGGCGCCGTTCCGCGCCTTCAACCGCCTGTTCGACAAGCTGACCGATGCCTATGGCGCCGGCGTGGCCTTCTTCCTCAAGCGCTCGCTGATCGGCCTGCTGCTGTTCGGCGGCATGATCGCCCTGATGGCCGTGCTGTTCACCCGGGTGCCGGGCTCGCTGGTGCCGGACGAGGACCAGGGCTACGTGATCAACGCCTACTTCCTGCCGCCGGCGGCCTCGGTCAACCGCACCGACGCGCTGACCAGCGACTTCACCCAGCAGCTGATGAAGCACCCGGCGGTAGAGGACGTGGTGACCTTCGCCGGCTTCGACGTGCTGACCTTCGGCCAGCGCAGCAACGCCGGGGTGAGCTTCGTGCCGCTCAAGGACTGGTCCGAGCGCACCACGCCGGAGCTGGATGCGCGCAACCTGACCCGCGAGTTCATGGGCATGGGCCTGTCCGAGAAGGATGGCCTGGTGATGAGCTTCAACCCGCCACCGATCACCGGCATGAGTACCACCGGCGGCTTCGAGGGCTACATCCAGGACCGCAGCGGCGGCAGCGTCGAGCAGCTCGGCGAGAAGGTCCAGGCCTTCGTCGCCGCGGCGCAGAAGCGTCCGGAACTGGCCGGGGTGCAGAGCACCTTCAACGCCAGCGTGCCGCAGTACTACATCGACCTCGACCGCACCAAGGCGCGCGCCCTGGGCGTGTCGATCAGCGATGTGTTCACCGCCATGCAGTCGACCTTCGGCAGCTACTACGTCAACGACTTCACCCTGTACGGCCGCACCTGGCAGGTCAGCCTGCAGTCGGAGTCGGAATTCCGCCGCAAGCCCGAGGACTTGTCGCAGGTCTACGTGCGCGCCAGCGGCGGCGACCTGGTGCCGCTGACCAGCCTGATCAAGGTGCGGCGCATCCTCGGCCCGGACACCTATGCGCGCTTCAACGTCTACCCCTCGGCCAAGTTCCTCGGCGGCCCGGCGCCGGGCTACAGCTCCGGCCAGGCGCTGGCGGCGATCCAGGAAGTGGCCGACGAGGTGCTCGGCAGCGACTACACGGTCGGCTGGACCGGCTCGGCCTACCAGGAGCTGGCCACCCAGGGTTCCGGCAGCACGGCGTTCGTCTTCGGCCTGATCATGGTGTTCCTCATCCTCGCCGCCCAGTACGAGCGCTGGACCCTGCCGCTGGCGGTGGTCACCGCGGTGCCCTTCGCGGTGTTCGGCGCGATCCTCGCCGTGTGGCTGCGCGGCATCCAGAACGACGTGTACTTCCAGGTCGGCCTGGTGACGCTGATCGGCCTGGCGGCGAAGAACGCCATCCTCATCGTCGAGTTCGCCGTGCTGCTGCGCGCCGAGGGCAAGAGCATCTTCGACTCCGCCTTCGAGGCGGCCAAGCTGCGCTTCCGCCCGATCGTGATGACCTCGCTGGCCTTCATCCTCGGCTGCGTGCCGCTGGCCATCAGCACCGGCGCCGGTTCGGCGAGCCGCCACTCGATCGGCACCGGGGTGATCGGCGGCATGCTCGCTGCGACCCTGCTGGCGACCTTCCTGATCCCGATGTTCTACCTGCTGGTGGAGTCCATGGCCGAGAAGCTGGGGCGCAAGAAGAAGGCCGGGGCCGCGCAGCAGCACTGACTCAAATGGGAGCGGCTTGTGCCGCCATCCGCTTGGCCTGCCTCGCGGCCGGGGCCGCTGCCACCGATTCGTTCACCGGGCGCCCTTGTGGCGCCCTCGGTTTTCCGGGGTGCGCCCCGCAGTGGATAACGCATGAACCTTCGCATCCTGCTGATCCTCGGCAGCCTCAGCGCCTTCGGGCCCATGGCCATCGACTTCTACCTGCCCAGCTTCCCGACCCTGGCGCGGGTGTTCGCCACCGATGTCGAGCATGTGCAGCTGTCGCTGGCGGCCTACTTCGCCGGCACTGCCCTGGGGCAGCTGGTCTACGGCCCGCTGGCCGACCGCTACGGCCGGCGCAAGCCGCTGCTGGCCGGGCTGGTGCTGTTCACCCTGGCCTCGCTGGCCTGTGCCCTGGCGAGCAGCCTGGAGTGGCTGATCGTCGCGCGTTTCGTCCAGGCCCTCGGCGGCTGTTCCGGCATGGTCATCTCGCGCGCGGTGGTGCGCGACCTGTGCGACCCGCTGGCCTCGGCCAAGGTGTTCTCCAAGCTGATGCTGGTGATGGGCGTGGCACCGATCCTGGCGCCGCTGGGCGGCGGCCTGCTGCTGCAGCTGTTCGGCTGGCAATCGATCTTCCACGGCCTGATGCTGTTCAGCGCCCTGTGCCTGCTGGCGGTGTTGCTGTGGCTGCCGGAAACCCAGCCGGCCGGGGTGGCGCGTCCGCCGCTGTCGGGGGCGCTGCGCCGTTACCTGGCGCTGCTCGGCGACCGCCTGCTGATCGGTCACGGCCTGACCGGCGGGGTGGCGATGGCCGGCATGTTCGCCTACATCTCCGGCTCGCCCTTCGTCTTCATCGAGCTGTACGGGGTGTCGGCGGACAACTACGGCTGGCTGTTCGGCACCAACGCCGCCGGCTTCATCCTCACCGCCCAATTTAATGGCTGGCTGCTGCGCCACCATGGCCCGGGGCACTGGCTCAAGCGCACCGTGTGGGTCTACTGCGTGGCGACCCTGGCGCTGCTGGCGGTGGCCATGGCCCAGCCGGCGCAGCTGTGGCCGCTGCTGATTCCGCTGTTCATCTCCACCGCCAGCCTGTCCTGCGTGCTGCCCAACGCCACCGCCTGCGCCATGGCCGGGCAGGGCGCCCATGCCGGCAGCGCCTCGGCGCTGATCGGTTCGCTGCAGTTCGTGGTGGCGGCGCTGGCCTCGGCCGCGGTCGGTACCCTGCACGACGGCACGGCGCGGCCCATGGCCCTGGTCATCGCCGTCTGCGGCCTGCTGACGGTGACCCTGGCGCTGTTCACCGCGCGCCATGCGCGCCGGTTGTCGCTGGAGTTCTGAGGCTCAGGCCACGGCCTGTTCGCGCTCTTCCACCTCGGCGCCGCCCAGCGCCCGCTGCACCGCGCGCTGTGCCTGGCGGGCCAGGGCGTTGCGCTCCTGGCCGGTGCTGGCGATGGGGGGCAGCAGGTGGATCTCGACCTGCGCCTTGTCGCTGCGCAGCAGGCGCAGCAGGTGCGAGAGCAGGTCGTCGTCGCCGATGAAGGGGGCGATGGGGTCGGGCTCGCCGTCGCGCAGGTAGCGGATCGCCACCGGCTGCAGCGGCACGCCGGCCTCGATCGCCCCGGTCAGCAGGCGGCCATGGAAGGTGCGCACCTGGCGGCCGTCGGTGGTGGTGCCCTCGGGGAAGATCAGCAGCTGGCGCCCGGACTGCAGGTGGCGGTGCAGCTGGCGCGCCAGCAGTGCGCTGTCCCCGGAGCCGCGGCGGATGAACAGGGTGCCGGCCTTGTGCGCCAGCCAGCCGGCCAGCGGCCAGGTGCGCACCTCGGCCTTGGACAGGAAGGACAGCGGCAGCAGCTGGCCGAGCAGCGGGATGTCGGTCCACGACACATGGTTGCCGACCCACAGGTGCGGGCCGTTGGGCAGCTCGCCATGCACTTCGACGGCGAAGGGCAGGGCGCCGCCGAGGCGGGCGAGGAACCAGCGCGTCAGGCGCTGGCGCAGGCCCATCAGGTCGTGGCGGCGCAGGCGTTCGGCCAGGGCCACGCCACTGGCCAGCAGCAGGCCCAGCAGCAGCACCGCCGCCAGCCGGGCCAGGCGCAACCACAGGCGCAGCTGCTTCATACCGCGGCCTTGAAGTGGCGGGCATAGCGCGGGCACAGCTCGTCGCGCTTGAGCAGGATGAACACGTCGGCCACCTGGAAGTCCGGGTCCCAGCAGGGCTCGCCGCACACCTTGGCACCCAGGCGCATGTAGGCCTTGAGCAGCGGCGGCATCTCGGCGATCACGTTGCCCGGGATCTCCAGCGCCGGCAGCGGCGTGCGCGGCTCGGCGCGCAGGTGCTCGGTACACAGGTAGCGCTCGCGCAGGCGCTGCATGATGGCCTGGGCCTGGATGCCGCCGTCCTGCATGGGGATGCTGGCGCAGCCCATCAGGTAGCGGTAGCCGCCCTCGTTGAGCACCTCGGCCAGCTCGCTCCACAGCACGGCGATGGTGCCGCCGTTGCGGTAGGCCGGATCGACGCAGGTGCGGCCGATCTCCAGCACCGGCCCCTCGAGGTGGGCCAGGCCATGCAGGCTGAACTCCTCCTCGCTGTAGAAGCGCCCCAGGCTGGCGGCGGCCTGGTGGTCGAGCAGGCGGGTGGTGGCCACCAGGCGGCCGCTGCTCAGGTCGCGCACGCCGATGTGGCGGCAGTGCGGGTCGAAGTCATCCATGTCCAGGCCCAGTTCGGCCCCTTGCAACTTGGCATCGAATTCGCTGCTGAACACGGCGAAGCGCAGGCTCTGGGCCTCGCGCAGCGCGTCCGGGCCGATCAGGCGTTCGGCTTGCAGGCGGCGTTCGGCAGTGGTGTCGCGGGCGATGCGGGTCATCGATTAGCCTCCATAAGCCAGCCTGCGGTGGGTTGCGGCCGGTCGATGTTGTTGGGCAAGCTCAGGCTAGGAACACCCGGTGTCACCTCCATGAAGCTTTGGTGATGCTTGCGTGACAGACGACGAGGACTCTGCGATGCCCTGGCAATCCCTGCTGGAAACCCGAGACCGCCTGCCGGCGGCGAACCTGGACGACTGGTACGCCGCGCTGCTGGAGCGCGCCGGCGACACCACTCCCTTCGCCCTGGCCGTGCTCGGCGGGCGCCTGGCCGCCACGCCCGGCCTGGCCTTCCTGGCCGGCTACCAGGGCGCCCTGCGCGCGCTGTGGCCGGCGGCGCCGCGCAGCCTGGGCGCGCTGTGCGTGACCGAGAACAGGAGCACCCGCCCGGCGGACCTGCACACCCGCCTGAGCGGCCTGCACCTGTCCGGGCGCAAGGACTTCGTCACCGCCGCCGAGGCCGCCGACTGGCTGCTGGTGGCCGCGCGGGTGGAGGAGCAGGGCGCGCCGCGCCTGGCCCTGGGGGTGGTGCGCAGTGGCACGCCGGGCGCGCGCATCGAAGCGCTGCCGGCGCTGCCGCTGATGCCGGACATCGGCCATGCCCGCCTGCACCTGGACAATGCCTTGTGCGAGCTGCTGCCGGGCGACGGCTGGGACAGCTACGTGAAACCCTTCCGCAGCCTCGAGGATCTGCACGTGCTGGCCGCGCTGAGCGCCTGGCTGTATGGCGTCGGCCAGGACGGCGGCTGGCCGCGGGAGCTGCGCCTGCGCCTGCTCGGCCTGCTGGCCGGTTGCGCCGAAGTGGCCCGCCACGGCGCCAGCGAGCCGGCCACCCACCTGCTGCTGGCCGGCCTGTTCGCCCAGTTCCAGGCCCTGCGCGCGGAGCTGGACGCCGCCGTCGCCGCCGGCCCGCAGCCCTGGGCGACGCTGTGGGCGCGCGATCGCAACCTGCTGGAGGTGGCCGGCGCGGCGCGGGCCAAGCGTCTGGAGAAGGCCTGGGCGACCCTGCAGTTGTAGGCCGGGCCGCAGTTTTGCGAGCCTGATGCCTGATGGTCGGGGATTCCCGCTCTCAACCCGGGACCCGCTTGATCCAGGTCAGTACGCGCCGCGGCGCCTGCCTCTATGTTCGCCTCGCGTTTTTCCTGCGAGGTTGCCATGCGCCGCGAGCCCATAGTGCTGTTCGATAACGGCACCCACCAATGCCTGATGTTCGATGACCTGGTCAGCGGCGAAGGTGTCCAGTCCAACCAGTTCCTCATCGTCGACGGCGACCAGTACCTGCTGCTCGATCCGGGTGGCGACCTGACCTACACGCCGCTGTCGCTGGAGCTGTCCAAGCGCATCCCGGTGCAGGCGCTGACCTACATCTTCGCCTCGCACCAGGACCCGGACATCATCGCCTCGCTGGACAAGTGGCTGCTGCACACTCGCGCCCGGGTGATCTGCTCCAAGCTGTGGGCGCGCTTCCTGCCGCACCTCACCGCCAACTACCTGGCCCTGAGCCACGGCATCTGCACCTACGACCGCATCATCGCGTTGCCGGATCGCGGCCAGTCGATTCCCCTGGGCAACTGCCAGCTGAAGGCGGTGCCGGCGCACTTCCTGCACTCGGTGGGCAACTTCCAGCTGTACGACCCGGTGAGCAAGATCCTCTTCTCCGGCGACATGGGCGCTTCGCTGGTGGATGACGCCAGCCCGGTGATCGACTTCGTCAATCACATCCCCAACATGGCCGGTTTCCATCGCCGCTACATGGCCAGCAACAAGGCCTGCCGCTTCTGGGCGCAGATGGTGCGCGAGATGGACGTGGCGATGATCGTGCCGCAGCACGGCCGGCCCTTCGTCGGCGAGGCCATGATCAATGCCTTCCTCGACTGGATCGAGCACCTGGAATGCGGCCTCGACCTGCTGACCCAGCAGGACTATCGCCTGCCGGACTGATACCTCCGCCACATCGGCGCGATCGGCGCTATTGCCGGTCACGCCAGGCGTGCTAGCGTCGGCTCCTCTCCATCACTGCGAGCGAGTCCGATGCCGCGTCGAACCCTCCTGGCCGCCGGCCTGCTGCTGAGCGCCGGTCCCCTGGCCGCCGAGACCTGGCCCATTCCCGAGTGGAGCAGCCAGCCGGCGGCCGTCACGCCTGCCGTGCAGTCGCTGGACGACTATGCCTTTCCCGTGCGCGACGACATCAGTCGCGCCGGCGTGCGCAGCGACGCGCTGCTGGTGGTCAAGGATGGCGTGATCGTCCACGAGCGCTATGCCGCGCCCACCACGGCGCAGACCCCGCACCTGGCCTGGTCGGTGAGCAAGAGCCTGTTCGCCAGCGTACTCGGCGTGGCCTACGGCGAGGGGCGCTTCAAGCTGGACGATGCGGTGGCCAAGCACTATCCGCCGTTCGCCGCGCACCCCGAGGTGAAGATCGGTCACCTGCTCAACTGGGCCTCGGGCCTGGACTGGCAGGAGGACTACGAGTACGCGCCACTGAAATCCTCGGTGGTGGCCATGCTCTACACCCGCGGGCGCGCCGACATGGCCGCCTTCACCGCCAGCCACGGTGCGGCCGCCGCCCCCGGTACGCACTTCTCCTATTCCAGCGGCGACAGCAACGTGCTGGGCGCCAGCCTCAAGGCCATGGTCGGCGAGCCGGCCCACAGCCACTATCCCTGGACCGCGCTGTTCGAGCCGCTGGGCATCGGCTCGGCGGTGTGGGAGCGCGATGCCAGCGGCACCTTCGTCGCCTCGTCCTATGCCTACCTCACCGCCCGCGATCTGGCCCGCGTCGGCCTGCTGATGCAGCGCGACGGCCGCTGGGGCGAGCGCCAGCTACTGCCGGCCAGCTGGGTGGCCTTCAATCGCACCCCCTTCGCCAACTACCGGCCCGACCCGCAGCAGCCCGATGACGCGGTACCCGGCGGCCAGTGGTGGCTCAACGCGCAGGTCGCGGACGCGCGCCGGCCCTGGCCCGACGTGCCGGCCAGCGCCTTCGCCGCCCTCGGCCACTGGGGCCAGGGCCTCTACGTGCTGCCGGAGCAGAAGCTGGTGGTGGTGCGCTACGCCGACGACCGCGACGGCAGCTACCGCCACAACGAACTGCTGAAACGGGTGCTGGCCGCCTATGGAGAACAGCCATGATCCGTCGTCGTCCGCTGCTGTCCGTGTCCCTGGCGCTGCTCGCCGGCCTGATCCTGCTGGCCTGGAGCAACCGTGTCCACCTGGCCGCCTTCCCCGGCATCATCGGCGCCTACTCGGCCAAGGAATACTGTTCCTGCCGCTATGTCAGCGGCAATCCGGCCGAGTACTGCGCCGGCTACGTCGAGCAGTACCTGCCGCTCGGAGCCCTGCACGATGACGCCGAGCGCAAGCGGGTGACCGCCGAGGGCCTGGGCAGCCGGCAGACCGCCGCCTGGCTGGGCGAGCGCCACGGCTGCCAGCTGCAGAGCCAGGCCGATCCGCTGTGACCGCCGCGGACGGTTGCCTGCCACAAGCTGCAACCGTCCGGCGTTTGGCAAGGCTGGCCGGGGCCGCTATCGTTGCGCTCAAACCGCAACGCAAGTGAACCCATGGTCAAACCCCTGCTCACCCTCGGCGGCGCCCTGCTCGCCGCCGGCCTGACCCTGCCGGCGCAGGCCGACTGGTACCTGGACAACGAGTCCTCGCGCCTGTCGTTCATTTCCACCAAGGCCGGCAACCTCTCCGAAGTGCACCGCTTCCTCACCCTGCACGGCAGGATCGACGCCAAGGGCGCGGCGCGCCTGCGCGTCGAGCTGGACTCGGTGAGCACCGGCATCCCGGTGCGCGACGAACGCCTGCGCAGCCTGCTGTTCGACGTGGCCAACTTCCCCGACGCGCGCATCATGGCCCAGCTCGACCTGGCGCCGATCACCGACCTCGCACCCGGCGCCCAGCTGGAGCTAAGCCTGCCGATCCAGGTGGAAATCCGCGGGCGCAAGCACGCCTACATGGCCGAGCTGCTGGCCACCCGCCTGGACGACCGGCGCTTCCAGGTGGTGACCCTGGCGCCGCTGGTGCTGCACGCCGAGCACTTCGGCCTGGAGCCGGGCATCGAGGAACTGCGCAAGGTGGCCCGGCTGTCCACCATCAGCCTGTCGGTCCCGGTCGGCGCGGTGATGATCTTCACCTCGCGATGAGCGGCGCCATCTTTCCCTGGAAGTCGGGCAATCGCTTCGAGCTGCTGGTCGACGGCCCGGCCTTCTTCCCGGCCATGCTCGCGGATATCGCCGCGGCGCGGCAGCGTGTGCTGCTGGAGCTCTACCTGGCCGAGGACGGGCGCTGCAGCGAGGCTCTGATGCAGGCCCTGTGCGCGGCAGCCGGGCGTGGCGTGCAGGTGCTGTGCCTGTTCGACGACTTCGGCTGCCTGGGCCTGGGCCGCGCGCTGCGCGAACGCCTGGCGGCTGCCGGCGTGCAGCTGCGCCTGTACAACCCGCTGCGCTGGCGCCGTGGCGTGCGCAACCTGTACCGCGACCATCGCAAGATCCTGGTGGTGGACGAGGCCAGCGCCTATGTCGGCGGCACCGGCGCCACCGACCAGTTCTGGCGCCCGCAGGCGCCTGAGGCCGACTGGCACGAGGTGATGGTGCGCATCCAGGGGCCGCTGGTAGCGCACTGGCGGCTGCTGTTCGAGGGCCAGTGGCTGGCCTGCGAGGGGGGCAGCCCCTGGGCCCCCGGCCATGCGCCCGGCCTGGCCTATTTGCCGCCCTGTCCGCCGTTGGGGCAGGGCATGGGCCGGGTGGCCTACGCCGACTCGCGCCAGCACCGCGACATCGTCCACTCGCTGCTGCGCAGCCTGGGCCAGGCCAAGCGCCGGGTATGGCTGGCCACGCCCTATTTCCTGCCCAGCCGCAAGGTCCGCCGCCAGCTGATGCGCGCCGCCGCACGCGGCGTAGAGGTGCGCCTGCTGCTGACTGGGCGCAACACCGATCACCCGCCGGTGCGCTACGCCGGCCAGCGCTACTACCCCAGGCTGCTGCGCGCCGGGGTGCGCATCTTCGAGTACCAGCCACGCTTCCTGCACCTGAAGATGGTGCTGGTGGACGACTGGGTCAGCGTCGGCTCGTGCAACTTCGATCACTGGAACCTGCGCTTCAACCTGGATGCCAACCTGGAGGCGCTGGATGCGCAGCTGACCCTGGCGGTTGCCGAGTCCTTCATCGCCGACTTCGCCGCCAGCCAGGAGGTGACCCTGGAGGACTGGCGGCGCCGGCCGCTGCTCAGCCGCCTGCGCCAGCGCCTGTGGGGCTGGCTGGACCGGGTGGTGGTCAACCTGCTCGACCGCCGGCGCTGAGGGCGCCTGGGGCGCACTCACCAGCCGGGCACGCCGCTCATGTCCGGCAGCTTGTGGGCGATGCCCTTGTGGCAGTCGATGCAGGTGGCCTGGCCGCTGCCCAGGGCGGTGGAGTGCATCTGCCGCGCCCGCGGGCTCTGCCGGGTGAAGTCCATGAAGTCGAAACCATGGCAGTTGCGGCACTCCAGCGAGTCGTTGGCCTTGAGCCGGGCCCACTCGTGTTCGGCCAGCTCGCGGCGCTTCTCGAGGAACTTGTCGCGGGTGTTGATGGTGCCGAAGATCTTGCCCCAGACCTCCTTGGAGGCCTGCATCTTGCGCGCGATCTTGTCCGTCCACTGGTGCGGCACGTGGCAGTCCGGGCAGGTGGCGCGCACCCCCGAGCGGTTGCTGTAGTGGATGGTGTCCTTCAGTTCGACGTAGACGTTGCTTTCCATCTCGTGGCAGGAGATGCAGAACTGTTCGGTGTTGGTCGCCTCCAGGGCGGTGTTGAAGCCGCCCCAGAAGACGATGCCGGCGATGAAGCCGCCGAGGGTGAGGAAGCCCAGGCTGTAGTGCACGCTGGGCCGGCGCAGGATGCCCCAGTAGTCGCGGAGCAGGGCGAGCATGGCTTTCATGGGCACCTCAGGGCTGTTGGCCGGCCTGCTGCACTTCTTCCTGCAGCACCTGGTCGATGGTGCGGAAACCGTTCTTCACCAACGGTTGCACCTCCTTCTGCGGCACATGGCACTGGACGCAGAAGTAGCGCCGTGGCGCCACCGCGGCCAGGGCCTGGCCATCGCGGTCCATGTAGTGGGTGATGCTGATCATCGGCGCCTGGGTCCTCGCGCTGCCCGCCCGGCTGTGGCAGGTCAGGCACTTGTTGCCGTTGGCGTCCACCTGGTAGCCGCGGATGGCGTGGGGAATGGTCGGCGGCTGCTCGGGGTAGTTGCGTTCGCGCTTGAGGTCCTTGTTCTCGTCGTTGGCCAGGGGCGGCGCGGGCAGTTCCTGGCTGATCGTGCCGCCGGGGCGGCGGCCGTCCGGGGCGGGGGCATCCAGCGGGTAGTCGGCGGCCTGGGCGAGGCTCGCCAGGAACACCAGCAACAGGGGCAGGCTTCTCATGATCGGGCTCCTCAGGCCAGGCTGACCAGTTCGATGCGCACCGCGCACTTCTTGTAGTCGGTCTGCTTGGAGATCGGGTCGGTGGCGTCCAGGGTGACCTTGTTGATCAGCTTGTTGGCGTCGAAGAAGGGCACGAACACCAGGCCGCGTGGCGGCTTGTTGCGCCCGCGGGTCTCGATGCGCGCACGCATCTCGCCGCGCCGGCTGATCACCTTGACCTCGCTGCCGCGCCGCGCCTTGAGGTCGCGGGCGTCGTCCGGGTGCATGTACACCAGGGCGTCGGGCACCGCGCGGTACAGCTCGTCGACGCGCTGGGTCATGCTGCCGGTGTGCCAGTGTTCGAGGACCCGGCCGGTGCTGAGCCAGAACGGGAAGTCCTTGTCCGGCGCCTCGGCCGGCGGCTCGTAGGGTAGGGCGAAGATGATCGCCTTGTTGTCCGGGTGGCCGTAGAACTGCACGCCGCTGCCTTTCTCCACGTAGGGATCGAGGCCTTCGCGGTAGCGCCAGCGGGTCTCCTGGCCGTCGACCACCGGCCAGCGCAGGCCGCGCTCGGCATGGTAGGTGTCGAAGGGCGCGAGGTCGTGGCCGTGGCCGCGGCCGAACTGGGCGTATTCCTCGAACAGGCCCTTCTGCAGGTAGAAGCCGAAGGCCTTGGCTTCGTCGTTGGCATAGCCGGCGGCCAGCTCGCTGGCGGGGAAGCGGTCGACCTGGCCGTTGGCGAACAGCACCTGGTACAGGGTCTTGCCCTTGTACTGCGGGGCCTTGGCCAGCAGCTCGGCCGGCCACACCTCGTCGGTGCTGAAACGCTTGGAGAATTCCACCAGTTGCCAGAGGTCGGATCTGGCCTCGCCCGGCGCCTGGACCAGCTGGTGCCAGAACTGGGTGCGGCGTTCGGCATTGCCGTAGGCACCTTCCTTCTCCACCCACATGGCGCTGGGCAGGATCAGGTCGGCGGCCTGGGCCGAGACGGTGGGGTAGACGTCGGACACCACCACGAAGCATTCCGGGTTGCGCCAGCCCGGCAGTACCTCCTGCATGATGTTGGGCCCGGCCTGCATGTTGTTGCTGGCCTGGGTCCAGTAGAAGCGCAGCACGCCGTCCTTGAGCTTGCGGCTCTGCTCCACGGCGTGGAAGCCGGGCTTCTCCTGGATGGTGCCGGCGGGCAGCTGCCAGATCTTCTCGGCGGTGGCGCGGTGCTTGGGGTTGGCCACCAGCAGGTCCGCCGGCAGGCGGTGGGAGAAGGTGCCCACCTCGCGCGCGGTGCCGCAGGCCGAGGGCTGGCCGGTGAGCGAGAAGGGGCTGTTGCCCGGCTCGCTGATCTTCCCGGTCAGCAGGTGGATGTTGTAGATCAGGTTGTTGGCCCAAACGCCGCGGGTGTGCTGGTTGAAGCCCATGGTCCAGAACGACATGACCTTGCGCTTGGGGTCGGCGTACAGCTCGGCCAGGGCCTTGAGGCGTTCGGCCGGCACCCCGGATTCCGCGGCGGCGCGCTCCAGGCTGTAGGGTTTGACGAAGGCGGCGAACTGCTCGAAGGAAATGTCCGTCCAGGTGTTGGCACTGGCGGCGTTCTTCGCCTTCTGCTCCAGCGGGTCGGTGGGGCGCAGGCCGTAGCCGATGTCATCGGTACCCTTGGCGAAGCGCGTGTGCCGGGCGACGAAGTCCTGGTTCACCGCACCGCTCTGGATGATGTGGTTGGCGATGTAGTTGAGGATGATCAGGTCGGTCTGCGGCTTGAACACCAGCGGGATGTCGGCCAGGTCGAAGCTGCGGTGCTCGAAGGTGGACAGCACCGCGACCTTGACCTGCGGCTGGCTGAGGCGGCGGTCGGTGACCCGGCTCCACAGGATCGGGTGCATCTCGGCCATGTTCGAGCCCCAGAGCACGAAGGTGTCGGTCGCCTCGATGTCGTCGTAGCAGCCCATCGGCTCGTCCATGCCGAAGGTGCGCATGAAGCCCATCACCGCCGAGGCCATGCAGTGGCGGGCGTTGGGGTCGATGTTGTTGGAGCGCAGGCCGGCCTTCATCAGCTTGTTCGCCGCATAGCCCTCCCACACGGTCCACTGCCCGGAGCCGAACATGCCGACCGCCTCGGGGCCGTTGGCGCGTAGCGCCTCCTTGACCTTCTGCGCCATGATCTCGAAGGCCTGCTCCCAGCTCACCGGCTGGAACTCGCCCTGCTTGTCGTACTGGCCGTTGCGCATGCGCAGCAGCGGCTGGGTCAGGCGGTCGACGCCGTACATGATCTTCGACAGGAAGTAGCCCTTGACGCAGTTCAGGCCGCGGTTGACCTCGGCCTTGATGTCGCCGTGGGTGGCCACCACGCGACCGTTCTTGGTCGCCACCATGACGCTGCAGCCGGTGCCGCAGAAGCGGCAGGGCGCCTTGTTCCAGTCCAGCGCGGTGAGGTCCGCATCGGTGATCAGGTTGCTGGCACTGCTGGCCAGCGGCAGCCCCCCGGCCAGGGCGGCGATGGCCGCGGCCTGGGCCTTGGCGAACTCGCGACGGGTGAGGGTCATGGGCAGTCTCCTTCCGGGCTGAGGAGTTCGTGGTAGACCAGCGCGGCGTTCAGCACGCCGGGCAGGCCGCCGATCTGTTCCAGGCGCTGGAGAATCTGCTGTTCGTGCTCGGCCTCGAGCACCACCACCAGCTTGCCCTGGGGGCTTTCCTGGTGCAGTTCCAGGCCGGGCAACAAGCGCAGGTTGGCCTTTACCGCGGCGAGCAACTCGGGGCGCGCGTGCACCAGCAGGCTGGCGATATGCAGGGCGTCATCCATGATCCGCGCCCTCAACCGGGTGGTCCCGGCGGGCCGGTGAAGATCTGCAGGATCCAGATGAGGAAGCCGTAGCCGCCGACTATGGCGACCGAGAGGAGAGGGAACAGGCAGACCACCAGGAACAGGAACAGCCGGGTTTCCTTGGCCTTGGACGCCGGGGTGGTGGAAGGGCTGGGCATGCCGCACATCTCCATGGAGCGGATGCCAGCAGCTTAGACCCTGATTTTCGTATGGGCAAAGCGCCTCAGCGGCACAGCACCACCATGCTGCGGCTGGAGAAGCCGGCCGGGTTGAGGCCGAAGAGGAAGTCGGCGGGGTCGTCCTCGCCGCTGTCGCTGCCGGCCTTGGCCAGCACCTTGTAGCCCTTGGCGCCACAGGCGAGGGTGGCCTTCTTCTCGCACTGTTCCCAGCTGGACGTCAGCCCCGAGCAGTTGATGTTGAGGCCCTTGCGGCCCTTCTTTTCGTAAGTCTTGGCAGTTGCGGAACAGCCGGCGCAGAGCGCCAGCACAACAGTCAGCAGCACAAGCCTGTTCATATCTATCCCCAGCGGGCTTGTCTGTTTGCGACGATCCAGTGATCGCCAACCCCTTGTAGCAATGGCTCCGGCGGTGACGCAGCTCTTGATGTGGAGTCGCTGCTTGCACCCTGCATGGGCAGTGCAGCCGGATGAGTCGAGAAATAGCACAAAGCATGCACTTGGCGCGAGACAAAAAGATTGCAGTTTTCCTACAGCTTTGGGCCGCTCGTTCGTCTTACTAGATGACGTGGTTGCAAGGGATGGAAACGCGTGTTGCAGGGCTCAGGGAGTGGTGAGATGAAGCGCGTTCAGCGCCAGGCGTTGAAGGTCATGCTGCAGGACGCCGGGCTCAAGGGCAGCCTGGTGCGCCTGAAAATAATGGAAGTACTGCACGACAGCGCGAGCAGCCTGCGCTCGCGGGAGCTGCATGAGCGCCTCCGCCTGGCCGATGAGCAGATTTCCATCCTCACCGTGCGCCAGGTACTCGGTCGGCTGTGCAGTTGCGGCCTGGTGCAGCGCGATGAGCAGGGAGGCTATTGGCTGCGGACAAGCGTGTCGCCGGAGCGAAGAGCGATTTGAACAGAAGCGGCCCTGGCGAGCATGCGCAGGGCTGGTCTCGTGGCGTCGTTCCTCAGCTTTCGATCAGCACCTGCTCCGGCTGCTGCTCGGCATCCTGTTGCGGTTGCTCCTGCTCAGGCTTCGGTTGCGCCTGGTCCAGCCACTGACGGGTGCTCTCCTGGGCCTGGTCGACCTTCTCGTTGAGCTGGTCGACCTGCTTGTCGAGCTCCTTGATGGTCTCGCCCAGGCTCTCGCGAGCCTGTTCCACGGCCGCTTCCTCGACCTTCTTGGCCAGGTTCTCGGCGGCCTGTTCGGCGCTGTCGCAGCCGGCCAGGGCGAACAGGCCCAGGCCGAGCAGCAGGGGTTTGACGATGGTCATGATGGTCTCCTCTGCAATCAGGATTCGAGCTTGTGGGCGGGCTGGTTGCGGGTCTTCCACAGCGACAGCAGCACGCCACCGGCCAGCAGGCCCACGGTCACGCTCAGCGATATCTCGGCCGGAATCTTGCCGACGATGTCGTGCAGGAAGATCTTGCCGCCGATGAACACCAGCACCAGGGCCAGGGCGTACTTCAGGTAGGTGAAGCGGTGGATCATCGCGGCCA
>Ga0247725_1000988_pt1 | contig 16335 bp, 15 predicted proteins | sample OKSTACKMCFT3sol_FD_183021 | JGI IMG/M metagenome (GOLD analysis project Ga0247725, IMG submission 183021) | Subsurface sediment microbial communities from gas well in Oklahoma, United States - OK STACK MC-FT3-sol | ecosystem: Environmental > Terrestrial > Deep subsurface > Rock core/Sediment... | reverse complement strand
TCTCGTACTGGTCGAGCAGGTCGCCGATCACTTCCTCCCGGCTCCAGCCCATCACGTCATAGTCCTGGCCGCCCTCGCGCAGGTACACCTCGGCGCGGAAGTACTTGCGGGCGTCGCCGTTCTCCTCACCCCCTTCGCGGGACACGAAGCGCGGCAGCAGCAGTGAGCGCGGACGCACCTCGTAGCTGAAGTCCACCTCCTCGCCATGGCCGACGTTGAGCTTGCAGCGGCCGTCCTCGCCGTTCAGTACCTCCACCGCGTAGCCCTGCTTGCGCAGCTCCTCGGCCACCTCCAGGCAGGCCGGGCGCACCACTTCGTCGATGAAGCGGGTGACGTGGCTGCGCCGGGGGAACATGAGGATGTTGCGCAGCCGCCGCTGCCAGCCGCCCAGCTGCTGCTGCGCCGGGCGCGACAGGGCGAGCGCCTGGTAGCGGATGCCGCGCTTGGTGGCGTCCAGCCGCAGGGCCTTGAGCAGGCCCCAGGTGGCGGCCAGCAACACCGCTGCGAAGGGCAGCGCGCTGGCGATGGTGGCGGTCTGCAGGGCCTTGAGGCCGTCGGCCAACAGCAGCGCCATGGCCACCACGCCGGTGAGGATCGACCAGAACAGGCGCTGCCACAGCGGGGTGTTCTCTTTTCCCCCCGAGGCCAGCATGTCCAGCACCAGGGCACCGGAGTCGGCCGAGGTGACGAAGAACACCACCACCATCGCCACTGCCAGCAGCGACAACAGGGTGGACAGGGGGAAGTGGTCGAAGAAGGCGAACAGTGCCAGCGAGCTGTCCTGCTGCACCGTTTCCACCAGGTCGAGGTAGCCCTGGTTGAGCACCATGTGGATGGCGGTGTCGCCGAAGATGGTCATCCACAGCAGGGTGAAGCCGGCCGGGACGAACAGCACCCCGCAAACGAACTCGCGGATGGTGCGGCCGCGTGAGATGCGGGCGAAGAACAGCCCGACGAAGGGCGACCAGGACAACCACCAGCCCCAGTAGAGCAGCGTCCAGCCACCGATCCAGTCGGTGGGTTCGTAGGCGTAGAGGTTGAAGGTCTTGCTGACGATCTCCGACAGGTAGCCGCCGGTGTTCTGCACGAAGGTCTGCAGCAGGAACACCGTGGGGCCGAGGACCAGCACCAGCAGCATCAGCAGGGTCGCCAGCGCCAGGTTCAGCTCCGACAGGACCTTGATGCCCTTGTTCAGCCCACTGGCTGCCGAGAGGGTGGCCAGGCCGCAGGTGCCGGCGATCAGTGCCAGCTGCACCGGAGTGCTGACCGGTACGCCGAAGAGGTGGTGCAGGCCGCCGTTGATCTGCAGCACGCCGTAGCCCAGGGAGGTGGCGATGCCGAACACGGTGCCGAGGATGGCGAAAATGTCCACCGCATGGCCGATGGGGCCGTAGATGCGATCACCGATCAGCGGGTAGAGCGCCGAGCGCAGGGTCAGCGGCAGGTCATGGCGGAAGCAGAAGAACGCCAGGATCAGCGCGACGATGGCGTAGATCGACCAGGCGTGGAGGCCCCAGTGGAAGAAGGTCAGCTTCATGGCCTCCTTCGCGGCGGCCACGGTGTGGGGGTCGCCTACCGGCGGGTTGACGTAGTGCATCAGGGGTTCGGCGACGCCGAAGAACATCAGGCCGATGCCCATGCCGGCAGCAAAGAGCATGGCGAACCAGGTGCCGTTGCCGTAGTCGGGGCGGCTGTGGTCGGGGCCGAGACGGATGTCGCCGAAGCGGCTGACGGCGAGGAAGACGACGGTGATGAGGATCAGCGCGACGCTGAGGACGTAGAACCAGCTGGCGTTCAGGACGATCCACTGCTGGATCTGGCCGAACAGCCACTGGGCCTGGTCGCGGGCCAGGGTGCTGTAGAGCACCAGGGCGATGACGAGGACGGCAGAGCCGTAGAACACCGGTGGGTTGAGGGTGGATGGTGAAGACGAACGTGCCTCCATTGAGCTAGCTCTCCTTTCGATCGGATGGCCGCCAAGGGCGGAAGGCGGCGCAGTCTAACAGAGTCGATAGATCGGCTCTTTCGGCACCTTGTTCCTCATAGTTTTTTTCAGCTGCTGGTCGGCCGGTACTGCAGGGCCTCCGCCAGGTGCTGGCGCTGGATGTCGGGCGCGTCCGCCAGGTCGGCGAGGGTGCGGGCCACCTTGATCAGCCGGTGCGCGGCACGCAGGGACAACCCGAGACGCTCGCAGGCCTGCTCCAGCCAATGCTGGTCGTTGGGCGTCAGCGGACAGTGCTGGTGCAGCCGGGACAGGTCGAGGAAGGCGTTGGCGCAGCCCTGGCGAGCCAGTTGCCGACGCCGGGCTCGTCCGACTTCCCCGGCGGCGGTGGCACTGTCGAGCCCGCCGCTGACGGGCGCGCCCAGGTGTGTGGCTTCGCGGGCGACTGTCAGGTGCAGGTCGATGCGGTCCAGCAGCGGGCCGGAGAGCCGGGCCCGGTAGCGCTGGATCTGCTCCGGCGTGCAGCAGCAGCGGTGGGTGTCGTCGCCCAGGTAGCCACAGGGGCAGGGGTTCATGGCCGCCACCAGTTGGAAGCGCGCCGGGAAGTGCACCCGGTCATTGGCCCGGGCGATGATGATCTCGCCGCTTTCCAGGGGCTCTCGGAGGACCTCCAGCACCTTGCGGTCGAACTCCGGCAGTTCGTCGAGGAACAGCACGCCCTGGTGCGCCAGGGTGATCTCGCCAGGTTTCGGACGACTGCCCCCACCCACCAGGGCCGGGCCGGACGCGCTGTGGTGAGGCTGCCTGAAGGGGCGCTGGGGCCAGCACGCCAGCGGCGATTGGCTGGCCACCGAATGGATGGCGGCCACTTCCAGGGCCTCGTGTTCCTCCAGCGGTGGCAGCAGGCCCGGCAGGCGGCTGGCCAGCAGCGTCTTGCCGGTGCCGGGCGGGCCGGACAGCAGCAGGTTGTGGGCTCCGGCGGCGGCCACCAGCAGCGCACGCTTGGCCGCCAGCTGGCCCTGGACGTCGGCGAGATCGGGGTAGGGCGCGGCCTGCAGCGGCAGGCCCTGGCTCTGGAAGGGTGCCAGCGGGGTCTGGCCGTTGAGGTGGGCGGCCAGCTCCAGCAGGTGGCCCACGGCGAACACCGTCAGGCCGCTGGCCAGGCTGGCCTCTTCGGCGTTCTCCCGGGGCACCACCAGCGCCCGTCCGGCAGCGCGAGCCGCCAGCGCAGCGGGCAACACGCCCTGCACCGGACGCAGGGCACCGGACAGCGCCAGCTCGCCGAGGCACTCCAGCTGCTCCAGGGCAGCGGCGGGCACCTGGCCGCTGGCCGCGAGGATGCCAAGGGCGACGGCCAGGTCGAAGCGTCCGCCTTCCTTGGGAAGATCGGCCGGTGCAAGGCTGAGGGTGATGCGCCGCAGGGGGAATTCGAAACCGCTGGTGAGCAGAGCGCTGCGGACGCGGTCCTTGCTCTCCTTCACGGCGGTTTCCGGGAGGCCGACCAGGGCCAGGGACGGCAGGCCGTTGGCCAGGTGCGCCTCCACTGTGACGGCGGGGGCTTCCACGCCGACCTGGGCGCGGCTGTGGACGAGGGCCAGGGACATGGATCGCTCCTTGATCGGTCCGCCCGGCCGGAGTGGCTTACTCCGTGGGCGGCGGGTTCAGCTGGGCTTCCAGCTCCGCGACCTTCGCCTCCAGGGCTTCCAGGCGCGCGCGGGTACGGGCGAGCACCACCATCTGGCTGTCGAATTCCTCGCGGCTGACCAGGTCCAGCTTGCTGAAGGCGCTCTGCATCAGGGCCTTGAACTGGGCCTCGAATTCGGCGCGGGGCAGCGGGGTGTCGCCATTGAACAGGCGGGAGGCGTGGGAGCCGAGGGCATCGAGCAGGGCTTTGGGCGGCAGCATGGTGGGCATCCGTTGACAGGGCGGGCCGGAGTTTACCACGGGGTCCCGGCCGAGTCGGGCGACAGGCCGACGCACGATTTCCGAGCAACGGCTGAAGTGGGCGTGCACCTTTTCCGTGCATCGTTTTGGGGCAGTGCCGCCCGGCGCCACGGCCAAGGGCCACTATCTGCTTGAAAAACGGGGCTTTTGGGCGAGCTGGCAAGCTTTCTGCTTTAGCGCTGGTGAAGGGTGCACCGATGCAGTACCGGTGCGTCAGGCGAGGCGGGGGAGTGTTTCGCCAGGAGCGGTTGGTTGGCGTCGAAGCGGGCCGGGCCAGGGCGGTTCGACGCGTTACAAAGCCAGGCACTGCGCTTAGACTTGAGCCGGGTTCGTTTTCCTGGGGCAAGTCCACCAAATACGGGAGAAGTTTCATGAAGCTAGTCACTGCCATCATCAAGCCGTTCAAACTCGATGACGTGCGCGAGTCGCTGTCCGAGATCGGCGTGCAGGGCATCACCGTTACCGAGGTCAAGGGCTTCGGGCGCCAGAAAGGCCACACCGAGCTGTACCGTGGCGCCGAGTACGTCGTCGACTTCCTGCCCAAGGTGAAGATCGACGTCGCCATCGCCGATGACCAGCTCGACCGTGTCATCGAGGCCATCACCAAGGCGGCCAACACCGGGAAGATCGGTGACGGCAAGATCTTCGTCGTGAATCTGGAACAGGCCATCCGCATCCGTACCGGCGAAACCGGCACCGACGCGATCTAAGCCTCCGAACCCCAACGCCCCAGGAGAAAACCACATGACTCTGCGTAAAGCCGCAGGGCTAGGAGCCCTTTTGTCCCTCGTTACCCCCGGCCTGGCCATGGCCGCCGACGAGGTCGTGCTGAACAGTGGCGACACCGCATGGATGATCGTCGCCACGGCACTGGTGCTGTTCATGACCATTCCCGGCCTGGCGCTGTTCTACGGCGGCATGGTCCGCTCCAAGAACGTCCTCTCGGTGATGATGCAATGCTTCGCCATCACCGGCCTGATCAGCGTGCTCTGGGTCGTCTACGGCTACAGCCTGGCCTTCGACACCACCGGCATGGAGCAGGGCGTCGTCAACTTCAATTCCTTCATCGGCGGCCTGTCCAAGGCCTTCCTCAGCGGCCTGAACACCAGCAGCCTGGTGTACGCCGTGCCGGAAAGCGTGTTCATCACCTTCCAGATGACCTTCGCCATCATCACCCCGGCCCTGATCGTCGGTGCCTTCGCCGAGCGCATGAAGTTCTCCGCGATGCTGATCTTCATGGCCGTGTGGTTCACCCTGGTCTACGCGCCGATTGCCCACATGGTGTGGAGCGGCAACGGCGGCCTGATGTGGGACTGGGGCGTGCTGGACTTCGCCGGTGGCACCGTGGTGCACATCAACGCCGGTATCGCCGGCCTGGTGGCCTGCATCGTGCTGGGCAAGCGCAAGGGCTACCCGACCACCCCGATGGCCCCGCACAACCTGGGCTACACCCTGATCGGCGCGGCCATGCTGTGGGTGGGCTGGTTCGGCTTCAACGCCGGCTCCGCCGTAGCAGCCAATGGCACTGCGGGCATGGCCCTGCTGGTCACCCAGATCGCCACCGCGGCTGCTGCCCTGGGCTGGATGTTCGCCGAGTGGCTGACCCACGGTAAGCCGAGTGCCCTGGGCATCGCCTCCGGTGTGGTCGCCGGCCTGGTCGCCGTGACCCCGGCCGCTGGCACCGTCGGCCCCATGGGTGCCCTGGTGATCGGCCTGGCCGCTGGCGTGATCTGCTTCTTCAGCGCCACCAGCCTCAAGCGCAAGCTGGGCTATGACGACTCCCTGGACGCCTTCGGCGTGCACGGCATCGGCGGCATCGTCGGCGCCCTGCTGACCGGCGTGTTCGCAGCACCGGCCCTGGGTGGCTTCGGCACCGTCGAGAACATCGCAGCCCAGCTGTTCATCCAGTTCAAGGGCGTGGCCTTCACGGTCGTCTATACCGCTGTGGTCACCTTCGTGATCCTCAAGGTGCTGGACCTGGTGATCGGCCTGCGGGTCAACGAAGAGGAAGAGACCGTCGGCCTCGACCTGGCGCAGCACAACGAGCGCGGCTACAACCTGTAAGCCCGCCGGCCCCTCCGGGGCGTGCGAACCGCTGCCAAGGGCGCCGAAAGGCGCCCTTTGCTTTTTCAGAGGCCGCGCTAGAATGCGCGCCGAGCGAAATCCGAGGGAGTGGCGCCCATGTGGCACCAGACGCTGATCACCTTGAAGCCGCGTGCGCGAGGCTTCCACCTGGTCACCGACGAGCTGCTGGCCGGATTACCGGAACTGGGTCGCTGCCGTATCGGTCTGTTGCACCTGCTGCTGCAACACACATCGGCTTCACTGAGCGTCAACGAGAATGCCGACCCCTCCGTGAGGCGCGATTTCGAGCGGTTCTTCAACCGCCTCGTGCCCCAGGGCGAGGGTGGCTACGAACATGACTACGAAGGCCCGGACGACCTGCCGGCGCACTTCAAGTCGAGCCTGCTGGGCTGCCAGCTGACCTTGCCGGTGCGTGACGGGGCGCTCGCCCTGGGTACCTGGCAGGGGATCTACCTCGGCGAACACCGCGATCAGGGCGGTGCGCGCCGGGTGCTGGCGACCCTCTACGGCGAGGCATCGTGATTTTTTCCGGGCGCGTAGAAACCTGGCGCGACTGGGCTATAACTAACCTGCTCTTGCAAGACACGAGGTAGAAGAATGAGCGACGAAGAACTGGAACAAGACGAGCTCGAAGCGGGCGACGAGGACGAAGGCGAGGAGCTGGCTGCCGCCGAGGACAGTGGCGACGACAGCGATGACGGCGAATCCCCCGCCCCTGCCGGCAAGGGCAAGAAAGCCGCTGCCGTCGAGGTCGAGGAGCTGCCCAGCGTCGAAGCCAAGCAGAAGGAGCGCGATGCGCTGGCCCGTGCCATGGAGGAATTCCTGGCCCGTGGCGGCAAGGTGCAGGAGGTGGAGCCCAACGTGGTCGCCGACCCGCCCAAGAAGCCGGATAGCAAGTACGGCAGCCGCCCCATCTGATTGAGTTGCCTGGAAGAGCCCGCTTGATGCGGGCTTTTTCATGCCTGCGATTCGGGGTCAGGCGCCCCGATGCCAGCGCTCCAGCAGTGTGGGTAGCTGATCCAGGGTACGAATCTCCGCGTCGGGGTGGTCGTCGCCGTCCCAGGGTTTGCCCTGGGGGTTGAACCACACCGCGCGCATGCCGGCATTGCGGGCGCCCTGGATGTCGTCGCTGGGGTGATCGCCGATGTGCACCGCCTGGGCGGCGGGGACGCCGGCCCGGCGCAGCGCTTCTTCGAAGGGGTGCGGGTCCGGCTTGCCGATGCCCAGTTCCTCGGCGCAGAGGGCGAACTGGAAGTAGTCCGCCAGGCCCAGGCGGCGGACGTCGGCGTTGCCGTTGGTGATCACGGCGAGCCGGTAGCGGTTGGCCAGGCGCTCCAGGGTCGGGTGCACCTCGGGGAACAGGTCGATGCGGTGCCGCGCGGCCAGGAACACCTGGAAGCCGGCCTCCGCCAGCTCCGCGGCCTCGGCCTGTGGATAACCGGCCTCTTCCAGGGCATGGAAGAGGATGCGCCGGCGCAGCTCGCTCAGGCGGTGCCTGAGCCCGGGGGTGGCGTCCACCAGGCGGGCGCGGATCGCCCACAGGTGCTCGATCGGCACGGGCCCCAGGCGCGGCGCCTCGTTGCCCAGCCATTCGCGCAGGGCGGCTTCGGCGCCCTGCATCACCACCGAGACGTCCCATAGGGTGTCGTCCAGGTCGAAGGTCACCAGTTGGATGCTCATTCCTCGTCCTTGGCTCCGTTGCGTCGTGCCCGGGGGTGGGCCTTGTCGTAGACCGCCGCCAGGTGCTGGAAGTCCAGGTGGGTGTAGATCTGCGTGGTGGAGATGTCGGCGTGGCCGAGCAGTTCCTGCACCGCCCGCAGGTCCTGGGAGGACTCCAGCATGTGGCTGGCGAAGGAGTGCCGCAGCATGTGCGGATGGACGTGCTGGCCCAGCTCGCGCACCCCGGCCACCCGCACCCTTTCGCGCACGGCGCGGGGGCCGATGCGCCGCCCCTGGCGGGTGACGAAGACGGCACCGTCCACCGGGGACACGCTGGCGCGGTGGGGCAGCCAGCGCTCCAGAGCCTGGCGCGCCATGCGCCCGAGGGGCAGCTCGCGGATCTTGTTGCCCTTGCCGATCACCCGCACGCTGCCGTCGGCCAGGTCCAGGCGGTCCAGGTCCAGGCCCACCAGTTCCGACAGGCGCAGGCCGGAGGAATAGAACAGCTCGAGGATGGCCTGGTCGCGGCGGGCCATGAACTCGTCTTCCACTGCGCCATCCAGCAACTGCTGGGTGCGGTCGGCATCCAGGGTGCGGGGCAGGCGTCGCTCGCCCTTGGGCGCGCTGATGCCGCTGGCCGGGTCGTGACGGCAGCGGCCCTCGCGGATCAGGTAGCGGTACAGGCCGCGTACGGCGGAGAGCAGGCGGGCGAGGCTGCGGGCAGACTGCCCCTGCTGGTGCAGGCGCGCCACCATGCTGCGCAGCGGGCGGGGTTGCAGTGTGGTCCAGTCATCGAGGCCGAAGCCTTCGGCCAGGGCCACGATCTTCTCCAGGTCGCGCCGGTAGCCTTCCAGCGTGTGCGGGGAAACCTGGCGCTCACTGCGCAGGTGTTCGAGGTAGCGCTCCAGATCGGCCTTCATCGGTCCTCCCGGCGCGCTGCGCTCAGCGCACCGAGCGCAGCGGAGTGGCGTGGCGCGGCAGCACCCGGGCCAGGACTTCGGCGATGTAGCTGAGGAACAGGGTGCCGAGGGAGCTCTTGTAGTGCTGCGGGTCCGGGCTGCCGATGGCCAGCAGGCCGTGCTGGCCCTGGTGGTTGAGGGAGACGACGGCGGCCGAGCCGACCTTGGTGCCCTCTTCCGCGCCGAACAGGAACTCCAGCTCGTGGGCCCGCAGCACGCCGCAGATGGTCTTGCCCGCCACCAGCAGGCCACCGATGGCCTGGTGCGCTTCGGCGCTGGAGACGCTGCGGCCTACCGGCAGGGTGCTGTCGCTGAACAGGATCAGGCTGACGAAGGGTACCTGGAACTCATGGCGCAGGCTGTCCTCGATGGCACCGACCACTTCTTCCAGCGTATTGGCGTCCAGCAGGTCGAGCACCAGGCGGCGGGTCTTGTCGAACAGGCGGTCGTTGTCGCGGGCCACGTCCATCAGCTGGGACAGGCGGTGGCGCATCTCGATGTTGCGCTCGCGCAGCAGCTTCACCTGGCGCTCCACCAGCGAGACGGCCTCGCCAGGCTGGTGGGGGATGCGCAGTTCGGGGATCAGCTCCTCGTGGTCGACGAAGAACTCCGGGTGCTGGCGCAGGTAGGCCGCGACCGACTCGGAATCGAGGGCGCGCGGCGCGTCGGGGTGCTTCTCGCTCATGCTCTCGGCTCGTTCATAGGCGGACCTGGCCTTCGTACACGCGTACGGCCGGGCCGGTCATCATCACGGGCTGGCCGGGACCGGCCCATTCGATGGTCAGCTTGCCGCCCGGCAGCTCCAGCTGCACGGGGGAGTCCATCCAGCCCTGGCGAATGGCCGCGACGGCGGCGGCACAGGCGCCGGTGCCACAGGCGCGGGTTTCCCCGGCACCGCGCTCCCAGACCCGCAGGCGGGCCTGGTGGCGATCCTGGACCTGCAGGAAGCCGACGTTGACCCGCTGCGGGAAGCGCGGGTGGTGTTCGAGTTTCGGGCCCAGCTCGTGGACCGGCGCGCGGTCCACATCCTCGACGCGCAGCACGGCATGGGGGTTGCCCATGGACACGGCGGCGAGCTGGACGGTCTGGCCGTCCACGTCGACCGGGTAGCTCAGGGCCTCGGCCTCGGCGACGAAGGGGATCTGCTGGGGCACGAGGCGCGGCGGGCCCATGTCGACCCGGACCTGGCCATCTGCGCGGACATCCAGCTCGATGATGCCGGCCTTGGTCTCGACGCGGATCTGCTTCTTCACGGTCAGGCGCTTGTCCAGCACGAAGCGGGCGAAGCAGCGGGCGCCGTTGCCGCACTGCTCCACCTCGGAACCGTCCGAGTTGAAGATGCGGTAGCGGAAATCCACGTCCGGGTTGGTGGGGGCCTCGACGATCAGCAACTGGTCGAAGCCGATGCCGGTGTGGCGGTCGCCCCACTGCTTGGCGTGCTTGGGCTGGATGTGCGCGTGCTGGCTGACCAGGTCGAGCACCATGAAGTCGTTGCCCAGGCCGTGCATCTTGGTGAAACGCAGCAGCATGGACTTACTCCGGAAGCAGGCTTTCGCCGGCGTAGAGTTCCTCGAGGGTTTCGCGACGACGCACTTCGTAGGCCTGCTCCCCATCCACCATCACCTCGGCGGCACGGCCGCGGGTGTTGTAGTTGGAGCTCATGACGAAGCCGTAGGCACCGGCCGAGCGCACGGCCAGCAGGTCGCCCTCGGCCAGGGCCAGGTCGCGGTCCTTGGCGAGGAAATCGCCGGTCTCGCAGATCGGGCCGACCAGATCGTAGCGCTGGGCCTCGCCGTCGCGCGGCTGCACCGGCACCACGTCCATCCAGGCCTGGTACAGGGCCGGGCGGATCAGGTCGTTCATGGCCGCGTCGATCACGGCGAAGTTCTTGTGCTCGGTGTGCTTGAGGTATTCCACCTGGGTCAGCAGCACGCCGGCGTTGGCGACAATGTAGCGGCCGGGCTCGAACACCAGCGCCAGGTCACGCCCGGCAATGCGCTCGCGCACGGCCTTGATGTAGTCACCGGCAACGGGCGGCTGCTCGTCCTTGTAGCGCACGCCGAGGCCACCGCCGAGGTCCAGGTGGCGGATGTGCACGCCCTGGGTGGCGAGGCGGTCGACCAGTGCCAGCAGGCGGTCGAGGGCGTCGAGGAAGGGCGGCAGGCTGGTCAGCTGGGAGCCGATGTGGCAGTCCACGCCGATCACGTCCAGGTTCGACAGCGAGGCGGCGCGCAGGTAGACGGCCTCCGCCTGCTCGATGGCGATGCCGAACTTGTTCTCTTTCAGGCCGGTGGAGATGTACGGGTGGGTGCCGGCGTCCACGTCGGGGTTCACCCGCAGGGAGATCGGCGCTTTCACGTCCATCTCGGCGGCGACCACCTGCAGGCGCTCCAGCTCGTCCACCGACTCCACGTTGAAGCAGTGCACGCCCACTTCCAGTGCGCGGCGCATGTCGTCGCGGCTCTTGCCGACGCCGGAGAAGACGATGCGGTCAGCCGAGCCACCGGCGGCCAGCACGCGCTCCAGCTCACCGCTGGAGACGATGTCGAAGCCCGAGCCCAGGCGCGCCAGCAGGTTCAGCACCGCCAGGTTGGAGTTGGCCTTGACCGCGTAGCAGACCAGGTGCGGCACGCCCTGCAGTGCATCGGCATAGGAGCGGTACTGCGCCTCGATGTGCGCGCGGGAATAGACGTAGGTGGGGGTGCCGAAGCGCGAGGCGATGGCGGACAAGGCCACGCCTTCCGCGAACAGCTCACCGTCGCGGTAAGTGAAAGCGTCCATCTAGGCCCCTCAGTGCGCGTGTTCGGAGGAGGACTTGGTGTCGTCAGGCAGGTACAGCGGGCCTTTCTGGCCACAGCCGCCCAGCAGGCAGGCAACAGCGAGGAGCGCAACGATGGGGGTGAGCAGCCGCTTCATGGCGAGATCCTTGAACAATGCGTAATTGGGTCGGGAGTATACCGACCACCCATCGCCTTGCCTATGCGCCGAAACACCCGCCGGGCGGGCGCTGCGCCTAGCCAAACGGGCTTTAGCGCCACTAGGATGGGCGGCAAAAACGGAGGCCGAATGGACCCCTCTTCCCCCCTTGCCGGCTCGGTTTCGGTTGCCTACCTCCAGGGCCTGGTGGACCACGTGGCGCGCCACGGCATCGAGCCGGCGGCCTTCCTTGCCAGCATCCAGCTGACCCCCTCCATCCTTGCTCAGCGCGAACAGCGCATCGCCGCCAGTGCCTATCTCGAACTCCTGGGCCAGGCCATGGCGCGGCTGGACGATCCACGCCTGGGGCTGCACCTGGGCGAGGCGGTGCGCCCCGGTTACTACGGCGTGCTCGGCTACCTGCTGATGAGTTGCCCGACCCTTTCCGACGCCCTCCACCGCCAGGCGCGCTATGCCGCCCTGGTGGGCAACCTCGGCCAGGTAGAGCTGGATGACGAGCCTCCGCGCGCCGGCCAGGAGCCCCTGGTGCGGCTGGCCTGGGAGCCGTCGCTGCCACTGCTGCGCGACCAGGTGGCGGAGGAGTCCCTGGCCGGTTGGGTCACCTTCGGGCGCTGGATCAGCGGGCTCGACATCCCGCCCACCGAGGTGCGCTTCCAGCATCCCGCGCCTGCCGACGACGCCGAGCACCGTCGGGTATTCCGCTGCCCGGTGCTGTTCGAGCAACCCGACAACGCCCTGGTGTTCCCCCGCCGCCTGCTGGCCACGCCCTTGGGCCAGGCCGACTCACACGTCCGGCAGATGCTCGATGCCTACGCCGACCGCCTGCTGGGGGAGTTGCGCCAGGGCCAGAGCGTGCTCGACCGGGCGCGCCTGGCACTGGCCGGGCGCCTGGCCGAGGACGGCGCCGACCTGGAACACCTGGCCGCCGACCTGGGCCTGAGCCCGCGTACCCTGCAGCGGCGCCTGCGTGACGCAGGCCTGACCTTCAGCCAACTGGTGGACGAGACGCGGCAGCAACTGGTGCTGCATTATCTGCGCGATCCGGCCCTGGAGCTGGCCGACATCGCCTTCCTGGTCGGCTTCAGCGAGGCCGGCTCCCTGGCGCGGGCCTTCCGCCGCTGGACCGGGCAGAGCCCAGGCGAGTACCGTCGTCACCTCGGGCGCTGAAAGGTCGCCCACGTTTCCATTTTTCCTGAGGTACATCCGATGAGTTTGAGCGAAGCGCGTTTCCACGATCTGGTCGACGAAGTCCAGGAGGCCGTCGAGGACCTCTTCGATGGCAGCGACCTGGACGTGGACCTGGAGAACAGCGCGGGCGTCCTCACCATCCGTTTCGAGAACGGCAGCCAGGTCATCCTCAGCCGCCAGGAGCCCCTGCGCCAGCTGTGGGTAGCGGCTCGCTCCGGCGGCTTCCACTTCGACTACGACGCGGAGTCGCAACGCTGGATCTGCGACACCAGCGACGAGCCGCTGGGCGAACTGCTCGCCCGCGTGACCCGCGAGCAGGCGGGCGAAGACCTTGAGTTCGACGAGCTCTGAGCCGCCGCCCGAGCCTCGGCCCGCGTCACCCTGCGTGCGTCGTTGCTGCCTGGACGACGCCGATATCTGCATCGGATGCGGGCGCAGCCTGAGTGAGATTCTGCAGTGGGGCGAAGCCAGCGACGACCGTCGCCGGCAGATTTGCCGCGACGCTGCCCAGCGCCTCGCGGCGCGACGGCCATGACCGGATGGTCTTGCCAAGAGCCTCCGTGGTGACGTAGTGTCGGTCGGGCCGTCGCCATGGCGTACGGCCTGAACAGCATCTGGAAACCCCGCCTTCGGGCGGGGTTTTCGCTTTTTCGAGCCTAGGAACCGGAGTATCGGATTTGCCATGACCACTCAACCCTCGATCATCATCACCCGCCTCGACCTTCAGCGACTGGAGCGTCTGCTCGATGAACTGGAGGAGTTCGGCCCCGGCGCCGAGGCGCTGGAGCGGGAGCTCGCCCGCGCCCAGGTGGTGGGCCACGACGAGGTGCCGCCGGGCGTGGTGACCATGAATTCCCGCGTGCATTGCCGCGAGGATGCCAGTGGCAAGGACTACCACCTGACCCTGGTCTACCCCCAGGACGCCGGTGGCGAAGGCAAGGTGTCGGTGCTGGCGCCGGTGGGCAGTGCGCTGCTCGGCCTCTCCGTGGGGCAGGGCATCGACTGGCCGGTGCCCGGCGGCAAGACCCTCAAGCTGACGCTCCTGGCTGTGGAGTACCAGCCCGAGGCTGCGGGCGAATACGACCGCTGAGCCCCTCCGGGCCTGGCGTCACGCCAGGCCCAGCGCCCGATTCAGTTCCCGTTCCAGCTCCGCCTTGTAGCGCAGGTAGTGCACCGTCTGCGCATGCCCCTCGCCGAGGACCCGCGACAGGTCCAGGTCGGTGATGTAGCAGGGGTAGCGCTCGGCGGTGCTGCGCTGGGCGAGGATGTGGCGCGCCACGGCGGCGAACAGCTCGCCGCCGTATTCCAGTTCGGAAAACTCCCGGTGGTTGCAGTAGAGCGTGATGTGGACGCGGTTCGTGTCCAGCGGCTCGACGATCGCCTGCACGTCGTAGAACGGGTGGCTCACCGGTGACTGCGGCGCAACCCGCCGTTCCACCTGCTGCGCGCGCAAGGGCGGCGACGGCAGCACCTCGTAATAAAGAACCTCAAGACCGCTCTGCGGGGCCGGTTGGTCCAGCGGCAGCAGCGCGTTGCGCCGGTAGAGCACCGACTGCAGGAAGCGCTGCAGCGGCGTCAGCAGACTTTGCGGATCGCGGAAGGGCAGGCGCTGGCGCCACACGGCGTTGTGCTCGTCGAGCACCGTGAGCTCCGCCGTCTCGCCGTCCTGGCGGTAGAACACCTGGATGCAGCCCGGGCGCCCCAGCGGCAGGATCAGCGCCAGGTCCTCGTTCTCCAGGGCGTAGCGATCCAGCTGCAACGGGCTGTAGGCCGGCAGGTCCTCGCCCAGGTGTTCCAGCAGCGCCGGCATGTCCGGCAGCGCGGTGTGGGCTACTTGGCCCGGCAGCAGTTCCAGCACGTGGTACTGCTGCTGCACCTGCAGCAGGTAGCGGGTCACCTGGCCGTTGCCGAGCAGGGCGAGGGTGTCGAGGAACAGATCCTCCACCCGCTGGGCGATGGGTTGCGCGCGGTTGCGGCAGAAGCAGCGCACCCGCAGGTCCGGTGGCGCAGCGGGGTCCACGCTGTTGAGGAATTCGCGCAGGCAGTCCAGCGGGGCGTAGGGCCCGTCGTAGCGGGTCACCAGCAGCTCGTTCCAGCTGTTCAGGGTCACCTGGTCGAGGGTCAGCACCAGGTTCTCCCGCGAGCCGGCGTAGCCGAGCGAATCGGTGCGCTCGGTGGTCATGTGCAGGTTCATCTGGCTGTGCTGCTTCAGCGGATCGATGCCCACGTTCACCAGCAGCAGCACCTGGCGCGGCACGCTCGGCCGCAGCAGCGCGGCCTCGTCCACCATCGGCAGCGGCAGCGGGAAGCCCTGCTGCAGGCTGCTGACCAGGTTGGACAGCTCGTACTCGGTGAGGTCGCTGTCGCCCGGGTGCAGGGACAGGCGCGTTGAGGCGTCGATCACCCCGTTGCGGTGACACCAGGCCAGCAGTTCAACCAGTTCGCGGGCCCGCTTGATCGGGGCGAAGTCGCGCCATTCGAGGGCGTTGAGGCTACCCGGGTAGAGCGCCCAGAGGGTCTCGCCTTCGCGCTCGGGGCTCGGGCTCTGAGCCAGGGTGAGGGTGTCCTCGGCCAGGTCCGGGGCGATGCCGGGGTTGATGAACTCCACCTTGCCCGCCTTGCGTTCGAAGGCGGCGTACAGGCGACGGCCGAGCACGCCCAGGTCGCGGCTGTTGAGCGAGCTGATGGCATGCTGGGCGCGGGCGAATTCGGAGAGGAAGCGGTAGCTGTAGGTCAGCTCGTTGACCAGCGCCCGGCGCTCGGTGCCCACCTGGCGCACCTTCCATTGGCTGCGGCTGTCGAGCAGCGCCAGTTGCCGGTCATCCCACCGCCACTCCCGGGTCAGGCGCTCGAACAGCAGGCGTTGCCAGCTCTTGGCGCGGTTGCGTGGCGGGCGGCTGAGCTTCTTGTCGATCTTCAGGTAGAGGCAGCGGCGGATCAGCTCCAGGCGCTCGCGCTCGCCCCGGGCCAGCAGGTATTCCTCCAGCCGGCGGTAGATCACGATGTACGGGTCGAGCTCGTCCAGGTCCAGGTGGTTGGCGTACACCGCCTGCTTGAAGCGCAGCGACAGGCACTGCACCTTCGGGTGCTCGCTGGCGTAGACCTCGGTCAACAGCAGCTTGAGCACCGACTTGTAGGGCGACTCGATGCCCTTGAACAGCTGCCACATGCCGGCGCCGACGAACTCGCCCACGGGGATGTGCGACAGGTGCCCCAGGTCCAGCACTTCCTCGGCACGGATGAAGCGGCGCGACAGCAGCTTGGCGGTGTAGTCGGCGTAGCGCCCTTCCTCGTACACCGGCACCAGCCACCACAGCGGCGTGCGCCCGCCGAGCCAGATGGCGGTGCGGTAGAACTCGTCCAGCAGCAGGTAGTGCTGGGTGGTGCCGCAATCGTCGGAGGTGAGGTGGGTCTCGCGGTCGCCCACCACGAAGCGCTGGGGGTCGATCAGGAAGAAGTGCGCCTCGGCGCCCAGGGTCGCGGCCCAGGCCTCAAGCAGGTCGCACTTGCGGCGCAGCTCGGCGATGGCCGGTGCCGGCAGCTCCGGGTCGTGGCAGACCCACAGATCCATGTCGCTCTGCTCGGCCTGGGCCACGGTGCCCAGGCTGCCCATCAGGAACA
>Ga0247725_1000987_pt1 | contig 16348 bp, 14 predicted proteins | sample OKSTACKMCFT3sol_FD_183021 | JGI IMG/M metagenome (GOLD analysis project Ga0247725, IMG submission 183021) | Subsurface sediment microbial communities from gas well in Oklahoma, United States - OK STACK MC-FT3-sol | ecosystem: Environmental > Terrestrial > Deep subsurface > Rock core/Sediment... | reverse complement strand
TGCGGAAGATGGTGACCCCGGCCCGATTCGAACGGGCGACCTTCCCCTTAGGAGGGGGACGCTCTATCCAGCTGAGCTACGGGGCCATTGGCAGCGGGAAAGGATACCTCGTCTGGCTGAATGGACCAAGCGCGGGGCGTTCTGCAGAGCCCTCGGAGTAGATATGCTGGCCCGCCGCGACCCGTTGTGAACTGGATGTCCGACGTCTGGCGAACGCTCTCCGCCCTCGGCGACAGCCGCTGGCTGCTGCCCATGGCCTTGATACTGCTGATCACCCTGCCCCGCGCAGACGCACGCCTGAAATGGCAATGGCTGCTGGCCATCGCCGTCACCGCCGGCGTCACGCTTGCCTCAAAGCTGGCCTTCATGGGCTGGGGGATTGGCATCAAGAGCGTGCACTTCACCGGTTTCTCCGGGCACGCCGCGATGTCCAGTGTCGTCTATCCGGTCGTTGGTGTACTGCTTGCCGGCCCCGGCAAGCGCGCACGGGCGATCGGCCTGGTAATCGGCGCGCTGTTGGCCACCGCCATTGCCTGGTCACGAATCCCGCTGCATGCCCATAGCCTTTCGGAAGTCATTGCCGGGCTGGCTCTTGGGCTGAGCTGCAGCACGTGGGCATTGCACGCCGCATCACCCGTCGGTCGCGCCCCTGCGATGGCTGTTGTCGCTGCCGTACTCGCGGGAATGGCCCTGCCCCTCGCCTTGCCGGACGTCCACACGCACCAACTCGTCATTGCACTAGCCAAGCTCATCTCCGGAAGGGCTGAGATCTTCCAAAACTTCTGAGAATCGCCAAGGCGACTCCACATTTCCTTCACGTTCCTTGACAGGGCAAATGAATAGCAGCCAACATAGCGGTGGAAAAATTTCCCTCACGGAGTAGGAGACCCCGTAGATGAAGAAGATGATTGCCGCCCTGGCCCTGCTGGGCCTGTCCTCGCCGGTGTTCGCTCAGGAAGCCCCGGCTGCCGAGCCGGCCGCCGAAGTTGCTGCCGGTGCTGAAGGCGCCGGCGCTGCCGCCACTGGCACCCTGACCACGGTTGCGACCGTTGGCATGGGCCTTGCCGCCGCCGCCGTTGTTTACAGCGTCGCCAGCGACAGCAGCAAGGACGATGCGGGCAACAACAATGGCGGTGGCACCACCCCGCCGCCGACCGGCACCACCGGTACGACGGGCACCACCGGCACCACCGGCACCAACTGATCGGTTGACCGACGTTGTACCCCCGCCCCCGCCGGGCGTCAGTTCGGTGGGGGTTTTTTCATGCCCGTCAGGGCCAGGAAGAATTTTCCATGGACTGCAAGCGTCTCGTTGCCACGATGGCAATCGCCTTTACCCTGACCGGCTGCATGTGGGCCCCTGGCCAGCACTTGCGCTCAAGCGTACTGGCGCGCGACGACCAGCCCGTCGGCAATGACCAGATCGAGCTGATCCCCATCACGCCGAAGCTGATCGCAATGGATCGTGCGTCGAACAATGCGCGAGGCCTGCCGGCTGCATTGACGCAGTTCCGGCCGGGCCCATATCGCGTTGGTGCGGGCGACGTCCTGTACATCACGGTCTGGGACCACCCCGAACTGACCGTGCCCGCCGGTCCGCAGCAGCAGCTGAACGCAGCTGGCCGCCCCGTGCAGTCCGACGGCTCCCTGTTCTACCCTTACATCGGCAAGATCACCGCGGCAGGCAAGACGCCAGGCGAACTTCGGGAGGAATTGACCACGAAGCTGGCGCGCTACATTGAATCACCGCAGGTCGATGTCTCGCTGCTGACGTATGCGAGTCAACGCGTGTGGGTGACCGGCGCCTCGCGCCAGCCTGCTATCGTGGCACTCACCGTGGTGCCCCTCACGCTGGGCGACGCCATCAGCCAGGCCGGCCTGGACGCGACCCAGGCGGACCTATCGGGTGTACGCCTCACGCGCGATGGCACCACTTACACCATCGACCTGGATCGTCTGGGCCGCAATGGTGGTGGCGACACCAATGTGTTCCTGGCGGCCGGCGACCACATCTACGTGCCCTACTTGGATCGCAAGGAAGTGTTCGTGGTCGGCGAGGTCAATCAGCCCGGCGCACTGAACTTCAAGACCGGCGACATCTCGCTGAGCCAAGCACTTGGCCGGGCTCGCGGCCTGCTGCAGACCACCTCCAACGGCAACGCAGTGTATGTGATCCGCGGCTCCAATGATCTGCAGAGTACGCCGTCCCAGGTGTTCCATCTGGAAGCACGCTCGCCCGCCGCTTTCGCCGTCGCCAGCCAGTTCAACCTGCAGCCCGGTGACGTCGTCTTTGTCGGCGCCGCCGGCGTGACGCGCTGGAGTCGCTTCGTCAACCAGCTGTTGCCGTTCACCGCGATCATCACCAACGCCGCCAGCGCAAAGAACGATCTGGGCAACTGACGAGGTTCACCATGCGCAGGAGCGCTTTGGCCAGTCTCGCCCGTTTCGCTGGAATCCAGCTCGCCTGGACGCTGGCTGCGCTGGGCGTGCTGATGATGGCCGGATGCGGCGTAGTCGGCCGCACCAGTATTAAAACTGTGCAACTGGCCATCCAGGGCAAGCCCGATGTACAGCCCACAGCCGCCGAAGTGGCCGCGGCCCGTTATCCACAGATAAAGGTAACGGGCCCTGCCGGCGGCGCTGTCCTCGTGCTGGGTAACGTCGACGGTGAGCGTCGCGCGTGGTACAGCGCTGATCGCAGCATTGTCTATCTGGCCGATGGCCTGGTCGTCGGAACCCATAACGGCCAGCCAGAGCTGAAGGAAATGCATATCGAGGACGCGTCCCCGTTCCGGGCGCTCCACCAGGTTGCGAACGGCACAACGGTTCGCCGGCGCTACGACGTGATGCCCGGCTATCGCTTCGGCATGGAAGTCACAGGCACGCTAAACACAATGGGCCGTGAGAGCGTTGAGATTCTTGGCAGATCACGCGAATTGCTCCATGTCCGCGAACGACTGCATGGCAGCGGCTGGAGCCGCAACAACGACTACTGGGTCGATCCCACCAATGGTTTCGTCTGGAAGAGTGTGCAGGCCATTGCCCCCGACACCAGCCTGGAAATCATCCAGCTCAAGCCCTATTCGCAGGACCTGAAAGCCCAATGATGCTGCGATTGACAATGCTCATGCTTGGCATCGGCATGGCTAGCGGCGTCAGTGCCGCCGCCCCCATCCAAGTAGAAGTCACTGGCAATGTCCGCAACGGCGGTAGCCAAGCAATCCCGGCCGGAACTCGCCTGAGCGTGGCTGCACTGGCCGCCATCCCTACCGAAGATGCGTATCTACTGGGCGCAGCTTTGCTGCGTCAGAGCGCCTTACAGTCACAAACGCGCTTGAAGGCGGGCCTGCTGTTCGACCTCGAGACATTGGCCGCGCAGCCCGAATCACCAGATCTTGCGGCGACTGCACGGGCCATGGCCGACAGCTTTACCAGCCTGCCAGTGACCGGTCGCGAGCCACAAATGCTTGACCCACGCGGACTGGAAGTAAGCAGGGAGCAGGATCGTCCTGCCGAAGCAGGAGACCGACTGATTTACCCTACCCGACCCGCCACGGTACGAGTGACTGGCGCCGTGACTCGGCCTTGCATGCTTCCGCACAGTTTCAGCCAAGACGCGCGCGCCTATCGGGATGCCTGCGGCGTGTTGCGCGTCGCCAGCCCGGATAGCCTGTACGTCATTCAACCGGATGGTCACGTCCAGAAGGTAGGCATCGCCCTCTGGAATCGTGGAGAACCCGCGCGCCTCGCGCCTGGCGCGGTTGTATTGGTTCCGCTAAACGACGACAAGATCAAATCCGTCGCCCCCGACATCAATGAGGAGGCTGCTCGCTTCCTCGCCACCCAGGTGCTGGATGCGCCGGGAGCCTCCCTCTAATGCACCATCGCTCGATTCTGGCGCCCCCAACCCGTGTTGCCCTCGCACTTCTTAGCCTCAGCATCAGCGCCGCCCTTCATGCGGAGAGCGCACCGATTCCGACCGCCAGTGACTGGGGTGGAATTGGCCTCCTGCAGACGCCGACTGCCCGCATGGCTGACGAAGGCGAGATCGCTCTAACCGCAAGCCATACTTCCCCGTACAGCCGATACTCTGTGGTCATGCAACCAATGCCTTGGGTCGAAGGCGCTTTCCGCTACGTCTCCGTAGCGAACCGAAAGTATGGCCCGGAGTGGCTTAGCGGACGTCAGAGTTACAAGGACAAATCGATCGATCTCAAGGTGCGTCTGTTTGAGGAAACGCACTGGCTCCCAAGCGTAGCAGCCGGCATGCGAGACATAGGAGGCACCGGTCAGTTCTCCAGCGAATACATTGTGGCAAGCAAGAGGTTCGGAAGCGTCGATGCCAGTTTGGGCTTGGCGACGGGTTACATTGGGAACAGAGGCGACTTCAACAATCCGCTGGGCTGGCTTGACGCAGATTTTCGCAATCGTCCAGATCAATTCCGAGGCGTTGAAGAGGCTGGGCGCCTGAACTCAAATTCTATGTTCAAAGGGCCTGTGGGCATTTTTGGCGGGATTGCCTACCAAACCCCGTGGCACCCCCTGCAGTTGAAGCTAGAGTACGACGGCAACGACTACAAGAGCGAGCCTCAGCGAAATAACCAAAGACAGCGCCTTCCGATCAACTTCGGGGCCAGCTACCTCCTAAGTCCCAACGTGCAATTGCATGCCGGCTGGGAGCGAGGAGATGCACTCATGCTGGGGATTACACTCCGGGGCAACGTGGCAACGACCAAGTCGGCACCCAAGCTGTTGGATCCGCCACCATTTTCAGCACCTCAACGCGAGGAGCAGCACAGTCAACCTGCGGCGTATGAGAGTGTGGACTGGAAGGCATTGGCAGTTCAGCTGGAGGAGAACGCTGGCGTTCGCGTCCTGGAAATTAGCCGCCAAGGGCAAGAGGTGGTTGTTAGTGGAGAGCAACGCCGGTACTTCTATCCCAGCCAAGGTCTGGGGCGTTCCGCACGACTGCTCGACTATGCACTTCCTCAGAGTACCACTTGGTTTACTGTCAAAAACACGCGACTTGGCCTGCCCATAGTGGACACCAGCATAGAGCGCGAAGCATTCAACGCGTATCTAGATAATCGCCTGGAACTGAAACAGCTCGCTCGTCACATTGAACTCACTGCTCCAGTTAAGCAGTCGCATGAGACTTTGTACAAAGCGCCGCTCAAGCGCTTCGATGGCGCGTTCAATTTGGGATATCAGCAGTCTATCGGCGGCCCCGATGGATTCATCCTTTTCCAAATTGCCGGATCGTACTCAGCGACATTTAATTTGTCGAGGAGCACTTGGCTGAGCGGCAGCGCAAGCTATAACGCATACAACAATTACCATCGTTTCCGTTACGACGCACCCAGCGATCTCCCACGAGTGAGAACTGACATTCGAAAGTATCTCACCACCGAAGACCTGACCATCCCCAATCTTCAGCTGACCAGCACACAACAGCTTGGGCGAGACGTTTATGCTTCGGCGTACGCGGGATTATTTGAATCAATGTACGGCGGAATCGGAGGCGAGTTGCTTTACCGCCCGCTCAACGAACGCTGGTCAGTTGGCGCAGAGCTCAACTGGGTAAAGCAACGCGACTTCGATCAGAGGTTCAGCTTCCGCGACTATAGTGTTACCACTGGCCATGCAACGCTCTATTACCAATGGGGCACCGAGAGAAAGATAGTAAGTGTGCTGAGCGCAGGCCGGTATCTTGCAAAGGACTGGGGCGCAACCGTCTCCGTCTCTCGCGCGTTTGATAATGGCGCCTCAATTGGTGCATACGCTACAAAGACGAATGTATCCTCTGCAGAGTTTGGTGAGGGCAGCTTCGACAAGGGCATCTACGTATCAGTGCCATTTGACTTTCTGCTACCTCGGTCAACAAGGGCGCGCGCGAATTTTGCCTGGACACCACTCTACAGAGATGGTGGCGCGCGACTCTCCAGAGGCTACAACCTCTATCAGGCCACTTCAGAACGCGATCCCGACTTCTTCTTCCGCAACCTAGGAAATATCTCGAAGTAAGCGCGCCAATCTGACAACACACACGTTGCCCAGCGTGTATCTACGAGAAGAAGACGAATCGGCTGCCGGCACCAGAGCACGGAAAAGTGATGAATCGGAAAAATTGAGCAGCGGTCAGCGTCTAAACAGGACCTTCCAAGAGGGTCGTGCTTGCTCGTAATGAGACCATGACCGAATCGGCACTGATAGGAACGTTACACCTGCAATCGTAGCAGTCATTTGTACTGCCACTTGCCGGATAAGTGCGCTGTAGACGCCAAGGAAAGAGGACACAGTGGCCCGACTCACCGCAGCACGAGGAGTCTATTCGCACCCACTCAATTGACGCTCAAAGCAGCCGTCTGAGCACCGGCGGCCCATCATTCGACAAGCAACTTGCAGATCTCATACAAGGCAAGGACAGGCGAATGTCACCTCAAACTCGCGGGCATGAAGCCGAGTTTGATTTTTGCCCATACCGACAGAAGAATCATCTGGAGGGCCAGACCAAGAGCTTGCGCTACGGCCGCCCCTACCAAGCCATAAGCTGGCACCAAAAGAAATATCGCACAGATCGTAAATGCTGCAGCAATCACATTCGCCTTCAGCGCGAGAGATGCATTGCCCGTCATATTCAGCAAGCCACCGACGGCTCCGGTAGCAACATTTACTAACTGTCCTAACGCAAGAATGCTCAGGACGGCGCCGCCGTGAGAGAAATCGCCACCAAAGAGCGACATAACCTCGCGAGGAAAGACGAACATGAGTACAAGTGCCGGAGCGCACAGTACGAGCATGACGCGAGTTGATAGCGTACAGAGCTTTCTAAGCGCGACAATTTCACCCTTCGCATAAAGCGAGGCAAATCTTGGCAAGAGTATGTTGTTACCCGCAGTGAGTACCACGGAAACTAAGGTGGCTGTTCTCAGCGCCACCGTAAATACTGCCACGTCAGATGCAGGAGCAAACATTGCCAGAACAACCTGCGCTCCCCAAGTCATCAGTAGACCAAGCGCCGCAATGCCGAACAGAGGAGCGGCCTCATGCGCAAGCTTGCGGACAGACGCAGCCTCGGCAAGCCCGACACCAATCAATCGGCGCCAGGAAAACTCACCCGCCACCGCAACCACACTCAGAGAGAGCAGGTAAAGTATAGATGCATCTAGAACCTCATGCCGCCCCGTAAAGAACTGCCACGCAAGGAACAACAACGAGAACAACGCTGCAGACACTAAATTCTGGTACGCCTGGAACTTTGCAATCAAGCCCCATCCGAGAAAGCAGTGCGCGAGCAACCAACTGATCGCAAAAGGAATTGCACCCAGCCACATTACCGCGAGAGGCAGAACCTCCGTGAGATTGTGACTTTTGAGCGCAGATAGCCCAAGGGGAAGGCCAACAAGAATGGAGATTCCGGCACCGATCGCGAGAATCTGGAAACTCGCTCTTCGAGCTTGCCGCGCCGAACTAAAGTCACCAGCGCTCTTCGCGACCCCGACTCGCCTCAAAACAGCCTGATCGCAGCCGAATTGAATGCAGATACCAACAACATTGCTGATGGTCAGGCCCAGAAAAAACGTACCCGCATCAGACGCACCAAGCGAGCGGGATACGACCAAATTGAGAACAAAACCAGAAACTCCCGCGAAAACCTTAAGCAGCAGGGAAAGCATCGTCTGCAGCAGTATTTTTCGAGTCTCCCTATCGGAAAGCCTGTGCGGGATCCTCGACACAATTGACTTCCAAGACCTGATCACCACGATTCCTGGTGCTTACTAGTGGATCGCCCCTGCTGGGCCAATGCGCCAGCAAAGGCACCCCAGATGATAGCGACTTTAGCCGAAAGTGACGCTGCGCCGAAGAACATGGTTACTGCAAGGTATAGCGCCAATGCGACCACACCACCAGCCACACCTGCCCTACAGGCCATCTTTCTATAGCCATCCAAATAAGCTACTGCCACAATGGCCAGAGGAAGGCCCATAATATTGAGCAAGTAAACATACCCAGAATCGTTTGCCTTTCCAGCAAATTCCGAGAAACCCAACAAACCATCCAAACCATTATCACGCAAAGCAGATACCGTGAGAGAAATTCGATAATTGAATTCGCCCAACAAACTTCCGTAGAAGAACCAAATGACCAGTGAAGAAATCCATAGCGCGGCCATAGTTAAAATGAGATGAAGACGGGGAATTATCCCCCTCCCCAGCAAAGGAGTAAGCAACAGCAGGAGCAATGCTACTCGGGAGTCACTTAGAACCGTCAAAGCTATCGCACCGAAGTAGTAGAAACAAAACTCTTTTTTCGATCGCGAGAATATGCATGCAGAAGCCGCCACAAGAACCATCAGGTACCCGAGCGTCAGGGGATCTAGCATTAAGGATGCCAAGCGGTGTCCACCGGTGAAGTAGCCCCCGCCAGCGCGCTCTGCACCAATATAGAAACCCGATACATCAAAGTCAGGAGCGCCATCAGCCACCCATGCCCGCGTCTCAAAGTAGTACCTACCCACTGGCAATATATCTAGAAACTGAGAGGGAAAGAACCACTCAAGAACGGCAAACATCGCATTGACGATGAACACAAGTCTAACTACAAGCCAGATATTTATGCGGATTTTTAATCCGAAAATAAGAGCCAAAGGAAGAACAAGAACGTCAAAGAAAGCCTTTGGTGAAGATACTTTTCCGACTAGGAGGGAGTAACCAACAGCCAGGACAAGAAGAAGAATCAGGACCAAGTCAACAGCCCGCAGACCACCACGAATAGCTATGACTACAGCGAACATCGAAAAGAGAAGCGCCTGAACTACCGCTACGTATGTATTGGTAACTTGCACACCCGCGCCCAGCGCTGCGCAGAGCAAAGCATTGAAAAATACGAACGCGATGACCAGCCACTCGGCTACACCAAATGGGACGCGCTTAGCCGATACACTAGACACTGCGCACCAATCTGCCTTTCGCGAAGAATGCATCTCGCATCTTGGTCTGCGCTGGTTTCTCAAACTGAGTGAAGACAACAAGCGAAAGACCGATAAGAATGGCGTAGAAGATCAACAGAGACTGCCAGGTATAGAACACGGCACTGCCTAGCCCGAACACCGGCATGATCAAGTGCGCAATTAACTGAAGCGGGAAGTGCGTTAAATACGACGCATAAGAGATGTCTCCGACCCAAGAAACTGATCGCAAGGAGATCAATTTCGCAAAGTCTATACCAACAACCGAATAGACTGTAACAGGGAAAAGCCAGAAACTAGTAAATACTCTTGACAAGTATTTCGTGTTTTCGGAAAGGATCGATGGAAAACCGAGGATGTTCGACGCCGCGTCCCATGAGCCACGGGATACGAACTGGATCGTAACTATCCAGCTGATTGCTGCCACAGCAAGCCAGGCGAGTGAGGCAGCTTGATTCCGGACCGGAAATCGAGCCACAAGCAGATGAACTCCACCGCCAACAAAGAAAAGCAGCAGCGCCTTCGCCAGAGGCGGATTAAAACCAGCCGCATTAAACGCCAGTGACAGCATCAGTGGAATGACAATGCGCAAGATTTTGCCACGAATCAGAAAAGCAACGAGAAAGAAAGCCCCATAGGAAGCGACTTCGACTGAAACAGACCAAATTGGCCCATTGAAGGAGTCACCAGCCTGAAAACCCCAGTGCGACGCAAAGAAAATATTTAGTATGAAATGAAGTGCATCGTTGTACTGATACACAAAATACTCACCCGTTCTGGACAGACATGCCCACTGCAGAACCAGCACCAGAATCAGTGTTGCAAAGTGCAGTGGATAAAGCCTCGACAACCTCAACCAGGCAAACCTTCCAAATGAAATCGCACGATCTCGAATAACGTCGACATAGAGCCAGAAGAACACAAATCCAGAAACAACAAAGAAATAGTCTACGGCAATCCATCCGTAGTCATAGAGCGGCCACAGCCATGAATAACCGGGGAAGGATTGAGAACTTACGCCTTCGGGCAGTGATCCGCCAACATAGAAAAAGTGTCGCCAATGAGAGAAGACGACCGCCAAGGCGGCAAGGCCCCGAGTTACATCAAGCGCGTACAGTCGTTCATCTTTCATAAGTCGAATTCTCAACCAAGGAGTTTGGCACTATGCGCTTGCGGACGGCACTAGCGATCCCTTCCCATGAATACTCATCCATTAGGCGTGACCTCTGCTCCGCGAGCAATTCGGCCCTCAGGGCACTATTTCGCAGCCGATCTATTAGTGGCAAAGCTTCGCCTGGACGATATGCATCGAAGACTTGTGCTTTGCCGACCAGGCTGGGGATGAAGCCTGCACTACTACCAATGGCGGGCGTGCCGCAAAATACACTTTCAACCACGACTCTGCCGAATTGCTCTACCCAGTTCGGCGACGGAATACTTGGCAAGATGAATATATCAATCGACGAATAGAAGGAAACCAACTCATCCTTATCGAGCTTTGGATAGAGTATTACGCCTCTTGCCGCAAGGGATGCGGCCAGCTCCTCGTCCCATACTGGCCCACACGCGACGGCGGATACTCCAGGCATTGCTGCGATCGCTCCCAGAATTTCAACGCCTTTGTACCCCCAAATTCGACCCGCATAACCCACCACGAGGGTTCCAGACGCGGGAAAACCAGTGAGTTCCTCCCTGGCGTCTACACCTTTGTCGTAAAACGTTCTGCTTGAAACTCCATTTCCCAAGCGCTGAACAAGCTTTGAATCTGGGCAACCACGAAACCTCAGCACGCTACGCACGTCGTCATTACGATAAAAAATTCCGCTCGTGCGCCGATAGACGTAGCGTTCGAATGGATTTAGACCACCAAAATTCAGTCGCTTATTAATTACAGCTGCGTCAAGATAGATGGCACTTTCTCTACAGAAGAGCACGAGCAGGAACGCCAGCAACGAGTGAGGCTCTTGATGAACATAGATAGTTTCGAATCGACCCCGCCATGCTCGCCAAAGCAGCGAGAATGAGAAAACTGTTAGCCAGTGTGCAGCGAAGATGGGTCGGAAGAGCTCAAAAACAAAATTCCCATGATCAAGTACAGGCTTTGAGAAACTGACGCCCTGGAATTCCTTGAATCCATAGACCGTGAGCTCAAAGTGCTCCGAGAGAGCATGAAAGCGATCCACGTAAAGCGGATTCCCGGCCTCATGCCAGACCAGCAACATGCGCGATTGAGAACTGGACGAGTCTCTCATTTCAAAAATGCCTTGCGAAATATCTGTAGATTTCCTGCATACCGAGGCAAGAGCCGCTTAGGATCTTGGAGCATGCGGTACAACCATTCAGCACCGATCGCCGACATCCAGCGCGGAGCTCGCTTCACATCGCCAACAGCAAAGCTCACCGCAGCCCCACAGCAGACAGCGACACCCGAATCTAGAATGGAGGCGAGATGACGAGCGACAATCTCTTGCCTTGGAGATCCAACAGCGAGAAGAATGAGGCTCGCATCAAAGGCTTTAATCGCCTTCAACACGTGATCCATCTCCTCCGCCTCGTGCTCAAAGCCGAATGGCGGCGACATCACCCCAACGTGTCTCAGTCCAAATCGAGAGCTCACGGCGGGCCCTAGATCATCGTGCGAACCGAGAACAAACACTCGTCGATCCTTGGGAATCTCGTTCAGAATTGCGAAAACCAAATCACTCCCGCGGACGACATTTTTTACAGGAGCGCCTTTCAGCGTGGCAATGTATTGAAGAATTTTGCTATCGCAGACGCAGAGGTCAGCTTCTTCATAAAGGCGACGCATCTCGACGTCATCATAAATTCGGCACATGTGATCGACGTTAGGCGTGACTACGTATCGAAACTTACCAAGCTCCAAGCACAGGCGAACCACCTCAGGCAGGGGCAAATCATCGATGCCTATTGGAAAAACACTATGCGGCCTCATTTTCGATCATCCTTATCAGCTTTCGCGCCGAGGCGGTCCAAGAGTACTGCGCTGAACGCTCGCGCAGGCGCTCCTGCTTTTCCAGGGGTGTCTCAACAATGGAACGCTCCACCTCGGCGGACCACTTATTGATATCGTACCCATCAACTAACGTACCAACACCGCTGACAATCTCAGTGATGGCAGAGTTATTTGCGGCAACTACGGGTCGACCGTAGAACATAGCCTCAATGAGAGGAATTCCAAACCCCTCCTCAATCGAGGGGAAGACGAATGTTCGACAGTGTTTGTAGTAAGAAGCAAGTTCAGAGTCGGAAGAGTTTGTTATCAGATGAATGCGGCTACAGAATTGAGATTTGTCGCAAAGCTCACGCAGCCCAGCATAGGCCCAGCCTCGCCTGCCACAGATCACCAAGTTGAGATCTCCATCTGACTTAGCGAGGTGCTCGAAAACCGCGACTAAGAAGGGGAAATTCTTTCTAGGTTCAATGGTACCGACCGAAAGTACATACTTATCGATACTTGGCGCGGGCCCTGGATCTGCTAGCCGACCAGAGACAGCGTTGGGAACGACCTCTATTTTCCCAAGCAGTCCCGGGAAGAGCTTAGTGAGTCTACTCTTTGAGAACGACGAAACAGTTGCAATTCTTCTGTATCGCATAAGCCAGGCCCTCTCCAGCGGCTTGAGATAGAGCCTCGCCTTGCGGGATAGCGTGGACGACTTGTCCCAATATACGGTGTCGTGGATTACACGAAATACTGAAAGATTACGAATCAGCAAACACAGCGGGCTTGGAGGAAAACTCGGAAAGACGATCTTGGTGGCACGCAGCTTCCAGATCGCGAATGGGACGCCGAAGAGCTGATTGAGCACCTTGGATCTGAACGGCAGAGCGTGGACTCTGCCAATAGAAACGAGTGCAGCGCCCCCCCTTGGAACCAGAGCAATCACTGCATCCGGAGCTAGGCCAGCCGCCGCCTCATAGATTTCGATTGAAAATCGCTCAACACCACTGATGCGCCGATCAGCAATGAATGAAAGGTCAAAAATTGTAATCGAACCCACGTCGCCTCCCTGCCTTAAATCTCAGTCCCGCAGCTAAAATGCGCAACTGGTGATCGAAAACCACCAGCTGAAAATACGAAGTGCGGGACTGAACCGAGATCAATGAGATGTCGATTTGTACTCGTAGTACCCGTAGCTGTAATAGCCCGTGGCGCGTCGCTGGACAGCATTGAAAATGGCGCCCTTGACACGGACATTGTTTTGTTCAAAGCGGCGCTTAGCGAGAGCAAGCTCTTTTGCTTGATTCAATCCAAACCTTGCGACCATCAGACATGTACCAGCCTGGTGCCCTATGATCGCAGCATCAGTTACAGCCAGAATTGGGGGAGTATCAACAATAACCAAGTCGTAATGCGGCGAGAGATCTTCAAGAAGGCGCGTGAAATTCGAATGCATCAAAAGCTCTGATGGATTCGGCGGAACTTCGCCACGTGAAATAAAGCTGAGATTATCGATACCAGGGAGAGCGCGAACAACCTCACCTGCAGTTGCAGTTTCAGCGAGCAAGTCCGAAAGCCCCGGGGTCTGCGACACTCCGAGAGCCTTATGCAAAGTCCCCTTACGCATATCAGCATCAATGATTAGGACACGCTGCCCCGCCTGTGCAATCACTGCGGCGAGGTTTGAAGAGACAAATGTCTTACCAGCATTCGGGCTGGCACCAGAGATGAGCACAATATTATTCTTTGCCTCCAAGCGCGCAAAGTGCAAACTAGTCCGGAGACTCCGGACAGCCTCTACAGCCAAGTCAGCAGGATCCTTTACGGCCAGCAAGTGGAGCTTGCCATCGCCTCGGAACTTGCCACGCACAGAGTCGCTTTTCTGTTGCGCGCTAACGGGAATCGATGCGTAAACAGGCAGTCCGAGCTCCTCAATCTGTGCCGGATCTTCAACCCCTCTATTGAGCATTTGCTTCAGAAGCACCAATGCAATAGAAAGGAACAGACCCAGCACTGTTCCTATCAGCATTACCATCGGCTTGCGAGGCTTCACTGGCGTGGTCGAGTCCACTTCAGCCGAGTCGACGATTCGCACATTACCGACGGTGCCTGCCCGCGCGACATCGAGCTGCTGAGCCTGGTTAAGCATGCCGGTGTACATCTCATTACTAACCTGCAAATCTCGCGTCAAACGCAACAGCTCCTGCTGCGCTTCAGGCAATTGCTTCACCTGCCCCTGGAAACTGTTCTTTCTTCCTTCCAACTCGCCAATCTGGCGCATCAACGCCTGATATGCAGGGTGATCACGGGTGAATTTCCGATCCATCTCAGCTTGCTGGAGGCGAAGCTGCTGGATACTCGTCTCGACAGCCACCTCTTGATCGAGTAAGCCCTTAGTCTGAAGAGTAAGGTCAACGGAGTTGGCGCGGGTTTGATAGGCGCTAAGTGCCTTCTGGGCTGCGTCAACCTGATTCCTGATACTCGGAAGCTGCTCCTTGACAAAGGTAAGCTGTGCCGAAGCCTCTGCAGAATTTCGCTCGACATTCTGCCGAACGTATGCCGAGGCAATCTGTTGCAGGAAGTTGCGGGCGAGATCGGGGTCCGAATTCTCGTACCCCAGAGTAAGAATCCCAGAATCCTTACCTGCTTCGCCAACCGCAATTAACTTCTGCAGGTCGCTTACGACCGCAAGGCTCCGATGCTTTACAACTTCAAATCGCATCCCCGAGTGTGCCCGCATCTCGGCAACCTGCATCACTACACCTGCCTTTGAAGCCAGCTTCCCCACCTGGCCAGTCAGCAATTGATTACCGGAATCGTCCTCCAGCTCGTAACTCCCATTTTCACCTGCAACAAGAGTCAGTGGCTTGCCAATCAAATGACGCGGGACATTCAACTGGAAGACGTCAAGCCGCTCTCCACCCCAGCCGAATCGCGACATGCCGAATCGGACGCCAGCCAAGCTGTCGGGGTTTGCACTTTCAGAGCGGCGTGCAAAATAACCACCGATCAACGGGAAACGATTCGGCTCCACTGCCACATCGAGCTTCAACGCTTCGACAGCACTACCAACTACCGCGCGCGAGGTAATCAGGGCAATTTCTGTAGTCGCCTCGGCAGCGCCACCTCCCATTCCGAGTGACTGACTGATATCTGAAAGCCCGGGCAGGCTAGGAACCTTGGGCTCTACCTGGACAATTGCATCCGCTCGATAGATCGGCGTCGAGAGGACTGCGAAAACCGCAGAAATGACGAAGAAGGCGCAGGTAACCCCTGCGATCAACCACTTATGGTCAATCAAAGTACCAAGCAACTGTCGCAGGTCAATTTCATCGGTATCGCCCTGCGTCGGACTACGGGGATCGGTGGTCATCAGTAAACGCTCTTCAATTGCGTACGGGTTGAGGACTGAGGGAAAAGAAAGTGCAGCAGCACTACAAGTGCCGCGCCCAACTCTCAACACCCTCAGCCATCAACTTGTATACGTGCTCAAACGCCGGCCGCTGCTGCCGGTACGGGTCAGGAATTTCCTGCTCTTGCTGCCACTTGCCCAGCAGAAACGTCTTGCCCGAGGCCTGCGGCGCGATTTCGGCAATTCGGCGCACGTGCTTGCGCTCCATGGTCAGCACCAGGTCGGCCGCTCCCAGGATGGCGTCATCGATCTGCCGGGCGCGGTGCGCCAGGCCGTCCATGCCCTGCTCCGCCAGCAATTCCTGTGCCGTGGCATCAATGCCATGGCCGATCAGTGCCCCTAGTCCTGCGGAGGAGATCTGGATGCCCTTGCCGGCGACGGCCTGCCTCAGCATGACTTCGGCCGAAGGACTGCGGCAGATGTTGCCGACACATACGAATAGAACATTCTTGAACACTGACTTCGATCCTGTGGCATTCCATGCAGCGCCACGGCCCCAAAGTGGAGCGGCGGCAGCCATACAGGATACCTTACGATGACGTTACAAGCGATGAAATGGCCAGTAAATTCATGGCATTACGTCGCACTTCCCCAACCAGCGACGCGTCAATAAGCCGACTTCTGGCCCAACACCTTGAATGCCGTCATCACGATGATGCGCACATCCAAAGTCGGACTCCAGCGCCGGATGTAATCGATGTCGTACTGGACGCGCTTCTTCATCGAGCGCAGCTCCGGCGTTTCGCCACGCAACCCATGCACCTGCGCCCAGCCTGTGATTCCCGGCTTGACGTAGTGGCGGTGCATGTAGCGTTCGATCACCCGCTCGTAGTGGTTGTTGTGCTGGATCGCGTGCGGTCGCGGCCCCACCACCGACATGTTCCCACCCAGTACATTGAAGAACTGCGGCAATTCATCCAGGCTGCTGCGGCGCAGGAAGGCGCCAAACCGGGTGACGCGCGGATCCCCGCGCGTGGCCTGGGTGATCCGCCCCTCCCCCTCCGCATGC
>Ga0247725_1000986_pt1 | contig 16354 bp, 16 predicted proteins | sample OKSTACKMCFT3sol_FD_183021 | JGI IMG/M metagenome (GOLD analysis project Ga0247725, IMG submission 183021) | Subsurface sediment microbial communities from gas well in Oklahoma, United States - OK STACK MC-FT3-sol | ecosystem: Environmental > Terrestrial > Deep subsurface > Rock core/Sediment... | reverse complement strand
GTGGTTCGTTCTCGGCGATAGTTGGAAAGGGGTGGGCGCGATCGCTGCTATGTTTGGATTGATTCATGGCTTTGCATGGATAGTCGGATTTAACGGAGAATATTATCGAGCTTCGGGACGGCCCCATTTTGAGACTTTTGCATTGATGATTTCAATGCCTATATATTTAGCTTGCTATTTATTTTTTGCATCGATTGGTCTCAAAGAATTTCTATACGCAAGGTTTTTTTTGGTTTTTATAGGGATAGCTGTCCATTTGTTTTTTATATCCAGATTTCTTTCGGTAGATTATCGTCGCCTTGGGCGAAATTCTTTAGTTACAGCTATGATTTCGACCTGCGGCCTATTGGTGAGCTCGGTTCTCAATGGCTACTTTGAGGATGGAATTTTCAAGCTGGTAATCATAGAGGGCTTTGCCGTGCTGGTTTTTTTGGCGGGCTTGATGACTTTTAATAAAAAAGAATTTTTGTTAGTTGTTTTTTCGGTTAGGGCTATGGGGGGGAAAGATGAGCGATAAGATAAAGAGTCTTCAAGATGATGAGTACTGTTTTCCGTATCACTATGTAAGTGGCATGCCGAGCCAGGGAGGATTTGTTCAGCATTTCGTAGACACGTGGGGAATGAACTACATTGCAACGATCGAGTATATATTGACGCGTGTGAAAGAGATCAATGCATCGGCTATAGTTGATGTTGGATGTGGTGATGGGCGTCTCGTGAGAGAGTTGGTGCTTAAATTTCCTGATAAACATATAACGGGTATAGATTATTCTACGCGCGCCATTTCCCTTGCTAGGGCTATGAATCCAGATCTTCAGGGAGTGGAGTTTCACTCGCTAGATATAACCAGTGCAACTCATGGTCTTAAATATGATATTGCTATTTTGATGGAGGTTTTTGAGCATATCCCACCTGAGGACTCTGAATGCTTTTTGGAGGCATTGCGATCATTATTAAATCGTGATGGGATCTTGTTGCTTACAGTGCCTCATGCGAATAAGCCTGTTGAGTATAAGCATTATAGGCATTTTTCATGTGCCGGAATCTTGGATATTCTCTCTAAATACTTTGATGTCATTGAGGTGAGGCCTTTTGAGCGTTCAGGTCTCCTTCGAAGAGTCTTGGATCGAGTTCTATGTAATAGATTTTTTGTACTGAATAATCGAAGGATATCTGACTTTATATACAAGTTGCAAAAGAAATATTTATTCGAATGTAGTGAAAAAAACTGCCAGCGAATTTTTGTCAAAGCGATCCCGAAAAAAATATGATTTCCGTTATTATTCCGACCCGAAATCGCGCAAATTTGTTAGATTTGGCTTTACAATCTCTGGTTTGTCAGACGTTAAGTCAGTCAGAATTTGAAGTTATAGTTATAGATAATGGCTCAACGGATGAAACTCAATATGTAATCGATAAATATCGAAGCATATTACCGCTGATTGATGTTTATGCTTCAGAGCCAGGCCTGCACACAGGTCGGCATGCGGGTATGAACGCGGCTAATGGAGAGAATTTAGTTTTTGCTGATGATGATATTGAGGCGCTGCCTACTTGGCTGGAGAGTATTTCAGAAGCATTTCAAGACTCTGATGTAGCTATGGTAGGGGGGAACAATTACCCAAAATTTCTTCAAGATCCGCCACGATGGCTCTCTCGACTTTGGGATCGATCTAATACTGAAGGTTACCACTCTATTTCCACTTTGAGCGTAATTGAGTTTACTAATTCTTCTAAAGAAATATCACCTCATTTAGTCTGGGGCTGCAATTTTTCCATCCGGAAAAATATCCTGCTCGAAGCTGGTGGTTTTCATCCCGACGGAATGCCTCAAGAAATTATTCGTTTTCGTGGAGATGGAGAAACCCATGTATCTCGCTTTGTCGAGAATTCAAAAATGAAATGTGTATTTCATCCTGGTGCTTCGGTCTTTCACAAGGTGACGCCAGAGCGAATGACACCTCGTTACTTCTATCAGAGAGGATTTAACCAGGGTATTTCCGATTCATTTACAAGCCTCCGTGAAGCGCAAGCTTGCTCGGCACGTAACTTTTCCGTTGGGTTTTTTTTTAGATTGTTTGGATTTATTAAACGCAAATTTAATGATCTCGTAGATGGTCGGGAGCTTCGGTTGGCTTTAGCCGAGTTTGAAAAGGGGCATAAGGCAGGTTTTGCTTATCATCAAAAAGCTTATGCTGATGACCCAGAGGTTCGTTCTTGGGTGCATCGTGCTCATTATTATTGAGGAAACTCGTCCATGATCGAAAAAATTATCTGGGACGGAAAGCTGCTGGCATTAATATTGCGAGCTAATTATCGTCAGGATGGTATACATTTTTTTACTCCAGATGATTTTTCGCAGCAGTTAGGCTACATGAATCGTCCCGAAGGCTATGTCATTCCACCGCATGTTCATAATCCGGTGCCGCGAGAGGTTCAATATACAAAAGAAGTTTTGTTTATAAAATCAGGTCGGGTACGAGTGGATTTCTATGATGAAGAGCAAAATTACTTAGAAAGTCGATCACTTTTTCAAGGTGATGTAATCTTGCTGGCTTTCGGTGGACATGGGTTTAAGATGCTAGAGGCAAGTGAAATCATTGAGGTCAAACAGGGACCTTATGCTGGGGAAGCTGATAAAACGCGCTTCGAGCCTCTTGCCGCTGATCAAGTGAGATGGAAATAAAATGAGTTTTGTTCCAGTTAATGAGCCGCTCCTGAATGGTAACGAAAAAAAATACCTGCTCGAGTGTATCGAGACAGGATGGATCTCTTCTGAAGGGCCATTTATTAAGCAATTCGAAGATGGGGTTGCCACCAGTATAGGGCGTAAACATGCAATTGCCGTATCTAACGGTACTGCCGCTATCGACGCTGCGATAGAAGCACTTGGTTTTGAGGCTGGTGACGAAGTCATCTTGCCCACGTTTACCATTATTTCATGCATCAGCCAAATTATCCGTGCTGGACTAGTGCCGGTGCTCGTTGACAGCGATCCGTCAACCTGGAATATGGACATTACGCAGGTCGAGAAGAAAATTACTTCCCGAACCAAGGCTATTATGGCAGTGCACATATATGGTTTGCCTGTTGATATGGGGCCACTACTTGAACTTGCTCGGCGCTATGGCCTAAAAATTATTGAAGATGCTGCTGAGATGCATGGGCAGACCTATAAAGGGCACCCTTGTGGTAGCTTTGGCGACATAAGTATTTTCAGCTTCTATCCAAATAAACATATTACAACGGGCGAGGGTGGAATGATTGTCACAGATGATGATCATTTGGCCGATAAGTGTCGGAGTTTGAGAAATCTCTGTTTCCAGCCCCAAAAGCGTTTCGTGCATGAGCGCTTGGGCTGGAACCTGCGCATGACCAATTTACAAGCTGCCTTGGGGGTAGCTCAGTTAGAACGTCTCACAGAATTTGTGCAGCTCAAAAAACAGATGGGGTCTGTTTATCAATCAGGCCTGGCCGGTATAACAGGCCTGCAACTGCCTCTAGCCAAAACGGACTATGCCGAGAATATCTATTGGGTGTTTGGTATAGTGTTGGATGATAGTGTTCCATTCGGCGCCGTAGAGGCTATGGCGTTTTTAGCAGAAATGGGTATTGGAACGAGGCCATTCTTTTGGCCTATGCATGAGCAGCCGGTATTTCAGAAAATGGGATTGTTTCGCGGCGAGTCATATCCTGTATCAGAGAGGCTTGCGCGGCGCGGCTTCTATGTACCTAGTGGCTTGGGTCTAACTCATGACCAGCAGAGTAAGGTTATACAAGCTGTTCGAAAGCTGATGGATCGGTAATGATATGAAAGTTTTTGATCAATATTCCCGTTACTATGATTTGCTCTATCGTGATAAAAATTATCAACTAGAAGTCGATTTTGTACTGTCTCTAATTAACCGCTACGCTCCAGGAAGATGCTTGATTTTTGAAATGGGATGTGGAACGGGCATACATGCTCAAATGTTTGCAGAGGCCGGACATGAAGTGCACGGAATTGACCTGAGTGATTCCATGCTGGAGTCTGCTGAGCGTCGACGCAGCTCGCTTCTGCCTGATTTGCGTGAGCGCCTGAATTTTTCTCATGGTGATGTGCGAACTTACCGAAGTGCTCGCCGATTTAATGTGGTTTTATCTCTTTTTCATGTATTTAGTTATCAGATTAAAAATTCTGATTTACAAGCAGCCTTTTCTACAGCTGCCGCCCATTTAAATGTGGGTGGAGTATTTATTTTCGATTACTGGTATGGTCCAGCTGTTCTAACTATGCGGCCTGAAACTAGGGTTAAGAGGCTCAGTGCCGAAAATCTATCTATTTTGCGAATTGCGGAGTCTGAATTAAACGAACAGCGCAGTATTGTTGAGGTAAGCTATGAAACTCGGGTTGAAGTAGGAGGCGTTTCTGAGGTGATCCTAGAGAAGCATTCTATGCGTTATCTTTTTCTTCAAGAAATTGAGCTTTTTGCAGAGAAGAGTGGTTTTGAGGTTGTCAGCCATCAGGCTTGGTTAAGTGAGGGAGAGCCTTCGTTACGCTCTTGGTCTGGTTGCAGCGTTTTACGTCGGCTTTAGCGTGGTTAGTATTTTGAATACTGTTGTGTTTATACATCCAGAAGGTAATCATCTTAATAATCCTACTCTGTATGAGGTTAGCAGGGCAATCGCTCGGCGTGGGGCCTCGGCCCTTTTTTTGCCTGGAGACGCCTATTATGGTGGACGGCCTAAGGGTTTACTTTCACGATTATTAAACAAGGTTCTCGCTGAATTTGGTGAGCGATTACCTCGATTTATGAAGTGCTTATTGGTTCTATTTTTATATGCGCGGCATTTTAAAGCAATATCACGTTCAATTTGTATAGTAGGTGTGGATCATTGCGGTATTATTCAGGCGGAATTTCTTTCCTCTTTATTTCGAAAACGATTGGGTTTCTTTAGTTTTGAAATAATGTTCGCGGATGAATTTGGCGTGAGAAAGAAAGAAATGGAGGTTGCTGCGTGTCGAAGGATAAGTTTCTGTATTGTTCAAGATCATATAAGGGAAGAGCTTCTTGCTTTGCAGAATAATATAAATTTTCCGAGTTTGCTAGTTCCTGTTGGAAACGCCGGACTCCCCACACCGCAACGTTGGCGTGTCCGGGACAAGCTTGGAGTTCCAATGGATAAAAAAGTAGCGATCATCATTGGTAGCCTTGCGGATTGGACATGCGCAGATGATATTATAAGAGCTTTCTGTGTTTCGTCTGATAGCACGTGGTGTCTAATTGTACATGGTCGTTTTGATGGCGAGTCTGCAGCGTTTCTTAATGGCTTTTCCAGCAGTAAAATTTTCATGAGCACTGAACCCATGGATTTCAATGCCATGGCTAGCCTTTTTGATGGTGTCGATGTCGGTTTGGCATTTTATAAAAGCGTCCCTGGTAACCCTTTCTTGGGTAAGAATATCGAATACATAGGTTTGGCCTCTGGGAAAATTTCTAATTACTTACGGCATGGTGTGCCAGTAATAACAAATTTGAGAGGTGAGATAGGAGATCTGATTTTGCGCTATAATGCCGGGTTTGTTGTTCCCGGGGCGACGGATATCTTTCTAGGGTTGTCTTGCCTGGAGCAATCTATGAGTGATGGCGCAATTAGTTTATTTGGTAATGTTTTTGATTTTTCCAATTATGAAGATCAGTTGATTAAACAGTTGCTTCCGGATTATTCTAGCAATGCAAAGTGAGATCCCTACCATGAAGAAGGCCTTGATTACTGGTATTACTGGCCAAGACGGCTCCTATCTTGCAGAGTTTCTGCTTGAAAAAGGTTATACAGTTCATGGCGTTAAACGCCGTGCTTCTTCGCTCAACACGCAGCGTGTGGATCATATCTATCAAGATCCCCATGTAGAGAATAAAAATTTTGTTCTTCATTATGGCGATTTAACCGACTCTTCCAACCTCACTCGTATTTTGCAGGAGGTTCAACCGGACGAGGTTTATAACCTTGGGGCTCAGTCACATGTGGCAGTCAGCTTTGAGTCGCCTGAGTACACGGCGGATGTCGATGCTATGGGCACGTTGCGATTGTTGGAGGCTATCCGCCTATTAGGTTTGGAGAAAAAGATACGGTTCTATCAGGCTTCTACATCAGAGTTGTATGGCTTAGTTCAAGAAACTCCCCAAAAGGAGTCGACGCCTTTTTATCCGCGATCACCATACGCCGTAGCTAAGCTGTATGCCTATTGGATCACGGTTAATTACCGTGAAGCATATGGTATGTATGCCTGCAATGGAATCCTGTTTAATCACGAGTCCCCACGTCGCGGTGAAACTTTCGTAACCCGTAAGATCACTCGAGGACTTGCTAATATCGCCCAAGGTTTGGAGCAGTGTTTGTATATGGGCAATATGGATGCTTTGCGTGACTGGGGCCATGCTAAGGATTATGTGCGGATGCAGTGGATGATGTTGCAGCAAGATCAGCCGGAAGACTTTGTTATTGCGACCGGTGTCCAGTATTCCGTGCGTCAGTTCATTGAGTGGTCCGCCGCGGAGCTTGGTATTACGCTGCGCTTTGAGGGGAGCGGGGTAAATGAGATCGCGATCATCGTGGCTATAGAGGGCTGTAAAGCACCGGCTCTTAATGTGGGTGATGTCGTAGTTCGTGTTGATCCTCGTTATTTCCGTCCAGCCGAGGTGGAAACACTACTGGGGGATCCTACCAAAGCGAAGAAATGCTTAGGCTGGGTTCCTGAAATCACCGTGCAGGAAATGTGTGCTGAGATGGTGCGCGAGGATCTCAAGGCCGCACAACGCCATGCGTTACTTAAGGCGCATGGACATGAAGTGCCGGTTTCGGTGGAGAACTAAGTGTGGCCCAAGATATGAGCCAGACGATCTTTGTTGCCGGCCATCGAGGTATGGTCGGTTCAGCGATTGTCAGAAATCTAGAGAGGTCAGGCTATAAAAATATTCTGACTGCTACGCGCGATAAGTTGAATTTACTCGATCAGGCGGCGGTGCGTAATTTCTTTGAGGATAATCACATTGACCAAATCTACTTGGCTGCGGCAAAAGTTGGAGGTATTCATGCTAATAATACCTACCCTGCTGAGTTTATGTACGAAAATTTAATGATCCAAGCCAATGTTATCCACAGCGCCCACCAGGCGAGTGTGCAGAAGTTACTTTTTCTTGGCTCATCCTGCATTTATCCTCGGTTAGCTGCACAGCCTATGGCTGAGGATGCTCTATTAACCGGCGCCCTGGAGCCAACAAACGAGCCTTACGCCATTGCCAAAATTGCCGGTATCAAGCTTTGTGAGAGCTATAATCGTCAATATGGTCGTGACTATCGTAGTGTGATGCCAACAAACCTATATGGTCCCGGTGATAACTATCATCCAGAAAACAGCCATGTTATTCCTGCTCTCATTCGCCGCTTTCATGAGGCTAAATTAAGTAAGAGGGCGGAAGTTGCGGTGTGGGGAAGTGGTTTGCCTCGTCGAGAGTTTCTTTACGTCGATGATATGGCTACAGCTAGTGTACACGTTATGTCTCTCTCGCAGGCGAAGTGGCAGGAGGCGATATCGCCGACATGCTCACATATTAATGTTGGGTGTGGTCATGACCAGAGTATTCGCGAGGTGGCGGCATTGGTTGCGAAGGTGGTCGGCTATACTGGACGTTTGGTGTTCGACACAAGTAAACCAGATGGAGCGCCCCGGAAGTTGATGAACAGTTCGAAGCTTGAGATGTTAGGTTGGCGACCAAAGGTGGAGTTAGAAATAGGCCTCAGACATGCCTACAAAGATTTTTTGCATGGAGACTGTAGTAATGAGTAGCCTAAAACCTACTCTTAGTATTATTACCGCTACATACAACGCTGCTTGTGTATTACCTGAGTTGCTTGCATCGCTTCGTGCACAAACTGATCTGGATTTTGAATGGGTAGTAATGGATGCCGGATCTACGGATGGCACCTTAAGTATACTAAAGGAAGTCAAGGATTTACGTCTGGTTTATCGGTCGGAGCCAGATTTTGGAATATACGATGCCTTAAATAAGTCTGTTAGACTTAGTTCTGGTGACTATTATTTAGTCATTGGTGCGGATGATGTGCTCTCTCCGGATGCTGTTGCCAATTACAAGTCTTGGCTTGCGAAAAGTAAAGCAGATATAGTAACGGCCTCTATTAAATATGGTACTACTACGAAAAAATTCCCCTTCAGTTCTTCTTGGCTGGCAGGAGGTATGGCTTATGTTACCTCTCATGCTGTCGGGTCGGTGTATAGAAAGAGCCTTCACGATCAACACGAAATAGGTTTTTATTCCAGGTTCTATCCTATAGCAGCGGATCAGCTTTTTATTTTGCGCGCGGTAAAGCAGGGGGCCACTGTTTGTGTGGCTGATTTTTATGCCGGTCGCTTCGGTGATGGCGGAATCAGCTCAACTGACATTCTAGGCACCCTAACAGAGTTTTTTCGCATTCAGATGCAGTTCGAATGGCGCCCATTGCAGGTGCTATTATTCATTCTGCGTTTGCTCAAGCACTCCCCGTGTCTCATTCGCGGTTCTTAATATTTTATGAGCGCCAATGTGCCAGATCTTATCAAGAAAAAATATGGCTATTTAGCTGAATCGCTTATGCAGCAATTGCATTCTCCTGCAAGTGTCAGTGTTATTATTCCATGTTACCGATGTACTTCATCTATTGCCCAAGCGGTAGAATCCATCGCTTCTCAGACACTCTTGCCATTAGAGGTTATTCTTGTAGACGACTGTAGTCAAGACGGCACTCTGAGCCTGCTTTTTACGCTCCAGGCGCGCTATGGTAAAAATTGGTTAAGAGTTTGTGAGCTATCTAATAATAGCGGACCTGGTAGCGCTCGTAATGCAGGGTGGGAAATTGCACGGGGGGAGTATGTGGCATTTCTTGATTCAGATGATAGTTGGCATCCCCAAAAAATAGAACTGCAGTATAGTTGGATGAAATTAAATCCCAATGTTGTTTTGACTGGCCACTTTGTAATTATGGGCGATGAGCGCAGAAAGAAACATCGCTTTGATTCAGTTTCGCCTACTCGTGTATCCAAGCGCCAGCTGCTGATGTCCAATCGCTTTCCTACCTCAACTGTTATGGTTCGGTGTGATATTAAAAAACGTTTTGCCGATGGCCAACGTTATTGTGAAGATTATCGACTCTGGCTTCATATTTTATTCTTTGTTGGCGAATGTTATCGTTTTAAGCTGGCGCTGACTTTTAATTATAAGGCTATGTACGGGGCTTCGGGGCTTAGTAGCCGTCTTTGGGATATGGAGAAAGGTGAACTTGCAGGCTACTCGGGTTTATATCGCGCAGGGGGAATCAATCTGCTGAGCTTATGCTTTTGGACTTGTCTCTCGTTAGTAAAATTTCTCCGCCGGATCTTCTTGGTTTGGTTGTAGTTGATTCTATATGCGATATGTTTTTGGTTAATTGGAAGTTGTGAGCTTTCGGTTTAGAGGGCCCTAGTTGAAAATCTTGCTTATTGGTGGCACTGGTTTCATAGGTAAGAAACTGCTTCATTTGCTTCTTGGCGCAGGTCATGAGGTAAGGGCTCTGTCGCGTAAGACTCAATCTGATGCGCTTTCCGACAATTCGGGCGTTGAGTGGAAACGGCTGAATTTGCTTGATCTTAATTGTGATCTCGATGCGGCTGTTTCAGGTTGCTCATTGGTATTCAACTGCGCTGGTGAGCTGCATGATGAGGGGCTCATGGAGGCGCTACATGTAGACGCTACGGCTCGCTTGTTGAACGCCTGCAAGCGTCAAGCTGAGGTTTCGGGCCATACTTTGCATTGGGTTCAGCTGAGCAGCGTGGGGGCATATGGTCCTCCCGTAAGGGCGAGCCTTGAGCGAACGATTACTGAGGAGAGCATGTTGGCTCCTCGGGGCGTATACGAAGTGTCCAAGACCAGAGCTGATAGTTTGGTCATTAGTAGCGCCCAGCCGGGCTTGATGACTTTTTCGATCTTGCGCCCTTCCAACATATTTGGCGCGGGAATGCCTAATGGTTCATTACGGCAATGGGGGCGTATTATTCGGCGGCGTTGTTTCTTTTATGTAGGTACACCTGGTGCGATATCGACTTATGTACACGTGGATGATGTGGCCGAAGCCTTGATGCTTTGCGGATTCGAGCCGGTGGCACAAGGCCAAGTCTTCAATCTATCGAATGACTGTCCACAAGAGGTGTTAGTAAACGCAATGGCGAAGCACTTTGGGGTGGCGCCCCCGTTTATTCGTCTACCAGAATCTTTTATCAGAGTTTTCGCGATAGGAGGGCGCCGATTGGCGCATTATCCCTTGACTCAAGCGAGGGTCGATTCGCTCGTTGCGCGTACACATTATGACTGCCGAAAATTAGAAGTAGTACTGGGATATCGGCCACGCCGCGCTATCTCAGATTGCATCGGTGAGGTATTTGCACATGACGAGGTGAGCTGATGCCTAACACCGGTTTTCGATTGGCTGGAGTAAAGATTGCCCGCGTGTCCACTGTGGCGTTCTTTGTTGAGACACAGTTGAAAGCGCAATTAGAGGCTATTGTCGATGCAGGGAGCGAACTAACAGTTGTAGCTAGTGACGATCAGCTAGCGTTCCAGATTCCGGGTATGAGATACGTGTCTGTTGATATCCCACGTAAGATTCATCCCGCGCGCGATTTAGTAGCATTGTTGCGACTGTGGTATTTATTTCGGAAAGAGCATTTCGATATCGTTCATTCAACGACACCCAAGGCAGGGCTGCTCTGTAGCATAGCAGCCATTCTTGCAGGCGTCCCTATACGGCTGCACACGTTCACCGGGCAGCCGTGGGTGGGATTGAGCGGCGTGAAGCGCTGGCTTTCTAAGTCCAGTGATTGGCTTATTGCCAAACTGAACACCTATTGTTATGCCGATAGCCCTAGTCAGCGGAGTTTCGTGGTCGACAGTGGTGTTGCGAGCGACGCAGCGATTGGTGTGATTGGTTATGGCTCGCTTGCTGGGATCGACTTACATCGTTTTGATCCCGAACGTTTCTCTGACAAAGAGTGTATGGCTTTACGGCATGAGTTGGGTATATCTGATGGAACACCGATGCTTCTTTTTGTTGGGCGCCTCACTGTCGATAAAGGCATTGCCGAGCTACTAGCAGCTTATGACGAGCTGATAAACCGAAATATTTTCGCTACTTTGGTCCTGCTCGGCCCGTTGGAGGCTGATTGTGAGACGCTCTTGGGCGCATTGTCGGTGCAAGCGCGTGCTCGGGTTAAGCTGATTGGCTTTTCGCCAGAGCCGGAGCGCTTTATGGCTATTGCCAATTTTTTGGTATTGCCAAGCTATCGTGAAGGTTTTGGTACTGTGGTATTGGAGGCCGCTGCAATGGGAATTCCGACTATCGGTACACAGATCTATGGGCTTAGCGATGCGGTAGAGCACGGTAATACTGGGCTGTTGGTACCTGTAAGAGATTCCCATGCACTAGCCGAGGCAATGGAGACGCTGTTGTGTAATTCTGAAATATGTAAAGCCATGGGTAAGGCGGCTCAGCGGCGAGTGCGTGAAAATTTTTCTTCCTCCCAAATGAGTGGTCTGCTTATCTCTCAATACAAACGATGGCTTGAGATATTTAGTGCAAATATAGGCGTTAAGGGGTGAGTTTATCTATTCTAGTCACCGGAGCATCAGGTTTTGTCGGAAGAGCTCTGGTTGAGCAGCTATCGTGCAATGAGTGCTTTCAGGTACGTGCTGCATCTCGGCAGGTCGAGTTTTGGGGCGCCTCGGTAGAGAGTTTTAGAGCCCCTGAATTGGGAGCTGGCGGAGATTGGCGTGCTGCTTTGGAAGGAATACACACGGTGATTCATTGTGCCGCTCGCGTTCACGTGATGAAAGAACACTTGAGCGATCCGCTTGCTGAATTTCGTCGAGTCAATGTGGACGGCTCTCTGCGGCTGGCACGACAGGCAGTTGAGGCTGGTGTTCGGCGCTTCATCTTTGTCAGTTCAATAAAAGTCAATGGCGAGCAGACGCTGCCGGGCCAAGCCTTTCGAGCTGATGATAAGTCGTTGGCTTGTGATCCATACGGTGTCTCTAAGCGCGAGGCGGAAAACGGTTTGATGGCGATCGCTGCGGCAACAGGATTGGAAGTGGTCATTGTCCGACCGCCATTGATATATGGTCCAGGAGTCAAAGCCAATTTTCTCAGTATGTTGCATTGCGTGAGCAAAGGCGTTCCGCTTCCTTTGGGGGCGATAGATAATTGCAGAAGTCTGGTAGCGCTGGACAATCTAACTGATCTATTAGAACTTTGTATAACGCATCCCGCAGCTGCCGGGCAGTGCTTTCTCGTAAGTGATGGCGAGGATATTTCGACTACCGAGTTACTTCATCGTTTGGGTCAGGCCTTGGGGCGCCCCGCGCGTCTGTTCCGAGTCCCGCAGAGTTGGATAAAGGGGGGCGCATTGCTTATTGGTCGCCAAGATCTTAGCCGCCGAATCTGTTGTTCATTACAAGTAGATATAAATAAAACTCGGGAGTTGCTCGGTTGGAATCCGCCAGTCTCGGTCAATCAAGCCTTGGTTAAAACCACGAAGCACTATTTGGAATGTCAGAGATTATGATTCTTTTGCCTCTTATCGCTCTGTTGTCGGTATTGGCTTTTGCATTCACGGCATTGCTGCGGCAGTATGCTCTGTCACGTAATTTACTGGATGTGCCAAACGAGCGTAGTTCACACCTCATCCCAACACCACGAGGTGGCGGCGTTGCAATTGTGGTAGTCTATATATTTGGGCTTTTTATTGGGCGTAAGATTGGGTTGGACATTACTGACGAGATTTTTTGGGCGTTGGCTGGCGCAGGCGGGGCTATAGCATTACTGGGTTTTCTAGACGATCATGGGCATATTGCAGTCCGTTGGCGAATACTTGGACATTTCGCCGCTGCCATTTGGATCCTCTATCTGTTAGGTGGGCCTCCTCCAATAATTATTTTTGAGAGTAAGTGGCAGTTCGGAAAAATTGGGTGCGTAGCTGCACTGCTCTATCTAGTGTGGATGCTTAATCTCTATAATTTCATGGATGGCATCGACGGGATTGCTAGTTGTGAAGCAATCTGCGTATGCGTTTCTGCGGCGCTCTTGGTTTTTTTATCTGGGCAGCAAGGCAGTAGCTTTGTATTGCCGTTACTGTTGGCTGCTGCTGTTTGTGGTTTTTTGTTTTGGAATTTCCCTCCGGCAAAAATATTTATGGGGGACGCTGGCAGTGGCTTTCTTGGGTTGGTACTAGGAACTCTATCCCTACAGGCTGGATGGGAAAATCCTAAGCTGCTCTGGGTATGGATGATTTTGCTCGGTGTTTTTATTGTTGATGCCACTTATACGCTGGCTCATCGTTCCTTTAGGGGGGAGCGTGTATACGAAGCTCATCGTAGTCATGCTTATCAATATGCTTCTCGCCGTTATCGTAGCCACTTTCCAGTCACTATGGCAGTCGTGGCGCTCAATCTGTTTTGGCTCTTGCCAATAGCTACGTTAGTTGCCACTGGCCTGATGGAGGGTTTTTGGGGGCTCTTGCTTGCCTATAGCTCTTTGGGTTGGCTCGCTTGGCGATTTCGCGCCGGCATGCCTGAGAGTAGCTGAGTTGGGGGCTTAGTTTATTTATGAAAGAATTGCGTCAGTTTTTGATCGGGCTACCGAAGCGCCAGAAGCGTATATTGCAACTCTGTGTTGACATTTTTTTAATTTGGTTAGCTCTTTGGCTTTCTTTCGCGGTTCGTTTGGGGGATTGGTCGGCAGCAAAGCCCTTCACTGGCCACGGCTGGTTATTTTTGATTGCCCCTGCTATAGCCTTGCCAATTTTTGTTCGTCTCGGTATGTATCGGGCAGTCATGCGTTATGTCGGCAGTGATGCCCTCATTATTATTGCTAAGGCCGTAACACTCTCTGCATTGGTGTTAGCGTTAGCGGTCTATTGGTATACGGGGTCGACGGCAATCGTACCGAGGTCCATGGTTTTTAATTACTGGTGGCTAAGTCTGTTGCTGTTGGGTGGGTTACGTTTGGTCATGCGCCAGTTTTTTGTTGGCGACTGGTTTGAACCTATGTCTATTCAGCGTGATAGCGCTACGAAATTTTCTCGTGTTGCTATTTACGGTGCTGGTACGGCGGGTAATCAATTAGCTGCAGCTTTGCGCTTTAGCCGAACTATGCGGGCGGTAGCGTTCTTGGATGACGACGAGGGGATTGCTAATCGTGTAATTGCTGGTTTGCGAGTTTATACCCCCAAGCATATTCATCAGATGGTTGGCGAGACGGAAGTAGACGGGGTTTTGCTTGCAATGCCGTCGATTTCACGAGTGCGGCGACGTGAAATTCTAGAAGCGCTTGAGCCCTATGCATTGCATGTGCGTAGTGTACCGGGTCTTACCGACCTAGCTAGCGGACGTGTTAAGGTTGAGGATATTCAAGAGGTAGATATTTCTGACCTGCTCGGGCGTGATGCCGTCCTACCAAATGCTGATCTCTTCGAACGCTGTATCCGTGATCAGGTAGTCATGGTTACTGGAGCTGGAGGCTCCATTGGGTCCGAACTATGCCGTCAGATTATCGGTTCCAATCCTGATACACTGATCCTTTTTGAACACAGCGAATTCAACCTCTATAGCATCCACTCGGAGTTGGAGCGGCGTGTCCGCTCTTATAGCCTGCCTGTCCGCTTATTGCCGATTCTAGGTTCGATCCGCAACAGCGATCGCATGCTGGATGTGATGCGTACATGGAAAGTGGATACCGTCTATCATGCGGCCGCCTACAAGCATGTCCCCCTTGTTGAGCACAACATTGCGGAGGGAATACTCAATAACGTTCTCGGTAGCCTGAATACTGCGCAGGTAGCTATACAGGCCGGAGTCGAGCATTTCGTTTTAATTTCAACTGACAAAGCTGTGCGTCCAACTAACGTGATGGGTAGCACCAAGCGCCTCGCCGAAATGGTGCTGCAGGCGTTAAGTGGAGAGTCTGCGCCTCTGTTTCTGGGTGACGAGGCGCGTGTCAACCAAGTCAACAAGACCCGCTTCACCATGGTTCGCTTCGGTAATGTTCTGGGATCGTCCGGATCTGTGATCCCGCTGTTTCGTGAGCAAATCAAGCGGGGTGGCCCGGTCACTGTTACTCATCCCAATATCACTCGCTACTTTATGACCATCCCGGAAGCCGCTCAGCTCGTCATCCAGGCTGGCTCGATGGGGCGGGGCGGGGATGTGTTCGTGCTGGATATGGGGCAGCCTGTGAAGATTGCTGAGCTGGCGGAAAAGATGATCCATCTCTCGGGACTCAGCGTTCGTAATGAAGACAATCCCAATGGTGATATTGCTATCGAGTTTACAGGACTTCGTCCTGGCGAGAAGCTGTATGAAGAGTTGCTGATTGGTGAGAATGTCAGTCCTACCGATCATCCGATGATCATGAGGGCAAACGAAGAGCATCTGCCTTGGGGGACTTTAAAAACTGTTATCGAGCGTCTGCTTGAAGCTGTTCAACAGGACGATTATAGGGCGGTGCGCCAGATCCTACGAGAGACTGTAAATGGATACGCTCCCGGTGAGGAAATCGTTGACTGGATCCATCAACAGCGGGGAATTGAGCCGCATCTCTCCAAGAGCTAACTTGGCTCGGCGGGTTTAGGAGTACCGCTCCTTAAGCTGGTCACATGGAGATTTAAGTGATGATCCTCGTACGGATTCTTTCCCTGTTGTTCGTCTTCCTCGGTTTCACCGGTTCCGCCATTGCTGCGGAGACGCCATCCAAGAGCGAGCCGGCGAAAGTTACTACCGAGCAGGTCGTTAAAAAGGTGGATATCAACAAGGCCGATGCTGCTTCGTTACAGGGGGCGATGGTCGGAGTTGGTGAGTTGAAGGCCAAGGCAATCGTGGAGTATCGCGAAGCCAATGGTGCATTCTCATCCGTAGACGATCTGCTGCAGGTCAAGGGAATTGGCGCCAAGACTCTTGAGGCCAACCGCGACAGGGTTAGCGTCGAATAAGCGCTGAGGCTTAATGTGGGAAGCCGGCTTGATAGCCGGCTTTTTTATGCCTTGCTGTTTTTGCCACTATCGGGGCGGCAGGTCGCTGCACCACGTCACAGCTAAACCTTAAGCTGTCTCAATGAGGCCAAAGGCTCTGAATAACTGGGAATGAAGCCCTTGATGAGAGTCCGGATGCTTGTCTAGTCCTGAAATAGGTTTACACCTTTCAGGCCAAGCGCCAGACCTCAAAACGCCCGATGCACCGCATCGGGCGTTTTGTATTTCAGGGCCAGGTGAGGCCGCTCCCGGTTATAGATATCGACG
>Ga0247725_1000985_pt1 | contig 16396 bp, 9 predicted proteins | sample OKSTACKMCFT3sol_FD_183021 | JGI IMG/M metagenome (GOLD analysis project Ga0247725, IMG submission 183021) | Subsurface sediment microbial communities from gas well in Oklahoma, United States - OK STACK MC-FT3-sol | ecosystem: Environmental > Terrestrial > Deep subsurface > Rock core/Sediment... | reverse complement strand
GTGGCGGACTGCCCTCGGAGGTCTACGGCCAGGTCGGGCGCTTCAGCGGTATCGAGCTTAACGCCGAGCTGCTGCCGAAACTGGTCGATGGCTCGGCGGCACGTAACCAGACCGGTCGCCCGCACGGTACTCAACGCCAGGAGTTGCTGGCCACCCTGCTGCACGAGCTCACCCACCTCTACGACCGTGCACGCCTGTGGCCTGCGGCCGAGCGCCGCCACATCAACCGCTGCCGCCAGCAGGCCCGCTCGCTGGGCCTGGTCGGGCTGCCGGAAGATTGCCGCGGCCAGAGCGAACGGCGCTTCACCCTCAGCGATGATCCACGCCTGCTCGACCTGGCCGGCTGGCAGCAGCGAGTCGGCCAGCGCGGCGCGCGCGACCTGGACAACGGCCAGGTCGCCCGCAGCCCGGACAGCTACGAGCTGACCAACGCGCTGGAGTTCGTCGCGGTCAACCTCGAATACTTTCTGCTCGACCCCAGCTACGCCTGTCGCCGCCCCTCGCTGGCGCGCTATTTTCGCGAGCACTTCGACTGGACACCGGTCAGCGAGCCCTGTGCCAGCGACTATCCCTACCTCAACGCCGGACGTGATTTCGCCGTTCAACCCCTGGGACGACTCGACCCCGAGCGCGTGTATGAGGTCGATTATTTGCTCGCCGAGGCCAACGATGCCTGGATGAGCCGCTGGGGGCATAGCATGCTGCGCCTGGTGGTTTGTGCACCAGACCGACCGCGCGGCGCGGACTGCCGCCTGGATCTCGACCATCATCTGGTGCTGTCCTATCGCGCCTTCGTCGGCGATGTGCAACTGTCGAGCTGGGATGGCCTGACCGGCGTCTACCCCTCACGTCTGTTCGTCCTGCCGCTGGAACAGGTGATCGATGAATACACCAAGGTCGAGCTGCGCAGCCTGGCCTCGGTGCCGCTGCGCCTGTCGCGCGATGAGCTCGAACAGTTGGTAGTCCGCGCCGCCGAACAGCACTGGAGCTATGACGGCGACTACTACTTCGTCTCCAACAACTGCGCGGTGGAAACCCTCAAGTTGCTGCGCAGCGGCACCGGCAATCCGCACCTGCAGGCGCTGGACAGCATTCTGCCCAACGGCCTGCTGGAGTTGATGGATGCACGCGGCCTGGCTGACACCCGCGTGCTCGATGACCCGCGCGAGGCGTTGCGCCTGGGCTATCGCTTCGACTCCTTCCGCGAACGTTACCAGGCCATGTTCGCCGTGCTGCGCCAGCGCCTGCCGATCCAGCACGACAGCGTCGAGGCCTGGCTGGAACAGCCTGCAGCGGCGCGCAGCCAGTGGTTCACCCAGGCCGACCTGCGCACCAGCGCTGCCCTGTTACTGCTGGAACAGGCCGCACTGCGCCGGCAATTGCTGCTGGCCCAGGATGAACTCAAGCGGCGCTACCTCACTGGCCGTGCTGCTGGTGACCCGAGCCTGAACAAGGCCGGTGCCGCGCTTGAACAGATCCTGGCCAACAGCGGCTTTCTCAGCCGTCCGGCGGAGCTGCTCGAAGGCGGCTACGGCTTGCCGCAGCAGCAGGAATGGGAGCGTCTCGAGGCCAGCAGCCGTGAGCGTCAGCAGCAACTGCGCCAGCTCAGCGACGAGCTCGATGGCGAAGTGCGCAACCTGCTGCAACCCGAGCGCATGGCTGAACTGGAGGCTAATGAGGCCAATCTGGTTGCCCTCGGAGAGCATCTGCGGGTCTTGCACAAGGCCAGTGGCGGGCTGGAGCTGCCGTAAGGCACATCCTGGCGCAGACCGGAATTGACCGTAGCGCGAGGGTGAGCAGGCATGTCGCAATACAAGCCTGGCCTCGCTCTGCCTTTGCGCCCGCCCTGGTTCTTAGCGCTTGCAGTGTGCTGGCGGCAGCACGTCCTGCGCCGCCTGATTGGTCATGATCTGCAGCTCATTGACGTTGCGCGCGGTGAACACCTTGCCCCCGGTCGCCGCCGCCAGGCAATTCCCGGCACCGGTGCCGAGAATATCGACCACGTTGATCTTCAAGTGCGGTTTGCTGCGCGCCAAGGCCTGGGCTATCGCACAGGGATCCTGGTTGCAACTCTCCTCGCCATCGGACACCACCAGCATCACCGACTCGCGGTTGACCCCATCGAGCATCTGTCCGGCCTTGGCGATGCCATCGGCCAGAGGCGTGCCTTGTACCGGTGTCACGGTGCGCAGGCGTGACAGCAGATCTGCTCGTTGGCCAGGACCGAAGTAGCCGACGCTGCGGGCGCCCGGACAGCTCTCCACCAGCACCAGTCCGGCGTTGGCATCACTGGGCAACTGTTGCACCACGCCAATAGTCGCCTCGCGCGCCGTGGTGATGCGCTTGGGTTCACGGAATACATGGCCCATCGTGTTCGGGGCATTGGTTCCAAGCAGCAGCTGCGTGGCGATATTGGCAACCCCTTGCACCATCGTTGCCTGTTCGATTTCCTTGGGTGTGGCCAGCATGCTGATATCCATGGAACCGGAAGCATCAAAGACAATGACCATCTCCGGCGCTAACTCCTTCGGGCGTTCATCGGGGCACAGGTTCTTGGCATTGGTGATCAACTGCTCCTTGCAGTTCTTCGCCAGGTTCTGCTCAACCTGCTCGCGCAGGGCGGCATTGTCCTTGAGCAACGGCTCTTGGCGCTGCATCTTCTGCAGGGCCGAACAGTCTCGGGCGATACCATCGATACGTTTTTTCAGCAGCTCGGCAGGATCCGGCTTAGGCTCGGGTTTTGGTTCAGGCTTGGGCTCGGGAATCGGCGGTGGCAGCGGAATTTCAGGCTCGGGTTCGGGCTCCTCGATCACAGGCTCCTCTTCCACTGGCTCCTGCTCGGATGGAACCTCCTCAGGCACGGCCGCCTCTTCGGCCACCGGGGGCTCGATCGGCGCAGGCGGAGTTTCCGGCTCACGACAGAACAACCACCACCAGAGCGCCGCCAGTAGGGCCAGTAATAGCAGGGCAAGCAACAACCACAACCACCAGCGCCGCTTGCGTGGCACCTCGCTGACCACGGCTGCTGCACCTGGCGGTAACGCACCAGCTTGCGCGGTAACAGGCGTGATCGGTGGCGCAGGGGGTTGGCCACCGCCCCAGAAGGTCACCAGCGGCTGGCCATTGAGCGAATACAGGGTCAAGGTGTCGGGATAACGGGCCGCTTCACGCAACAGAGCCGCCTGGCGTACACCATCGCCACCCTGCGCATCGAGCTGGCTGGCCAGTTGTTCGATAGAAGCCAGTCGCTCGTCGAGCAGGTGGCGCACCTGCGCCGCCTCCTTCTCATCCAACTGGCTGAACGGTACCGGCTGGCCGCCAAGATCCGAATACCACTCGACGATATCACTCTCAGCCTGCTTCGGCTTGGCGTACAGGGTCGCCGTGCTCGGGGGCAGATGCCGGCGCAGGATCTGCGTGAGTTCGCCATGACCGGCCAGCGCATCTGCCGCGCTGCGAGTTTGGGAGGACAGGCGGGAGATTCGCTTCATGGCGGTCAGCTTCCTGCTGAGGTAGTCAGGGAAAAGCCTGCTGGCGGAACGACCGGCATGCAGGTGTATCGGCAATGATCAACGCAGGCCAAGATCGCTTTCCAAGCTGGAAACCTTGCTACGCAGTTTCTGCAGCTCAACCTGTTTCTGCAGCACGGCTGGATTCTCCTGCTGGTTGATATTTTTCAGGTCGTTCTCCAGCGCAGCAATTTCTGTCTCGATGCGCCGGTTGCCCTTGGCCTTATTCTTGAGTTCACCAAGCAGGGCGTTCAGCGACTTGTTCAAGGAGGCGTACTGCGCCTGCTGGGTCACCAGATCCTTGCCGACCGACGCTCTCTCCTGCTCGATAGCGGCATAGACATCACGGAACAGCTGGTTGGTTTTCTGCTCGTCGAGCAGGATCTTTTCCTTCTCCTCGACACGCTGGGCGTAGACGCCCTGGGTCTTGCAACCGAATTTGGTGGCAAACCCGGCATCGGCATTACGCGGATCGCATTCCTGCGAACTGACGGCACAACCGGCGAGCATGGCGACGCCAGCCAGCAGGACAAAAGAACGAAGTGGAAACATGGACGTATTCCTTGGAGCCTGATTAGGCTGTCGCTGCAGAGTGTGCCGCGCACACCGAAAAAGTCGGCAAAGGTGCGCAGAGCGCACCTTACCTGTCATGTTGGCCGAGATCTTCTCGAAAGCTGTTCAGGTCGCGAACAGACTCTCAACCGAGCCGGATCGACGAGCGCTGTTGGTACAACTGATCGATTTCCGACTCCAGCTGCGCAATCTGCTTCTGCATCTTGCCGATCTCCGCATCCAAGGTATCGGTACGGGCACCATTGTTGCGCTCGGCGGCGGCAACCTTGGTCCACTCCTGCTGCTTGGAGCGTACGTCGGCTAGGGATTTCTTCAGGTAGGCGGTGTTGGCATCGATCTCGGCGATCTGCTTCTGCGCCTGGACGCTCTGCACCTTGTTGGCGGCGATATCTTGCTTGATCTGCTCGATCTTGCGCTTGTCATCGGCGATCACGCTACGCGCGGTATCGCTGAGCATCTGCAGTTCCTGGTTATCCTTGCGCACGTCGGCGATAGTCGCATCCAGGCGATCCTCCGCGTTGGCATACTGGCTGCGCTGGTTATCCAGATAGTAGTTGGCGCCCATACCCACGCCACAGCCAGCCAACCCGGCAGCGACCATGCACTGAGCCTTCTTGCTCGGGTTACCCAGCTGACAGGCGAGCATGCCAACCACCGCGCCACCAGCGCAGGCTTGCCAGCCCGACTTGCTGAAGAACTGCGCCGAACTGCTGTTGGCCAGCCGTGGGTCGACCGGTGCCTGATTGGCAGCTGGCGTCGTGCCGGTGGTCTGACAGCCAGTCAATACGAGAGCGAGACCCAGAACGACCCATTTCATCCGTTGATCCAACAACGCTACTGATTTCATGTCCATGCCCTTCGCTTAAATGGATTTACAGGATTCCAGCCACTGACTGCGCGCCACCTTGCCGCTTTTCATGTAGCTATTCAGATTCTTCCAGTGGGTGTCGAGGTAACTACGCAGGTTACTTTTGCTGCGCGCCGCCATTTGTTGAGCCACCACACTGACTTGCGGCTCGACGGTGGCCGGGGTGTAGTTGAGCGCACCACTGACCACCGTGTCGGCATAGTAGTTGAGCATGAAGTCGAGCACCTTGCGATGACCTTCGAGCTGCTCTTTGCGCGCATCGCAGCGGCTCATCTGGTCATCTTCACCCGCGCCACAACTACGCTTGTAGTTGCCTTCCAGAGTATCGAGGAACATGCCGTCGTCCTTGAGCTTGGTGCAGAGGAAAGCGCCCAATTGCAGTTCGGAGCGGATCGCTTGGTCGCGTTGCTCGTCACGTGCCTGGGTGTTGGCGCGCAGATCGCCACGCAGCTTTTCCAATTGCTGCTTGAGCGCGTCATCCTGCACGCCGCTGGCGATGCTGGCGATTTCCGCGACTGGATCCTTGTTGTCCTTGCTGCCTGTGGCCTTGCTCGCGGCCGGAGTACCGAGTTTCTTCCAGTCCTGCTCGACTTGCTTGATGCGCTCGCGCGAGGTCAACACCGGCGCCACCAGGGCCAGGCGCACACCGCCGGTCTTGAGCTTGTTCTGCTCGCCAGCGCTGGCGTAGTAAGGCTGTTCCTGACGCAATGCGGTGCGCAGCTCAGCCTGCGGCGTCAGGTAGTTACCGCCACGCACGATATAGCCGCCAGCCTGGCCGTGCTGGCGATCGAGCTTGTTCAGGCGGAAGGGTTCGAAGAGCATCTCATCGACGTTGCCCAGAACGTCATGCAGGCCCAGCGGATTTGGCTTGAGCAAACCGGTCAGTTGCAGCTTGCCATTGGCCGACTGCGCACCAGCGAACCACGCATAAGCACCGAGCCCACCATCCGGCGTGGGGAAACGAATATCGCGAAACTCGGACTGGGAAACGGCCATGCCGCCACGTGCGGCAAACTCCCACTCGGCCTCGGTCGGCAGGCGCAGGAAGCCCGCTGCGCCATCCTCCTTGGGCAGCTTGGCAGCGGCATTCTTACGTAGCCACAGGCTGTATTTGTCGGCAAAGGCAGTGGCGTCGAACCAGCTGACGCCGACCTGCGGCAGGCGCAGCTTGGTCGAAGGCGTCGGGCAGGTATCGTTCATCACGGCCTGGTATTGCAGCTCGCTCAACTCGTACTTGGCCAGCAGGTAATAGCGCCCCGGTTCCGGTTTCTGCACGGTGAAACTACCGGCGATATAGCTGGGGCGGGCCTGCTCGATGTAGCCCCACTCGTCGCTGTCCTGACCGAGGGTCACGCCATAGTCACCCATCGGGCTGGCGACTGGAACCTGCACCTTACGCAGCACCAACGAACCCTCGCACGGCATCGGCAGGATCACGTCATCGGCCAGCGGTTTGGGATTGTAGTACTTCTCCTCCCAAGCAGCCTGGGCCGGCAGACTGCCCAGCGCCAGCAACGTCGCCGCTGCCAGCAAGGCCTGCTCAGAGGTCACGCAGGCTTTCAGCCGGTTGAATATGGATCGCACGAAACCCTCCTACAGCCGCCACGACGATGGCGATCAGCAATGCACTGGCGAAGGCCAGCAAAATATGAATGTTTTCCAACTTGCAGACGAAGCCGTCGTCGGCCAGGTTGGCGCCCAGCGCCGTATTGAATACATGGCTGCCGACCAGGTAGGCAGCGTAGCCCAAAGCAAAAGCCAAACAGGTGAGCAGCGCCGCCTGAACCATCACGTAGGCGCCAGCAGCCGAACGCTGAAAACCCAGCAGACGCAACAGCGCCAGATCCTTGCGCTTGCGGTCGATATTGGCGAGAAAGGCCCCGGCCAGCGAGGCCACGCAACCGATCACCGCGGTCCAGGCGATCACCGCGAAAATCAGGCCGAGCACATGGCTGATGGCCTTGACCGACTCGATCTCACGCGCCCGCGTGCTGCTCTCTATGCGCTCGCCATCAAGCCAACTGGCAATGCTGGCCACATCATCCAGACCCCGGGCGTAGATGCGCGCACGGGCATAGCGCTCGCGCACCGGCGCCACCTCGCCGGTGAGGAAGCCGAACATCGGCACGGCATAACCATCGCGAAAATTTTCCATCGCCACCAGCAGATCAAGGTGCACCAGCACCGCCGGCCGGGTAAAGGCGCTGTTCTCCAGCACCCCACCCACGGTCACCGTCAGTTCGCCACGCTCGTTGCTGCCATCGAGCTTGCGCAGCACCAGCAGACGCAACGTATCGCCGACCTGCACGCCGAGTCGGCTCGCCGCACTGGCGCTGAGCAGTACCTGCTCCAACGTCGCGGGCGACGGCAAAGCGGCGATCAGCGGATCGCCACTGGCTGTCGGGATGACTTCAGCATTGGCGACAAAATGCTGACTGTCGCGCTGCAGGTCGGCCTGGGTGTTCAGCGAACGGGTCAGCGGGATGACGAAGCCTACGCCGGGCTGGGCACGCAAACGCTCGAACCAGCCGCCGGCCAAGTCATAGTTGCCGAGCATGCGCACTTCGAGGTTGCGCGGGTCGCTGAGCAGCTCATCATTGAGCTGCGAGACCACGCCATGCTTGAGGCCGAACAACAACAGCAGGGGCGCGATCACCGCCACCAGCGAGGCGACGATGCACAGCGACACCTTGCGGTCGTGCCACAGGTCACGCGCTGCCAATTCGATCAGCAAACGCAGACGGGGGCGAGTCTCAGGCCGCGTCATGGAACACCGTGCCGTCGGCGCTGGCATCGACGGCGCTACCCTGCAGCGTGCCGACGATGTTGCGGATCGCACAATCGCGCACCAGATCCCAGTCGTGGGTAACCAACAACGCGGCGATCTGGAAACGCTGGACGATTTCGATGATCAGCTCGAACAAGCGTTGCGCCTGCAGAGGATCGAGCGCTGCGGTCGGCTCGTCGGCCAGCAGCAGGTCGGGCTCATGGGCGATCGCGCGGACGAAAGACACACGCTGGCGCTCGCCGATAGACAGCTGCGCCGGCAACTTGCCCAGCAAGGGTTGCAGGCACAGACGAGAGATGGCCTCGTCGACCAACTCGCTCTTGCCAGGTAGACCAAGCATGCGCCGAGGCAACTCGATATTCTGCCGCACACTGAGAAACGGCAGCAGACCGCCACTCTGCAACACGAAGCCCAAACGCTGAGCGCGAATATCAGCCAATTGCGCCTGGCGGTCATCGCGCAGCAGCGCGGCAACATCCAGCCCATCGGCATCTCCCAGACGGAACTGGCCGAGCCCATCGGGACGCAGGATCAGACCAATCATTTCCAGCAGCGTGCTCTTGCCACAACCGCTGGCGCCGGTGATTGCCGCCACCTCGCCACGGCCAAGAATCAGGCGCGGCAAGACGATCTGGTAGTCGCTACCCCGGCGAATGCGCATGTCCTCGATATGCAACATGACCCAAGTCCTAAGGCAAAGCCTCCAGCGGCACCGGGTAAACGTGCTCGCGCGGGTCACTGCCCGGCGCCAGGGATACCCAGCGGTCGGCATCGGCGTTGTAGCGCTGGTAGTACTTGAGCTTGGTGTTCAGGCGCCGAATGAATTTCTCCTGCTCAAGCCCTTCCATGCCTTTCCAGGTTTCCTCGTCGAGGCTGAGCACCTCGCTGAGATAAGGCAGGCCATCAAGGTATTCAGCCATCAGGCCCATGTCGGCGACCTTGATGGTCTTGTCCTTGAGCTGGTTGGGATCCTTGCCCATGGTCGCGGCCACCGAACGCAGGCGCTCGAACATGTCGCTGGGCGAGATCAGGCCTTCGTTAGCAGCATCGGCGATCTGCTTGACCACATCGCTAAGGTCGCTGAGCTGACTCTTGGTCATCAGCACACGCACGTCGGTAGTGGGTACATCCTGACGCACGAAGTCACGGTCACTGATCCACGCCTGAAACACCGGCGGCGCACTGGCACCGGTCTTTTCGCCGAGGTAGGCCAGGCGCATGGCGTGTCCGAGCAGCTCGGCATCCTCGGCCAGGGCGGTATCGCCACCTTTGCCGGATTTCGCCTTGGCGTACTCCGCATCGGCCCCCAGCGCGCTACCGGCCGCCATGTCGCCGCGATAGGCCGCCTTGACCTGTGCAGTGATGGCATCGCCAAGGCTGTCGACCATCTTGCCGAAGCTCTCGACGTTGCCGGCATCCACCGGGTAGTACAGCGGCTTATTGAGGAAAGCGTTGGTCGACAAATCCGTGTACTGCGCCTCGGCCGAGGCATGGTTCTTCGAACCGCTCGGGGTCTTCAGGTGCAGGCTGTAGATCGCCACGCCACGGTACTTGGCCTCCAGGCGCACCTGCTCGGCGTTCAGGCCAGTGGACGACAGCTTGCTGTCACCATCGACTGCGCCCGCATCGGTAACCAGTACGATGTAGCGTGCACCGAACTCATTCCACTTGACCTGATCCAGCGCCTGCATCACGCCGGCGTAGGTGTCTTCGTCGTAACTGCTGCTGGACGCAGTTGCCGGTTTGAGCTCGGCGACCTTGGCCAGGAAGTCTTTACCGTCCTTGACCGTGCTCGGGTCGACGTACATCTTGCTGACGTATTCAAGCTTGGGCACTTCCTTGGTGCTGGAGCGGTAGGCGACTAGACCGAACTTGACCTGATCCAGCAGCTTTTCCTGCTCGACGTGGTCGTAGATACGCTTGACCGCCTCACGGGTACGGTCGATGTACGGCCCCATGGAAATGGTCGAGTCGATGACGAATACCACGGCGGCGCTGAACCCCTTGAGGGTGTTGGCATCGGCCGTGGCGTTCTTGTCCGCGCCCTGCTTGTCGGCCGACTCCGCCGCACTCACCGAAGCGACGTTGAGCAGGCGCACCTGGAAACCCTTCTCGGTGAAGGTTTCCTCGGCTTCCAGCACCGGCAACAGGTAGAAATTCTTCGTCAGATCCACCGCGTAATCCGGCTCGCGGGCAGCCACCGCCGGATCACGGCCATTGGCCTTCATGTTGGCCAGGATCGGCTTGAGCAGTGGCGCCGGGTCGTCCTTGGCAAAGAGCTGTTCGAGGCTGTCCTTGTTGCGGAAGAACAGCAGCGGATCACGGCCGGCCGGGTTGGTCAGGGCCAGGGTCATCTGCATCTTCCACGGTACGGCGCAGTCGCCCTTAATCCAGCCGACGGTCTTGCCATAGCTGTCAGGGCCGACCTTCAGCCACTCGGCGTTGCCTGCCTGCTCACGCTGGTACACGTAAAAGCGGGTGAATGCTGGCTGCGCTTTACCGCCACTAGCGCCAGCGCTATCGCCAAGCTGGCAGGTCGGCGTGGTCAGCACGCGCTGGTAGAGGGTCTTCTTGCCTTCCTGCAGCAGCGGTTTGTCTGCCGCCATCAGTGGCGCTGCTGCGCTCAGCAGCAGGCCGGCAAACAACAGTTTGACGCCCGGGGCGGTGCGCACGGTCATTTCTTCAGCTCCTCCAGCCGCTGGCTGGCGTCCTGATTGTCCGGGTCGTTGTTCACGGCAATCTCGTACCAATACATCGCAGTCTCAGCGTCAGCCGCTTCGATGCAACCGCCGCTGGCATAATGCGCCGGGTCGTACTCGCGGGCATAGGCATAGGCAATGGCGGCATCGCCCGACTGCGCCTTGTGCGCATACAGACGCTGCACCACGCCACAGCGCTTGGCATCCTTGGCAACGGCGATCACCTCCAACACCTGTTCGCTGGACGGATTGGACTTCAGGCAGGCCTGGATGAAAGACAGATCCTCCCTGGCATCAGATAGGGCTTGCGAACTGCACGCGGCCATCGCCCCTACCACTGAAGCCGGCGTGTCGCTTGGCGCGATATCGATCGACGGCGTGCGCAGCAGGAACCACCAGGCCGCAACCGCCAGGGCCAGGATGAGCAGTATGGTGATCAGGATCAGCGGCAGCTTGCTGCCTTTCTTTGCCACCGGGGTCTGAGGTGATGGAGCAGGCGGCGCTTCGACAACCACCGGCTCAGGCACGGGTACTGAAATCACCTCGGGCTCAGGCGCAGGCGGCTCGGGCAGTACTTCTGGCAAAACCGGCACGATGACCGGCTCGGCCTTGCGCTCAACCTTCTTCTCGTCATGCGTCGAGTTACCTGCTGCCTTGGAGGACAGAATGCTGCCAAGGATGCGCAGCACACCCTTGTCGCTGCCGTCCTCGTTACGCAGTTGCAGCATGTAGGCCATCTGAGGATCAAGCATCAACGGGTCGATCAGCCAGGGGCCGACCTCGCCACTGAGTTTTTCATCAACCAGGTTCAAGCCATCGAGCGTATGCCAGGATGGGCTGGTATCCCATTCGCCGTTTTCACCGAGGTAGCGGCCATCCTGATTGCGCTGCACGGTCAGTTCGAGGGCGTCACTGCCCTCCTGCCAACCATGTACGGTCAGCTCTCCATGACCAGGTTGGCCGCTCTGCGCTGCCTTCAGTTCGATTCTCAACATGACTTATTCCGTCCGATCCGCATGCAGGGTGGCGAGCACCTTGCCCAGCGTCTCGTTCTGCTCCGGTGTGATTTCTCGGCCGGCACTGTGACCGGCGTTGTCTTCAGCGATCTTGGCCAGCGCTACCAGCCAGTCGCCCACATAGTTGCGCGTATGTTCCAGGGGTTGCGCCGGCAGTTGCGGCAGCTTGCCCGGGACGATAACCGGCGGCGCCTGGAACAGCTTGGCGCCACGCTCGATGCGGCTGTCAGGACGCTGCTCCAGGGGTGACTCGATGAACCCTAGCCAACCGATGAAATCGCCCAGCACGGTTTTCGCGGTGAGCACCTGACGTCCGGCCAGCTGCTCGCGTTTGGTGCCAATCTGCTCGGTACTGACGATGGCCTGCAGCAGGCGTGTTTGTAGGTCGAGGCGACTAGCGCCGGTGATGAGCTCATCAACCAGAGCCTCGACCGCTGGCTTGGAGAAGCCCAGATAGGTCATCAGACGCATGTCTTCAGGCAGGTGGCGCAAGTGGCTTATCCACTCACGCAGTACGGCCTGGGCGAAACGTGCATCGCTACCGCTGGAGCGCAGCGGCAAGGTATTGCTCGACGAGCGAGGCGCCGACTCGCTGTCGCCGAACAGATCAAAACCATCGTCGTGTCCCAGGTCATCACCCAGGTTGAGCGCCCCCCCGCTCACAACACCGCTGCTCCCACTATCGCTCACCAGAGCAGTAGGTTCTTCGTCATCGGCGCGCAGGTACAGACCCCGAACCAGATCGTCAGGCAATTGCATTCTCTGCAACAGTTCACCCAGCAGAATGCGCCGCGGCCAGACCGCGTCGAAGATCTGCTTGGCGATCTTGCGCTTCTTCTCCAGCTCGCCGGCGCCTTCTGCCTGATACCAGTGGCCAAGCCGGTTATCCAGCAGATGCAGTACATCATCGAGCTGTTCACGAATACGCCCCAGCTTGACCTCGCGCAGCGCCACGCCACGCAGGTACTGGCTGATACGGCCCATGCCGCCATCGTTCAGCTCCAGCATCGCGTCCCAGGCCTGCTGCGGCTGGTTGACGTGGCGCTGTACAGTTTCGTCTTCGACGAAGGTACTGCGCATCAGCCCCAACGAATCCTGGGCAGCGGCGTTGATACCGATCTCTTCACCAGCCTGCACGTCGAGGAAGGTCACCTTCATGCGCGGTTTGCGCACCAGGAAGGTGTTATCGAAGGGCTGACCGGCCGTCCACTCCTGCAGCCAGGTGTACTGGCCGAAGCGTTCGAGCATGGTCATCTTCATCATGCCGCCGCTACCCCAACCGAGGCGCAGCAAGTCTTCGCCCTTGTCCAAGTCGCTACCAATGCGCATGTCGAACATGGTGATGGCCCACAGCAGGCCCGGCTTACGCAGAGCACGCTCTTCGGGCTTGGCGCCCTGGGTCTTGTCGATCCAGCGGGTCAGTACCGGACCGACAGCGGTGACGTCGGACTGCTTGTTCGATGGCGTACAGACGATCAGCACGTTCATTTCCTGGCTGTCGGTGTAGCGCTCGAACAAATAGGCAACCTTGCCGCGCAGGATCAGTTGCGCCACCGGGCTGGCTTCGTCGCTGCTCACCGCGCGACGCACGTCGTCCAGCGACTCGACCGACAAGCGGCCGCGATAGCCGGGAAAATCGAGCAGGTCGACCTGCTCGAACAGCGGCTCGCTAGTAGGCTCAACCAACGGGAACACCAACTCGACGGTGAGTGCGGCCAGTTGCGCCAGGGACAGCTCGACCGACGCACGCAGCTCGCCGTCAATGAATGGGCGCACGCCGATGCGCTTGTCGCTGTCCTTGCCCAAGCGCTCGAGCATGTCGACGTTCATGATGCTGTCGGCCTGCGACAGGCCCTTGTCGGTCTGCCGCACCAGGGCATCGAGCGGAGCGAATACGCGATCAGCGTTACCCAAGCTGCTCAGGGTTCTGGCGAAGCTCTGGTAGGCCTCGCTCAACTCGTTGATCTCACCCCAGAAGATCGAGAACAGCCGGGTGCGATCCTCCACCGCCAGCCAGGGCGCCAGCTCCACGGCCACGGGCCAGTAGTACCCAGCCAGACCACTCAGCGACGCCGGGAAACTGCCTTGCAGGTAGTCCCACAGGGCCACCACGTCGTCCTCGCTGACTCCGGGCACCGGCTTGAGCTGGCGGCGCTGGCCGAGTTCCTTGAGCAGTTGGCGGATGGCCGCTTCGTCGAAGCGATAGGACACCTTCTCGGTGTTGAAGTCGTTGAAAAAGGAGTTGGCCAGCACCTTGGCCACTTCCACTTCGCCGAACAGCTTCAGCTCCAGCGGGAAATCGTCCGGGCCGGGGCGCGCAGTACGGCTGAAACGGGTGACCAGGCCGGTGGCCTCTTTGCCTCCACCCGGCGGATTGACATGGGTGAGGAAGTCCAGACGACTGCCACCGAAATCAGTCTCCAGCTTGCCGTTGGCACCGGCAGCCAGGGTCGAGATCAGGTACGACTTGCCGGCCTGGGACAGACCGAAGAAACCCACGGTCATCGGCAGGCCGGAAACGCCGCCCAGGCGTCGGGCGGTATTGCGCACGCGACGCAGGCTGAGGATCAGGTCGTCCGCTTCGTTATCCAGGCGTGGCGCGCTGCGGCGCACGTCGCCGATCCAGCGGATCGCCTCGCCGGCACCGGTATGAATGGCGGCCCAGTGTCGGGTCAGTTGCTCAGGCGAGTTACTCATTTGCGAAACACGCTCCCGCTGTCGAGCCAATATTGGGATTCACCCAGCCCGGCGTCGGACAGGGTGTTGAGGCGCAGGCGAATGTGCGAGCGGCTGACCGAACCACTGTTGGATTCGGCACCAAGAAATTCGAAGCTCTCGCTGCCTTCAGCCGGATTGCGCGAAGGCTTGATGCCCAGGCGCACCTTGAGCACCAGCCCCTGGGAAGCGACCTGCTCGCGCAGCTTCTGGTTCTCGATGCTGAGGATGTACAGCGGCGCTGCAGACCAGCGTTCGTTGGCCAGTTGGCGGAAGCCCAGGCGCATGGTGCCGCGCATATCGAAGGTCAACTCGGGCAGCTCGTACTCGGGGTCGTCGAGATCGATATCGCGGAAGTAGACGTTACCGTCCTTGATCACGTTGTTGTTGTCGATCAGACCGAGGAACTTCAACGTCGAGTAGGGTTTGAACGCCGCCGAACGGAAGAAGAAGTTGGGCAGCCGCAGGCTGCGGCTGAGCAGACAAAGCATGGCGCCGACTGCGGCCGTGGTCTTCGGGTCCTCGATACGGTCGAGCTTGTTGAACGGGTACCAGCCACCGGTGCGGTACTGGTTGAGTGGCAGGATGCGTCCCGGCGGCAACGGCAGCAGCTTGCGAAACAGCGCCTGCACACCGGGCAGACGCGACGGACGCCCAGTGAGCAGGAGCACATCGCAGGGGTAGCTGTGGACAACTTCGCACAGCGCCTGAATGGTCTTGCCGATGTTCATGCGATCGCCGATGAACGCCTCGTGAATGCGCCGCAGACTGACGTTGAGCGTTGTCGCCAGCAGGTCGAACGGCTCGCTGCCGTTACCCAGTTGGCGGCGTACGGCACTGCTGAAATAGTCAAGCACATCGTCGGTGGGACGCTCGTCGCCAAGCAGTTCGCCGAAAGTGCCTCTGACCAGGGTGCCGGCATCCAGCGGGTCATATTGTTCGTAGGCCTTGAGCAGGCGCAGACCGATAGGGCTGAACAGTTGCAGAGTCAGTTGCTGGCGCAGCACGGCGTCCTGCACGGCCAGCGGCTCGCTGCCGATCAGCTTGGACAGCAACGCATCAGGGTTGTCGACACCCGCATCACGCAGCGCCGAGCCCAATGCCGGCAAGACGAACTGGCGGATCACGTCGAGCAGGATGTCGTCACCGGCGACCTTGAAACCATCGCGAAAACGCTGCGAGGGGGTGATATAGACGTTGCTGCCCACGCCATCATCGAGCCGATATTCGGTGATCACCAGGTCGGTGGTGCCACCACCGATATCGATCGAAGCGATGGTCAGACGATCCTTGTGCGGCTGATCCGGACGCGCCATGGTGGCAAAGAACTCCTCCGGACGACCGGCGAAGTTGTTCTGCGTTTCGTTGAACAGGTAGACGACCTGGCCGCAGGTGGCCTCGTCCCACTGCACATGCACTTCCGGCAGGAATGGCCAAGCGGTCTCGCGGCTCTTGGCGTCCTTGATGTTGATCGGATCGTCCTCAGGGTGCCAGCCAAGGCTCTTCCACACCAGGCCGATGGCCTGCTCCATGCACTTGGCGAAGATTTCGCGCTCGGGCTTGGGCATCGACGGCGGCACGGTGAGGATGATCGAGCGCAAGTGGCGCGGCACGCGCGAATGGCTCATGCGCAGACGCTGCGACGGGCTGTTTATCTGCATCAATGCCTGGCCGAGCACTTCGCAGAGCATGAAGGTCATCAACGAGCTGCGCGAATAGTGCGGGTGGAACACCGGCATGCGTTCGTCGAAGGGCAAGCTGTAGAGCGCCTGACCTTTCTCGTTGATCAACCCGGCGACTGGCGCAGCAGTGGCGTGCGGCTCGCTTTCGGACTTGACGTAGGCGCAGTTGAAGCGCCAGCCCGGCTCGTAGTTGTCCTCGTCCCACAGGTAACGCTTCGGGCTGGACAGGCCGGTCGAGCCTTCGGTTCCACGCCGGCGACTGGCCAGACGTCCGGCCTCGCGACCAACGCGGGCGATGGTCGGCCACTGGAAGGCCTCGCGACGGCCACTTTGCACCGAAAAGTGATCCTTGCCGAATACCGCCTGAGCGAACTCGATACGGCTTTCGAAAGGTTCCGGATAAACGTGCTCGGGCTGGGTCAGGTCACGCAGTTCCAGCTCATAGCGCTTGCTCAGGCCATCGTTCTCCTGCGGGTGATCCTCGATCAGGATGCCGCAGGTGCGCGAGTTGCCGACATCGAGCACCATGTCCACCGGAATCGCCTT
>Ga0247725_1000984_pt1 | contig 16429 bp, 23 predicted proteins | sample OKSTACKMCFT3sol_FD_183021 | JGI IMG/M metagenome (GOLD analysis project Ga0247725, IMG submission 183021) | Subsurface sediment microbial communities from gas well in Oklahoma, United States - OK STACK MC-FT3-sol | ecosystem: Environmental > Terrestrial > Deep subsurface > Rock core/Sediment... | reverse complement strand
CCAGCGGGGTGCCGCCCAAGGACGTGGCCAAGAACCTCGGCGTGTCCATTCCGACGCTGTACCGCTGGGTGCCAGCCTCCACGCACGCTTAGCGTGCTTTATTTTCCGTTTTCTGAGACGACCCCGTAAAGGTTGAACGCCAAGAGAGGGGGGCGGAAGCCGTTGCAACGATCTACGCACCGAGGCAGTGCCAGAGCCTCCAGAATCGCGCCACACGGCGCGAAAGCAGCCAGCCAAGGGGTCAGCCTACCCATGCCCCTGAAAACGCCTCTACGGGCGTTCTATGCGGTCGGCATGTTCGGGCGGATTCCCAGGGGGCGGAGCTGGGCCGATCCGCGACCAGGTGGCGGCCCGTGTAGGGCCTGGCGAGTTGTAGGCTTGTAAAATGTAGTATGTAGTAGTATCATACAACATATTACAACTTACAGAGGTTTTACAGATGGCCGTCACCAAAGAGCAAATCCTAGCTGCCGCTGACCAGATCGCCGCCGAGGGTCAGCGCCCGACGCTGGAGGCAATCCGCCAGATCACCGGCGGCAGTTACACCACGATCAGCCCGGTTCTAAACGAGTGGAAGGCGAAGCAGACCAGCACCGCCGCCCCGATCCGCGAGCCTGCCCCCCAGGCCGTAGCCGACCGCCTGGCCGAAGTCGGGGCCGAGGTCTGGAGCATCGCCCTAGAGCTGGCGAACGCCCGTCTAGCATCCGAACGTGAGGCGCTGGAGAAGGCCCGCGCCGACCTGGAAGCCGACCGGGTGGAGGCAACCGAGCTGGCCGACCGCCTGGCCGGTCAGGTTGACGAGCTGCAATCCCGCTTGGCGTCCATCGAGGCCGCCGAAGCGGCCGCACGCGGCGAAGCCGACACGCTGCGCGACCAACTGGCCGCCGCCCAGGAGCAGGCCCACACCGCCGACGCTCGCACACAGGAGATCGAGCGCCGGGCCGCCGAGCTGCGCACCGAGCTGGACAGGGCACACCAGGACGCCGACCAGGCACGCCAGACGCTGGCCGAGCAGCAGCAGGCCGCCAGGGCAACCGCCGACCAGCTCGACCAGGTGCGGGCACAACTGGCGAAGGCAGAAGCGCGGAGCGAATCCACCGAGGCCCAGGCCGCCGAGCTGCGCACCCGACTGGCTGACCAGGAGCAGGCCGCCCAGGAACAACGCAAAGAAGCTGCCGCCGAGGCTCACCGGATGGCCGAGCGAATGACTGCCGCTCAGGCCGAGCGCGACCAAGCACGGCAAGAGGCAGGAAAGGCACGAGAGGAAGCCGCCCGGCTGGCCGGTCAGCTCCAGGCGCACCAGGAGCAGGCCGCCGCGTTGCTGGCCCGGATCAACCCAGCCGAAAGCAAGCCAGCGAGCACCAGGAAGAAAGGTGGGGAGTAAGACCGCCCCTCAAATATCAATACCGCGCCGAGGGGGGTCTGATTATGCGTAAGAGTAAGAGCCGGAAAATTCGGAACCCCTCTCACAAACCGAGGCAGTTTGACACTTGAGGGGCTGGGGCTTTAGCGGCTAAACCTCCCCCTTGGCGTTCAATCACGCCCGTAGGGCAATCAGATCAGATCGTCTTTCCGAGCTACCGGGTTGAAGCTGAAAGTTGGCAAGCTGCTGGTCACTTTCTTGGGTTCGCCTGGTACGGGTTCGGGGGCTTCTACTGCTGGCGACGGTTCAGCCTTTTTGGTGGCGGCTGGCTTGCTGCTACCGGCGGAAGCGGGTGCCGGTTTCGGGGTGGCCGGTATTGGCTTGGCTACCGGCTTCACGTCCGTGATGAACCGCCTAACGTGCAGCGTGAAGGTTTCATAGCGGGATGAAATCCGGCCGGTTTCGCGCATGTGCTCCCAGATAGTTTTCATCGCATAGCCCCCATCGAGAGCCGCCTTCACGTCATCGCGTACAGCCAGAAATGCCACCACATGCTTGTCCTGTCGTGGCTGTTTTGCCTTCTTCTGGCTTGCCCATTCGGCTAGTTCCTGCATGTAGTCGGTTGTCATGGCTACCTCGCAACAAGTTTTAATTTCTTCGCTATTTTGTCGCTACTAGCGTGCTGCTAGTGCCCTATATCCTGCAATTATCGACAATTCAAGCGGGAATTGCATCTTTTTGCGCATTAATAGCGGAAAAATCGAGAACACTGGTTTAAACTTCTTGCATGGTATTTAAGGCTGAACAGCGGGCAGGATGTGTGAAGTAGGCCCACCATGCAAGCATGGTGTTCCTCTTCACTGAGCCTTATTCGCACCTGACGGTGCTCAACGGACATCCTGCCCTGCGGGGCCAACCGGCAGCCGCCGGACAAGAGAAGGAGGACGCCAGGAGTGGAGGCGAACGAGACAAAAGTAACGAGGAAGGGCAGCACGCCGATCAAGGTCTATTGCTTGCCAGAAGAGCGGGCCGCCATCGAGGCCAATGCCAAAGCGGCTGGCCTGAGCACGTCGGCCTATCTGTTGGCCGTGGGGCAGGGCTATCGCGTCCAGGGCGTGACTGACTTTGAGAACGTGCGCGAGCTGGTGCGCGTCAACGGCGACCTTGGGCGGCTGGGTGGCCTGCTGAAACTCTGGTTGACCGACGACGCAAAGACTGCCCAATTTGGGGCTGATACGGTGCTGGCTTTGCTGGCCCGGATCGAGGCGACCCAGGACAAGATGAGCGGCATCATGGAAAGCGTGGTGCGGCCGCGAGGCGGGCAAGCATGATTGCCAAGCATGTTCCTATGCGCTCGCTGGGCAAGTCTGACTTTGCCGGGTTGGTGCGTTACATCAGTGACGCACAGAGCAAGGATCATCGGCTAGGGAATGTTCAGGTTACGAACTGCGAAGCCGGTTCCGTGCGTGACGCCATCACCGAGGTGCTGGCAACTCAACTGCTGAACACCCGAGCCGCGAGCGACAAGACCTATCACCTGATCGTCAGCTTCCGGGCTGGCGAACAACCGGACACCGACACCCTCAAGGCGATTGAAGAGCGAATTTGCAACGGGCTGGGCTACAGCGAACACCAGCGCGTCAGTGCCGTGCACAACGACACCGACAACCTGCACATTCATATCGCCATCAACAAGATCCACCCGACCCGCCACACCATTCACGAACCCTACTATCCGCATCGGACGCTTGCCGACCTGTGCGAAGTCCTGGAACGGGATTACAACCTGGAGCGGGACAACCACCAACCACGGCAACGAGGCGCAGCCGCGAGAGCGGCCGACATGGAACAGCACGCCGGGATTGAAAGCCTGGTTGGCTGGATCAAGCGCGAATGCCTGGAGGAAATCCGAAGCGCGGCGAGCTGGGCAGAGCTGCACCAGGTCATGCAAAGCAACGGGCTGGAGCTGCGCGCCCGAGGCAATGGCCTGGTCATCGAGGCTGGCGACGGCACCACGATCAAGGCAAGCACTTTGGCCCGCGACCTGTCCAAGCCCGCGCTGGAGAAGCGGTTAGGCACCTTTGAGGCGACGGCAGAGCGGCAGGCTCAACAGACCCAGCGCAGCTATCAGAAGAAGCCGGTACGGATGCGGGTTGATATGACCGAGCTTTATGCCCGGTATCAGAGCGAGCAGAAAGGACTATCCGCTGCCAGGGCCGAGGCGCTGGCCGAGGCGAAGCGGCGCAAGGATAGAGCGGTTGAGGACGCCAAGAGGAAGGCGGCAACCAAGCGAGCGGCGATCAAGCTGGCGACCGGCGGCGTGACCAAGCGGCTGCTGTACTCGCAGACCAGCGCCGGGCTACGGAACGACCTGGAGGCGATCCGCAAGCAGTACGACCAGGAGCGCACGAAGCTCTATCAAGGGTTCCAGCGGCGGCAGTGGGCCGACTGGCTCAAGCAAGAGGCCATGAATGGGGATAGCCAGGCGCTCGATGCGCTACGCGCCCGAGAGGCTGCCCAGGGTTTGAAGGGCGACACCCTCACCGGCCAGGGCAAGGCCAATCCGGGCCATGCGCCCGTGATCGACAACATCACCAAGAAGGGCACGATCATCTATCGGGCCGGAAAGACAGCCGTGCGGGACGATGGCAACCGCCTGCAAGTGTCGTGCGGGGCTGGAGGTGACGGGGTGCAAGTGGCTTTGCGCATGGCAATGGAACGGTATGGCGAATGCCTCACGGTCAATGGTTCGCCCGAGTTCAAGGCGGCGGTGATCCGGGCCGCTGTCGATTCCAAGATGCCTATCACCTTTGCCGATCCAGGGCTGGAGAAGCGACGGCAAGCCTTGATTGAAAAAGCCCGCCGTCCTGGTGTTCCCCCGGTCGGCCAGGAGCCGCCACCCCACCGCCGTAACGGGCTGCGCAATCTGTCCCAGGTGGAAGGGCTGCGCATCGAGGGCGAGGCCGTGCAGAAGCCCGCACCGGCTCCGACACAGAAACCGGCAGGCGTGAGCGAACAGGAGCAGCGCAAGGCCAAACTGAGGGCCGAGATGGAGGCCAAGAAGGCAAGACGCCAAGGGAAAGGGCGTGGCCGATGATGCTTGATTACGCTATGGACTTCGGCTAAAATTATTTAGCTGCTAGATTGTATATAGCCTATATATAGCAGCCTTACACCGCCGTTCAACAACGAAAGGCCGGGCGTTCTAACGGTGTCGCTCTGGTCGGGTACCGGGACAGTCATGTGGCGCACTGTCTCTGTGATGGCCCAACGCTTCCAGTTACCAACGTGGTGACAGGTAGGCGCAGCTTTGCCGCTCATCACAACAGAGGTATTCGACTATGAGGCCAACTCGCTTTTTAGCGGCTAAAACCGCGCTCGTGCTCGCCCTTTCTCTTGGGGGGGCTTCCTTGCCTGTTCAGGCTGGCATCCCGGTCATCGACGGTAGCAATCTGACGCAAAACGTCATGTCCGCCATCGAGAACGTGGCGCAGACGCTCAAGCAAATTCAGCAGTATCAAACCCAGCTCCAGCAGTATGAAAACCAGCTCCAGAACACGATGGCCCCGGCCGCGTATATCTGGGATCAGGCTACCCGCACGATGAATGATCTACGGGCCGCAATGGATACGCTGGACTACTACCGCAATCAACTCGGCAGCATTGACGCCTACCTGGGCAAGTTCCAGGACGTGGCCTATTACCGCAGCTCGCCATGCTTTAACGGCTCCGGTGGCTGCACCCCGGCAGAGAAGGCCGCAATGGAAGAAAACCGCCGCCTAGCGAGCGAAAGCCAGAAGCGGGCCAATGACGCTCTTTTCCATACGTTGAAGCACCAACAGGAAGCCTTGCAAGACGATGCGCGGACGCTGGAACGCCTCCAGTCTCGCGCCCAAGGGGCGGAAGGCCAAATGCAGGCCCTCGGCTATGCCAACCAGCTCGCCAGCCAGCAAGCCAATCAGCTCTTGCAGATTCGTTCACTTCTGGTTGCACAGCAAACGGCCGAGGCGGCACGACTTGCAGCCGAATTGGATGCTGATGCCAGAGGGGATGCCAGAGCGAAGCAAATGCGCACATGGAATTTTCGTGCAAGCCCAGAAGATCAGTTTTAAGGAGTGCTCATGAACAGACTTTCACTCGCCGCTTTGACCGTAATAGCGGTTCTTCTTTCTGGGTGCGGCAAGGAAACCATGCCAGAACCCAGCGCAAGTACATGCGCCCCGGATGCTTTTCAAAAGTTCATGAATGAACTTCGTGATGAGGCAAATCGGATTGCTTTCGCTGATGCTTGTAAGTCCTTCAATAAGGCTAAAAGCATGCGTGACTGGGAGTTCAAGCCCAGCCCCGCCGATGACTTTTAAGGGGTTTTTGGTATGAACAAATTTATTCTTGGTGGTTTGACAGTTGCTGCGTTTGCGGTGCTTTCTGAGCCTGCTATGGCGCAGGAACTTAGTAGTAGCGGTGTCATGAATGATGTGTTGAGGCGGTTCAATGATGCTGCTTCTTCCTGGGGGCCAGTCATACAGTCAGCCGCCAGTCGGTTGTTCTGGACGCTGGTTGTTATCTCGATGGTATGGACGTTCGGGATGATGGCCCTGCGCAAAGCAGACATTGGTGAGTTTTTCGCGGAGCTTGTCCGTTTCACAGTCTTTACGGGCTTCTTCTGGTGGCTACTGACCAATGCCAATCAGGGGATGAACATTGCCGGCACAATCATCCAGTCACTGCAAACGCTGGGAGCGCAGGCCGGTGGTCTGGGTGATAGCAGGCTAGGCCCATCCAGCATCCTAGACCTTGGCTTTGAGTTATTCGATAGAACGCTTGAGGCAACCTCGGAACTTGGATGGAGGCAGATGGCAACCGCCCTGGTAATGGAGTTAATGGCTTTGGCTGTGCTGTTCGTCATGGCGCTGATTTCGGTCAACTTGCTGATCCTGTTGGCGCTGTCTTGGATCATGCTCTATGCCGGTGTTTTCTTCCTTGGATTCGGCGGTTCGCGCTGGACTTCGGATATCGCATTGAACTACTACCGTGCAATTTTGGGCATAGCTGCCCAACTCATGGCAATGGTTCTGATTGTTGCGATTGGAAAGCAGTTCCTAACTCACTACTACTCACAAATCAGCGGGAACATGGCTTCTCAAGAGTTGGCAGTCATGTTCGTTGTTTCGGTGATTTTGCTGTTCCTGGTCAATAAGGTTCCGTCGATGCTCGCTGGCTTGGTATCTGGTGGCGGCGTGGGTTCAATGGGGGTTGGTAACTTCGGTGTCGGTGCTGCCGTTGGTGCTGGAATGACCGCTGCCGGAATCTTGAGTAGCACTTATTCAGCCGGGAAGAAGGGCTTTGAAATGGCAAGCAACGGGACAGAGGCGCTTATGAATGCAGTGAAAAAAGGCCAAGACCGTTCAAGCGAAATGCCATCGTTTGGTGGTAACAGTCTGGGCGGTACCAATGACAGCAATAACAAGAAGGAGGTGTGATGATGCGCAGTATTTTTGATGCCCTAGACGTGATTGATGCCCACGAAATTACGGCAGATTTTGAGCCAGTTGGCGATCAATCAACGGAGCTGGATGAAGCCGCAGAGGTGGCTGCGTTTGTGGCTCGGCCTAGTCCTTCCCTTGGGGTTCAAACTGAACGAGAAGAAGCCCGAGTGATGGATAAAACCTTTGGGATGAGTACGGGCAGAACGCCATTTGCGGAGGCCGCTGGCTTTCTCAGTTCAGGCCGATAAAAACGCACCGGCCGGCATTGCGGGCCGGCCGGTACTTCCTTAACCCACCTGCAAGAGAGGTGAATCATGGCAATGCAACAGTTTATCGAAACCAGCCAAGCAGTGCATCAAGCAGCATCTGCTTTGGCCGCTTTGGAATATCTCGACCAGGAACATGCGCAGCAGCTCGGGCCACTGGCCGAGGCGGTTGCCAATATGTTTATGGTGGTTTTCTATCAGGCTGAAACCGGCCAGGCAACACAGGGCGACTTCCAGGAGGCCGTCGAGGCCGTGCGCCAGTCGCTGACATCCTGATCAGGTTTGGACTCCAGGAATGAAAGGGGCGGCCAGTTGGCCGCCTTCTTTTTTTGGGGCGGCCTGTCAGTCAATCCCATACGGTGCAGCGGCAAGGCTGACTGCCCCACTGGCTACAGTGCCGCGCTCTGATTGCGAGTGGTTAGAGTAAGTCGGCCAGTCCGGGAAATACTCATCGGACTGATTGCCCCATACCGCCCAGCCTTCACGCGGGCCGCGTGCGAACAACTCTAGGTAAGGCCCTGGGCTGCAAGACTCAACAATGTCATAAAACTCGTCTGGCTTGCGCGAGTGTTCGCGCTTGCGAGTGGCGAGGTAGTTCACTTGTGTTCTGCCTGGTTGCAACGTCCTGGCGTTCTTGCCGCGAACACCGAATAGAACCAGCTCCGTGACATTGCGGAAATAGAAGCCAACGCCTCTACCGTCAGAGCCGCCATCCTTTCGGATTTTGTGCCAGACGATATTGCTTTTGTACGAGAAGCCCCAGGCTTCCAGTACCTTGATACCTTCCGGCAGCAGGGCGTTAGGAACCCACAGGTAAAGGTGCGCGGTATCGGCGGCCAGTTGCTCTACAGGCAGCGCCATGATTTCAGTCAGGTTCATCGTGCCGTAACGGGACAAGCGGCGATGTTCGGGCGCGACTTTGCCCGTCCGGTTCTGGAACTGCCAGGGCGGATCCGCAAGGATTGTTGAAAACTGCTTATCGCCATGCAGTTTCAGCAGGTCTTGCCCGGCCTCAGATAGTGCTGCATCGGCTTTCTTGGTTGTCATGTTTGGTTCCAGTCCTCTATCAGCTTTGGCGTGATGCCGAACACCAGGATTGGACAGCCACCATGCCGGCCGGCATTGAGCCGGTACAGCAGTTTGCCCATCCATGTGGTACTAGCGCCGTATTTGGCCCGTACCGTCTTGGGCTGGCCTGCCTTTTTGCCTGACTTGAATAGCTCAGGTTCTCCGGTCTTGGTCAGTTGCGGCACCACTTCAAAAACAGGGTTTAGCTTCTCGCTGCGTGTGACCATGACGCCCAGGCTAATCAGCCCGCACTCATGGAAGGCACGCATCGCGTATAGATCGCGGTCAAAGGTCTGATCCTTTGAGTTCCATTCCAGGTCGAAGGCAACGCGACCTTTCACGTAGTCGATTTTGTGGCCGTCGATGAAGTTTTCGATGACCCGAGGTGTCGAGTCTGACCGTTTGGTCTTGCGGGTTTTCCCACTCGGCAAAACTTCCTCGTCGTACTCCTGCATTCTCACCAGTAGATCACCTTGGATACGGGCTTCGACCCAGCCAGCAGGCCGCAGCGTGCGGGAATACTTTTTCGGCATGTCCGACTCATTGCCCCCTGGCGTTCCAATGTCCCGAGTAGTGATCCGGAAATCGAGCAACGCCCGTTCAATCTCGGCCAGCTCATCAGGAAATGACGTTGCCAAGATGGCCGCCGCGTGTCGGTAGCTGTACACGTCATAAAGCTCCCGCACTTCTGCGCTGATGTATTGCTCAATGTCTGCCTGATCGTCGGCATTCGGGCCGGGCCGGAGTGAAACATCATCCGCGCCGCTCTCTTCGGGCAGCTCGTCGCCCTCTGTCTGGTTGTCCAGATCTGGATCTTGTTCTTCGCTCATGTAAAGTGTTTGCAGCCATCGCTATGCCTCCTTGAAAGGCTGGTTGTGGTTAGGCTGATCGACCGGTTGCCCCCGGTCAGTCAGCCGCTTTTCTTATTCCGCGTTCGAGATCGCTTCCAGGCGCTTCAGGCGCTGTTCCAGGTCGGTCGCAGCCTTCAGGGCCTCGATGCCTAGTTCAGCCAGCAGCGGATTGTTTGCCGCCGCTAGGGCCTTCACATCACTGACAAGCAAGGCGGCGCATTGCGCCGCCTTCGTTACGTTCTCGCGTTCCGTATCGCTCAACATGCCGCCCCCTTCTGGTCGGTAGTCCTTCGGTCAAAGGGCAGGCTGGCTTGCCGGCCTTGTGTTGACTGCTGGACATACTCGCGCATGAAATCCCGAATCAATACCGAGGCGGGCCGGTCGTTTGCCCTGGCCGCTCTCAGAAAGGCTTGTTTCAGGTCAGCATCGACGCGGCAGGTGAAGTTTGTTTGCTGTTCCATCCTGCATCCTCTTAATAACGCCGTCTGTACTATGCACTAACATTGTAATGCAATCAATCGCCATAGGCTTACGCTGAAATTGTCTTGAACTGTCGCGGGTTTTAGGACTTGAGCGACAAACCAAAGGCGGCGCAATTCCGGGCTGTGGCTTGTCGCCTGTTTTAGTCTCATAATGCACCTATCAGAGACTAAAACCAGAGACAACGCCATGAGACACCAGGACGACCCCGGAACCCTCGACCTGATAACCGGCCGGCTGCTGCTGGGCTATGCCCGAGTGAGCACCGACGACCAGGACTTAACCCACCAACGGGCCGAGCTGCACGCGGCTGGCTGCACCCGCATTTACGCCGAGAAGATCACCGGCACCCGGCGCGACCGCCCGGAGCTGGCCCGCCTGCTCGATCACCTGCGACCCGGTGACGTTGTGACCGTGACCAGGCTCGACCGGCTGGCCCGGAGTACCCGCGACCTGCTGGACATTGCCGAGCGCATCCAGGCGGCCGGCGCTGGCCTGCGCAGCCTGGCCGAGCCGTGGGCCGACACCACGACCCCAGCCGGCCGCATGGTGCTGACCGTGTTCGCCGGCATTGCCGAGTTCGAGCGAACCCTAATCATCGACCGCACCAGGAGCGGCCGCGAGGCTGCCAAGCGGCGCGGGGTCAAGTTTGGCCCCCGCCCTACCCTCACCCCGGCGCAGATCGAGCACGCCCGCGAGCTGATCGAGCAGGAGGGCCGCACCGTCAAGGAGGTGGCCGCCCTGCTGGGTGTGCATCGCTCGACCATGTACCGCGTACTGAACAAGGAGACCACCCAATGACCCACCACGACGACGAGCCGGCTTTCCTGGACGACGAAGGCCCATCCAACGACCTGCCCGCGTTCATCTCCACCACCAACGCCCGCGAGCTGTACGGGCTACGCGAAGGCGAGACCGTGGCAGAGGCTATCTCTAGGCATGAGAAAGAATCTAGCCGATAGTTTTTAGCTTTTATTTATCTAGCTGCTATCTTATAATTAGGCCATCTGCCTGATAGATAGGAGCGCAGCTTATGGCGGCAATCGTCGCGTTTGTTTCACAGAAGGGTGGCGTTGGTAAATCCACGCTGGCCCGAGCACTTGCACGCGAGGCCGCCGCTGGAGGCTTGCGCGTCAAGGTTGCCGATCTGGACACCCAACAGGGCACGTCTGTCGATTGGCACCGTTTGCGGCTTTCCCAGGGAATAGAGCCAGTGGTTTCGGTCGAGGCTTTTGCCACCGCAGCCCAGGCACTGGCCGCCGCTGAAAACTTCGACCTTCTCATCATCGACGGGCCTGCTCGCACGAGTCAGGCCACGCTTGAAATCGCCCGAGCCGCTGACCTGGTTGTGCAGCCGTCCGGCGCATCGCGTGACGACTTGATACCAGCCGTGCGCGAGTTCCATGCTTTGGTGAAAGCGGGTGTTCCTCATGAGCGTTTGGCGTTTGCCCTGAACCGCATTGGCACCCCTGCCGAGGAAGTTTCTGCACGGGTCTATTTGCAGCAGGCCGGTTACAACGTCCTGGATGGAAGCCTACGCGACCGACCGGCATACCGGCAGGCGCAGAACGGCGGCAAGGCCATCACCGAAACCCACTATACCCAGCTCAATGAAAGGGCTGACACCTTGATTCAATCGCTGATCGACAGGATTACCACACATGGCTGACGTATCGAAACTCAAGAGCCTGAAACAACGACGCTCAACGCTGGGCGAGCCGCCGACACTGGAAGAGGCCAGCCCGAACCTAGAAGCGCCCGAGGTGGCACCGGCCGCACCAGAGGCCGCACCTGATCCGGTAGTGGATGCTTATGCAGACAAGCCGAAAAGGAAGCTCGATGGCCGGATTGATGGCCGTAGCGTTCGACGCACCAACCGGACAGTTCAGTTTGCAACCCGTGTGACACCTGACTGGGATGCCCGGATTCGGGCGCTGGCAATGCGTGAGGGTGTGCTCCTGGTCGAGATACTGGAGCGGGCGCTAGATTGCTATGAAGAACAATCTGGAAGCTAGTTAAAAGATTGTCGCTAACTAGCGGCTAACCTAATTTAAAAGCGATACCATCATTTTTCATTATTGATGGACAGCGCGGTAAAGGTGAGGCATGATTGCATTTGAATCAAAAGCCGTTATAAATCCAACAGCCTTCAAAGAAGTGCTTTTGGTCGGCGGCGTGGAAAGTGCGACGATCCGCGTAGCAGACAAGGGCCTGGTGCTCGTGCTGCGAATCGCTGGAGAAGATCGAATATTGGGACAGTATCGGGGCGGCCCCCGTTACTTCCGCTCGCTGGATGGTGCTGTATCGTTGCTGATCCAGCATGGCATCTACCAGCTTGAGGCGGATGTGAAGGGCTGGAAGCCTAAGACACTGACCAAGAAGGGCGGCGAGCTGCTGAGTGGCATCAGCATCGAGCCATGACAGAAATGCAAAAGCCCCGTTTTGGCGACGGGGCTTTGCGGGTGTTACGGGCTTGATCGTTTTGGCGGACGGTCAAGCACGCCAGCCGTAGAATGAAGACGACTGTTTAGCTAAACCCATTCTACGGCCTTAGCCCCGCTTTGACAAGTTCCGCGCAGGAGCGCGGCGGGGATTTATGGCTGCATATGCACAACTAGCTTTGTTTGACCCGGCCGAAGAGGCCGCGACCTACCACGATTGCGCCAGGACGGGCTTCTTCTCGCTCCTGGTGGCCGTAGGCAAGGACAAGAAGCAGGACTCTTACCGACTGACGGACATGCCCAAGATTCTGGGCATGGTCGATACCACCCGCGACACCTGGTTGTCACAGGCTGAGTTCTTTAAGCCGAACCGCCGTGTCGTCAATCTGGCCCGGATCGGGCTGCTGTTCGCTGACCTGGACACCTACCGCGAGCCGTGGGCACGCGGCCGCACCCCTGAGCAGATCGCTGACGCTGTTCTGTTCCGCTGCCATGATGAGGGGATTCCAACCCCTTCCATCCTGGTGTTCAGTGGCCGTGGCATTCAGGCCAAGTGGCTTCTGGATGGAACGTTGCCCCGCCAGGCATTGCCTCGATGGAACGCCTGCCAGCGTTACCTGGTGGATCGTTTGGCCGGGCTTGGCGCTGATCCAGCCGCCAAGGATGCCAGCCGAGTGCTGCGCCTGGTTAATACAGTGAACAGCAAGAGCGGCGAGGTGTGCCGCGTTGTGCATGTCGAAAACGGGCCTGATGGCCAGCCGGTGCGGTACTCGTTTGAGTATCTGGCGGAAATGCTGTTGCCGGTGGCCCGTTGGGATATTGAGAAGCAACGCCAGGAGAGAATCGAGCGGCGACAGCTCCAGCTTGTACCTGGTGGCCGAATCAGCAACTTGCGCGGGTTCTCAGGTCGGCAACTGGCTTGGGATCGTCTGGAGGATTTGCGGCGGCTGGTCGAGCTGCGTGGCGGCGTCAAGGAAGGTGAGCGAATGCAGCACCTCTTTTGGCGTTTGAACTTCCTGCTGCTGTCCGGGGCTACGAATAGCGCCCAGATGTACCACGAAGCGGCAGCACTGGCCCGCGAGCTGGATTCATCCTGGAACTACCGCAGCAAGGAGCTGATGACGCTCTACGCGAAGGCCAAGCAGTACGAAGCGGGCGAGAAGGTGGAGTTCGGCGGTAAGCAGTTTGCCCCGCTCTACACGCCCAGGAACGACACCCTCATCAACCTATTCCAGATCACCGACGATGAGCAGCGCACGCTGCGCACGCTCATCAGCCGGGACATGGCCGCAGAGCGCCACAGGAAGCGCGAGGAGGCCCGTAGGCGTGCTTCTGGGGCTGTCGACCGTGCGACCTATGAGGCAAATTCTGCGAGCCGTCAGAAGCCTTGGGAAGCCTTGGGCATGAGTCGAGCAAGCTGGTATCGAGCAGGTAAACCAACGCCAGCGGGTGAGACAAGTCCCTGCGTATTACAGGCCGCAGCGGGTGATTTCGATGTGTGAGACAAGTCCCTGCGTATTACTAATGGCGAAGCCTACGCCCGGCGCGAAGCGCCTGTCTTTGAGTAGCCCGAGCATTTATAAAAATGCGAGTAGCCCGCAAGGACGGTGGGTAACTCGCTTGCGAGTTATCCACGGGACGCGCAGCGCCGTTAAGGCGCGGAGGGTGTGGGCATGAGTCGTGCTCGTCGTTCTTTCTCACCCGAGCTATTGGAGTCGGTGCGCGCCTTGTCCGTGAATGAGGCGCTGGATCGGTTGGCGCTGTACTGGAAGCGTGATCCTGACTTTGTGCCTGTGAAGGATAAAGCCACTGTCCGCCTGAATGTTTCCCTGCCTGGTGGTGGCTCTGTGGAGCTGCTGGTTACGGGCCATAAATGGTATGACACCCGAGCAGGTCAGGGTGGTGGCGGTGCGATTGATCTGGTCATGCACCTGTTGCGCGTTGATTTCGTTACGGCGGTGAAAACCCTGGGGGATTTTAGCCGCTAAAAATAACTAGCTGCTAGATTGCGGCTATATAGTTAGGGTTTTGATGATGGGTTATGTCTACCTGCTACAGAACAAAGCTAGGGATGCCTTCAAGATAGGCGTCAGTCTTGAGCCTGCTCGAAGAGGCGCACAGCTTCCCCAGGAACTAGATTGGGATCGAAGTCTGCAAGTGCCTATGCAGGGCGGCCATGCTTATAAGGTTGAATCAGCTCTGCACTACTTGTTTGCTGACTATTCACGGGAAATGCCGACTGGCGATGGTTATACAGAGTGGTTCGATATTGCTGCATGGAGCGACGTGCTTGCCTTCCTGGTCGAACAACGTGAGCGGAGTTATTGTCAAATCCTGTGTACGGCAAGTCAGGCGGCAGTCCTGTCTGACTGATCGGTCAAGGGCTCGCCGTCCTTGAACTGGACGTTGTTCACGACCAGCTCCAGCTTGTTGAACCCCTTGATCCGCTTCCAGCGCTTCTGGGCGCTCTGAAGCAGCTTGAAGACCATCGCCAGGGTCGTCGCTCTGGAGCCGCAGTTCCGGCTGCGCTTGCTCCGCAGGCGGACCGTGGCGAAGGTCGACTCGATCGGGTTGGTGGTGCGGATATGCACCCAGTGTTCTGCCGGGTAGTCATAGAACGCCAGCAGCTCCTCCCGATCCTTGGCCAGGCACTCCATGGCTCTGGGGTACTTGGCCTCGAAGCGTTTCACCGTGCGATCGAAAGCCTTGTGCGCCTCATCGCGGGTCTCGGCCATCCAGATCTCATGGAGGTCGGCCTTGACCTTGGGCTGCACGGATTTCGGCAGTTTATTCAATACGTTGGCAGTCTTGTGGACCCAGCAGCGCTGGTGCTCGGTCTCTGGATAGACCTTGCTCAACGCCGCCCAGAAGCCCATGGCGCCGTCGCCAACCGCTAGCTTGGGGGCCGTCGTCAGCCCGCGCTCGCGTAGCCCCGTGAGCAGCTCTTTCCAGCTGGCTTCTGACTCACGCTGGCCATCTTCGACGACGACCAGTTCCTTGCGACCCTGCTCGGTGACGCCGATGATCACCAACAGGCACAGGCGGTCATCCATGCGCACGTTGCTGTACACGCCGTCCGCCCACCAGTAGACGTAGCGCTGCTCTGCCAGGTCACGCTTTTGCCAGTCGGCATGCTCGTCCTCCCACTGCTTCTTGAGCCGCGACACGGTGTTGGCCGAGAGTCCCTTGGCCTGGTCACCCAGCAGGGCCGACAGGGCCTCCTGGTAATCGCCGGTGGAGACTCCCTTCAGGTAGAGCCAGGGGATCAGCTCATCGATACTGCGGGCCCGCTTCAGGTAGGGCGGCAGCAGCGCGCTGCTGAAGGTCACCCCGTCGCCACTGCGGTCACGGACCCGGGGCACCTTGATCTCGACATCGCCGATACCGGTCTGCACGGTGCGCTCCGGCAGGTAGCCGTTGCGGACGACGGCTCGACGGCCGTCTTCCAGCGTCTTGTCGGCATATAGCTCCAAGAACGTACTCAACTCCGCCTCCACGGCCTTGGCGATCAGGTCTCGGGCCCCTTTGCGCAGCAACTCATGCAACGGATCAGTAGCGCCGGCGTCTGGCTGCGTCACGGCTTGGAGAGTAGAATTGCTCATGGCGTATCCATCCTATGCTGGTTGTGATCTGGCGTGATCAATCAGCAGGATACGTCACCCTCTCGACTTCCCTCCATACACAAGACTTGAGCTTAACTCACGTGAGCGTCTGCGGATTGGGGAAGTGGAGCCTGTCACCTTTCCTTTAACAAGGGTTCGGCCCGCGCTGGCTGAGGTCGAGGCACGAAGGCAAGCCAAAGCCGATGAGCAAGCAGCGAAGCGGCACGCATGGGAGCAACGCCAAGCAGAACGTCATGCCAAAAATGCAGAGTGGAACAGCTCCCAGGTTGAACGGCTTGAAAACTTCCTTCTGAGGCTGGATGACATTGGTCGGCTGTACGGCATTCTTGTTTATGACGACTTGGATAGCGGCCAGCGGATGGCGGTTATGTATGTATCGCTTCCGGTGAATGTGGCAGGGTGCCTAGATCATGACTTTCCTTTGTTTGCAGAACGTGACCTCGGCCGCAGTATTTCCGCATTCCCCAGTTATCGCGCTCGCCACAACGACAGGCGTTTTCTTGCGGAGGTCAGAGTTCATACAGATTGCATTATGCTCCAGCATCAAGACGACTTAGCCGACAGCATTCCTGGTGCAGCCAGGGTTCAGGAGCTTTTGTTGCCGTTTGTCGCTCGCAGGGGCGACCGGCGCGGGCCTCAACTGATGCGCTTGCATCGGTGGATGAATGAAAGCCTCAACGTTTAAGGTTGAACGCCAAGAGAAGCCGGGTTGATCCTGCCTTCCAAGGGGTCGTCTCAGAAAACGGAAAATAAAGCACGCTAAGCCGGTTGCAGCGGCCGTAGCGGCCTGAACTTGCCCGCGCCGATCTTGGCGCTGCTGCGCCAGAGGTAATCGCCGGTCAGGTTGATGT
>Ga0247725_1000981_pt1 | contig 16480 bp, 13 predicted proteins | sample OKSTACKMCFT3sol_FD_183021 | JGI IMG/M metagenome (GOLD analysis project Ga0247725, IMG submission 183021) | Subsurface sediment microbial communities from gas well in Oklahoma, United States - OK STACK MC-FT3-sol | ecosystem: Environmental > Terrestrial > Deep subsurface > Rock core/Sediment... | reverse complement strand
AAGGCCTCTCCTTCGCCCTGGTCGCTCAGGAGAGCGTGTCGATCGACGTCACGCTGACCCAAGGCTTCGCCGACCTCGTCACCACGCGGCTTGACGCCTACGCCAACGCGTCCAGCGGCATGATCCAGCGCGAGATCGAGCGGCTCAACGACGCCAACGGCGATCTCTCCGACAAGTCGACCCAGATCCGCGACGACGCCGAGTCCTACAGGACCCGGCTGATCGCGAAGTACTCGGCCATGGAGCAGGAGCTCTATGCCGCGCAGGTCCTGCAACAACAGATCAAATCCATCCTGGGCAACTCGAGTGAAAGCGATGAATAGCAACCAAGCCATTCAGGCCTACAAGGCCTCCAAGCATCTAAATCAAAACCCTCGCGACATTCTAACGGCGGTCCACGAAGAACTTTACCGCTCCATATCCTCGGCAAAATATGCCGACGAGCAGAATAAGCTCGATCATATGTGCGCGCATCTGGAAAATGCCGTACAGATACTTACCGTTCTTGTAACAACTTTGAATTTTTCCGTAACTGGCGGAGATGGCGCGCGGCTGAAGCAATATTACCTTAGGTTGCTGAGCTTGCTGAACCGGAACGAAAAGGGCGCGAAAAGATCGGCTGCCTATCAGCAGTCCATGGATTTGTTGCAGCCCCTATGCCAAGAGTTTCGAAAGGTATGACAAGCATAGTATAATTCAATAACGCAAAATATCCGATTGCATCGCCGATGAATATTTGTAACTGGCATGGCCATTGCTTCACCGATACCGACGCGAAACTCGAAATCGGTTCACAGCCATGCTCGGAAAATCGGAAAACGTGGACAAACTCGACCGCCAAGGGTGGTCGGACGAGATCCTGTTCGGGGCGGCGCGGGGCGGCGACGAGCACGCTTTTCGCGTCCTGGTCGATCGGCACGCCCGCGTGGTGCGCAGACTGGCCCTCGGCATCCTGGGCGACGCCCACGAGGCCGAGGACATCGCGCAAGAGGCCTTTGTCGCCGCCTGGCGCGCCAGGGAAACCTGGACGCCGGAGGCCCGCTTCACGACCTGGCTGCACCGGATCGCGGTCAACAAGGCCATCGACCGCTATCGCGGCCGCCGCGCCACCCCCGAGCCCGCCGACGTCATCACCCGCCTGGCCGACGCCGCGCCAGCCGCGCCGGTCGAGGACCAGCAGCAGAGGCTGGAACGTCGCGAGAGCGCCCGATCCCTGCGCGACTGCCTGCGCCGCCTGCCCGCCAGCCAGCGCCAGGCGCTGACGCTCTACTATTTCGAGGATCTGGACGTGGCTAGAATAGCCGGCGTCCTCGACACCACCGAACAGGCCGTGCGCTCTCTCCTCAAGCGAGGTAAGCAGACGCTGCGCCTCCTCATTCAAAGGCAGAAGAGCCTTGGCCTCCATGGATCTTTCGGTTTTCCGTCAACGGCTGTCGACGCTGGGCGCTGATATCGGCCATTGGCCCGACCACGAAGAGGCGGTCGCCTTGCTCGCCGTCTCCGACGAGGCCGTCGCGTTGCTGGCCGCCGCCGTGGACGAAGGCGCCGAGGCCGGCGACGAGCCGCTGAACTCCGCCCTGACGGACGCCGTCCTCGACGCCACGCTGGGACGCGGCGCGAAGTCGTCTTGCGCTCCATAACGGCCAGCTACGCCAGATTACGAAGCGCCGCGCGGCGGAAACAACCCGGCCACGGAGCGGTCAAGGCCAACGGCTAGGGCTCGAAGGGATAGTCCCTCGAAGGTCCCCATGTCGCACAAGTTCCTGATCGTCACGGCGGCCGCCGCGCCGATGCTGCTCGCCGCGGGCGACACCCTGGCCGAAACGCAGGTCACCAGCAGCTCCCGGACCACCCCGATCACCACCGCCAGCCCCAATGGCGGCACGGCCGACGACGTGAAGGTCACGGAAGACGGCGTCATCACCCTGAGCGCCTCCGGCCCGATCGTCACGCTCGACAGCGACAACACCGTCACCATCAACGGCGGCCTGGCCAGCGTCGGCGTGGACGACTCGGTCGGCGTGCTGGTCATCGGCGGCAAGACGGGTTCGGTGACCAGCGACGGCTCGATCAACCTGACCGAGGACTACGACTACGAGGACGCCGACGACGACGGCGACTATGACGGCCTCTTCGCGAAGGGCTACCGCCGCTACGGGATCCGCGTCACCGGAAGCGACGCCTTCACCGGGACCATCACCAATTCCGGCTCAATCACGATCGAGGGCATGGACTCGGCCGGTATCAGCGTCGAGGCGCCGCTGGTCGGAAATCTCGTCCATTCCGGCTCGATCAGCGTCACGGGCGATCGCGGCCACGGGATCCGCATCGCCGCCCCCGTCACCGGGAATGTGACGCTCGAAGGCTCGACCAGCGTGCTGGGCCAGGGCTCGGTCGGGGTGGCGGTGGACGCGGCGATCGACGGCGCCTTCGTGCTGCAAGGCTCCGTCTCCTCCACGGGCTATCGCATCACATCGCGCTACAGCGACCCCGACGATCGCGCGCTGCTCGACGCGGACGACATGTTGGAAGGCGGCGGCGGGGTGAACATCGCCGCGAACGTCTCCGGCGGCGTCCTGCTCGACATCCCCCCGACCGACACCAACGACGACACCAGCGACGACGAGGACGGCGACGGCGTCACCGACAGCTCGGAAGGCTCGGCCTCGATCTATGTCTATGGCGGCGCGCCGGCGCTCAGGATCGGCTCCGACAGCAATACGGTCACCCTGGGCGCCGTCGGGACGGGCGACAACGCTTATGGCCTGATCATCAAGGGCTCGGTCAGCGCCTCCAGCCCCTATGACGGCGTCGAGACCACCGCCGTACAGATCGGCGGGGATGCCGGGTACGAAACCCTGATCACCGGCGGCGTCCGGGTCACGGGGACGGTTTCCGCCTCGGGCTACGAGGCCCAGACCAACGGCCTGCATCTGAAGTCCGGCGCGATCGCCGACAAAATCTGGAACGCGGGCACGATCAGCGCCTCGACCACCTCGGAGGGCGAGTTTTCCGCCAGGGCCCTGGTGATCGACGCCGGAGCCCAGGTCGGCACGCTCAATAACGACGGGGTGATCAGCGCCGCGGTGTCGGGCGAAAAGGGAACCGCCTACGCGATCCTCGACAACGCCGGAACGCTCACCACGATCAACAACACCCTCACGATCGCCGCCTACGTCACCGCCACGGACGACGATTACGACACCGACGACGAGAATGACGACGCCAGCGACGAAACGGTCACCGGCAAGGCGATCGCCATCGACGTCTCCAAGAACACCACGGGCGTGACCATCACCCAGACCGGCGTCAATGACGGAGACGACGGAGACGACGACGTGGACGACACGGACACCGATGGGGACGGCGTGGACGACGCCGACGAGCCGGCGATCATCGGCAAGATCCTGCTGGGCTCGGGCGACGACCACCTGAACGTCCTGAACGGCTCGGTCATCGGCGCGATCTCGTTGGGCGACGGGATCGACAGCCTGACCATCGACGGCGGCGGCTATGTGCTGACCACCCTGTCGGACTCTGACGGGCGGGTGGACATCAGCGTCGGCTCGGGCACACTGGGTCTGCTCAACACCGACGACCTGAAAGTCACTAATCTGACCCTTGGGGCCAGCAGCAAGCTGATCTTCAGCGTCGATCCTGCGGCCGGAACGGCCACGCGGATCATCGCCGACACCGCCACGGTGGCCAGCGGCGCCAATCTGGGCCTCGTGCTCAACAACCTACTGACCACGGCGTCGACGTTCGAGGTCATCAAGGCCGGAACCCTGGCGGCCGGCGACATCAGCCAGGATCTGCTAGGCGACGCGCCCTATCTCTATGTCGCCAAAGCCTACCAGTCGGGGGACAGCATCGACATCGACGTTCGCCGCCGGACGGCGACCGAGGCCGGCATGACGCGCAACCAAGCCTCGGCCTACGACGCGGTGTTCGCCGCCCTATCCAAGAACGACGACATCGCCAGCGCCTTCCTGAACCAGAACACCAAGGACGGCTTCTACAACCTCTACAACCAGATGCTGCCCGACCAGGGACTGGGCATGTTCTCGGCTCTGCAGGCGGTGAACCAGCAGATCTCGGCCGCGACCATGATCCGGCCGGACCCGGGTGATCGGTATGGCCCAGACGGCGTCTGGGTGCAGCAGATCAACACCCTGATCCGGCGCGAGGACGACGAGGACCAGGGCTCTGACACCCAGGCGCTCGGCTTCGTGGCCGCCTACGAGGCCATGGGCGATGCGGGCGGCGCCCTGGGCGTCACGCTCGCCGCCGTCAGCATCGAGGAGCACGACACGACAGCCAAGGTCGGCGAGCATACGACCAACGCCCTGATCCAGGCCGGAGTCTACTGGCGCCGTTCGGTGGGCGGCTGGCGCTTCAACCTGGGCGGCGGGGCCGGCTATGGCTGGCTGACCGGCGATCGCAGCTTCTACAGCGAGGACGTCGACGCGGACGGCGAGGTCGACGCCTCGGCGACCAGCGTCGCCCACTGGAGCGGCTTCACCACCAGCGCCTTCGCCGGCATGGCCTACGAGCAGTCGATCGGCCGCTATTTCATCCGGCCGGAAGCGCGGCTCGACTATGTCTATTTCAGCGAAGGTAAGCGCAGCGAAACGGGAGGCGGGGACGGCTTCGATCTGATCCGAAACGCCCGAAGCTTCAGCAATCTAAGCGGCGACGCCGGGATCGTGCTGGGCGCCCAATTCGGCGAGGCGGTCTGGTGGCGCCCCGAGATCCGCGTCGGCTACCGCCAGACCCTGGCGGGCGACATCGGCGACACGGTCGCGCGTTTCCGCGGCGGCGAGTCGTTCACCCTAACTTCGACCGCCGACAAGCAGGGGGCAGCGACCCTGGGCTTCGCCATCCGCGCGGGCTCGGCTCTGTCCTACTTGGCGCTGGAAGGCGGCGCCGAGGCGGCCAAGAAGCAAAACCGATACTACGTGCGGTTTTCCGGTCGGGCCATGTTCTGAGCGCGAGAAGGGGCGCCACAAAGTCGCCATGATCGCGATTGTTTCAATACACTGTGAAGGTATTTCCGCCGCCTCGCGCCGGTAGAGCTTCAGGAGTTCTCGGACTCAGGAGCGCTTGGCGTGCAGCAAAGAATCCTTCTCCTCGACGCCGATCTCGAAGCGCGGGCGCTGATGTGCGACCTGCTATCCCGTCACGAATACGAGGTCGTCACGGCTTCCTCTGGCCAGCAGATGGACCGCATCCTGACGACGACGGCGGTCGACGCCGTCGTTCTGGACATCATGCTGCCTGGCGAGGGCGGCTTCTCCGTCTGCAACCGGCTGCGCAACCAGACTCCCTCTCCCGGCATCATCGTGGTCAGCGCGATGGCCGAAGAAAGCGATGTCGTCGTGGGCCTGGAGATCGGGGCGGACGACTATGTCGCCAAACCCTATCGCTCCCGGGAGCTTCTCGCGCGAATCCGCGCCGTCCTGCGACGACGTCAGGCCAGCCTGCGCCCCAATCCCGACGACGACCGCGCCAACGTCTATCGCTTCGACGGATGGCGACTGAACGTCGTGACGCGCCAGCTTTTCGATCCCTATAGCCGCCCCATCGAACTGTCGTCCGGCGAGTTCAACCTGCTCAGGACACTGGTCTCCAGCCCGCAACAAATCGTGCCGCGCGCGCGCCTCTCTCAGCATCCGGTCACCGGCGAGCGTCGCGGTGGCTCGCCCCAGATCAATGTGATCGTCAGCCGCCTGCGCGCCAAGCTGGCTCGCGTTCAGGGCGGCGCGGATCTCATCCGTACGGTGCGCGGCCAGGGCTATCTTCTGACCGCCGCGGTCGAGAGTCTGGCTGACGACTAAGCCGCGCGATCAGGCCGCCGCGTCCACGGTTCGCGCGCCCGGCAGCCGGACCTCCGCTATCAGTCCTGGCTCGCCTGAGCGCAAGGTCAGCTCGCCGCCATGCGCGCGCACCGTAGAACGCGACACCACGAGACCCAGGCCGACGCCCGACTTGCCCGAGGCCCGAGCTTGTGCGCCGCGATGATACGCCTTGAACGCCGCTTCCAACTCCTCGGGCGGCATGCCCGGCCCCGAGTCGCGGACGGTGACGCACGCCTCTCCCGCGATCGTCTCCAGCTTCAAACGCGCCTCGGCCCCGTACTTCACGGCGTTGTCGATCAGGTTCTCCATCACGCGCTGAATGCCGACCACGTCGATCTCGACGAGCACGGCCGGCCCAGGTTCCAAGGCGACCGGTCCGGCGGCGTCGTCGACCACCACCTCCAAGAGGGAGCGCAGATCGACGACCTGGCGCTCTTGCCCCTCCATCTCGTCGCGCATGAAGCTAAGGACCGAGGCGATCATCTGCTCCATCTGATCCATATCGCGCCCGATCGCGGCGCGCAGGGACGGTGGCGCGCGCTCCAGCTTGAAACGCATCCGCGCCAGAGGGGTGCGCAGGTCGTGGGAAATGGCCCGCACCATGCCGGTGCGATCATCGACATAGCGCTTGATGCGCCGCTGCATCTGGTTGAACGCCTCGGCCGCGACGCCGATCTCGGCCGGTCCGGTGAGCGGCGGCAGCTCAGCAGCCGGCTCGCGCCCCAGGCGCTCCGCCGATTCCGCGAACGCCTTAAGCGGCGCGGCCAGGCGCTTGGCGACCAATAGCGCGATCGGCGTGATCAACGCCACCGAGAGACCGAACCAAAGCATGACGCGGCGCTGCCAGCTGTTGGGAAAGCCTTCCGCTCGCGGACGAACGGTCGCCCAGCGCCCGTCGGCTTGCCTAAGGGCCGCCACGAACTCGCCTTCGATGTAGGCGGACGGCGCGAAGCCGAAACGACTGACCGGCGCGCTCAAGGTCCGGCCGGACGGGCCGTCGTCGACCTTGGGCGCGGCGGGCGGCGGCGCGATCACCAAACGCGGCGCGGGCGCGACGCGCTCGGTCTTAGGCGCGGCGAGCGGCTCCACATCCGCCGGCAAGACCTTCAGGGATTCCCCGTCGATCGCCTGGGCGGAAGGCCCGCGCTCGGGCGGGCTCTGCTTTGGCTCCGAGGTCTCGGCCGCTGGTGGCGCGTGGGTGGAGAAGCGGACGTTGAACACCGCCGCGTCGAGCGGCGTCCGGATGATCGGGCCGCGCGGCGGACGGATGGGAAGGTTAGGCTGCTCTCCAATGGAAGGCGCCGCCCCGGCGCCGGGCGGCGGGAGACCATTGGGCGACGCCGAGAATCCCGGGCGGACGCCAATCTGGGAACCTAACGCCGGCCGTTCGCGCAGATCCGCCGCCGGGCCCGCCTGCCGCCGCCACGCCTCTCGGGAATCCGCGGCGCGCGGGAACGACGCCGAGCCGCCGGAAACAGGAGGGCCGCGGAAGGAGGACGGCGAACCGCGCGGAGGAAACGCCCCACCTGGAAGCCCCCCCGCGGAGAACGTTCTCGCGGGCGCGCCGCCAGGGAGACGCGGCCGCGCCATTCCGCCGCTCGGCGGGACCATGCCGGCCATAACATAGCCGCGGCTAGCCTCGCGACGCGGCGGCGGCGGCGCGATCGGCGCGCCGGCTAAAGGGGGCGGCGCATAGAATAGCAGGCGGACATCGCTCTCCGGCGCGCCAATGAGCTTGGCGAGATCACGCGTGGCCGAGGGGGAAACCACCCACCCCGGACTGTCCAGACTGGGCGGCTCGGCTTCCAGGGTGCGTACCAGCGGACGCTCGCGATCGTGGCCGGTTTCGCGACCGCGCAGGGCCGCTTCGATGTCGGCCAGGCTGTACTGGCTGGGCGGCGCGGGCGGGAAGAAGACGGTCAGCGCAAGAGTGACGACTTGAGCCGCCACCAGGGCCCCGACGACGACCGCCAGGATGCGCGCCCAAAGCGGAAGGCTGATCCGTCCGGCTCCGCTCATTCCGCTACTCTCCCACGAACACGCTGGCGTCGAGCACATAGCCCACGCCGCGATGCGTTCGGATCAGCTCGCGGTCCGTTTGGTCCTGAATCTTGCGCCGCAGGCGGCTGATGTGGAGGTCGATCGCTCGGCCAGGCTCGTCCTCGCCGCGCAGCAAGGCGATGAGGTCCTCGCGCGGAACGACCTGTCGTCCCCGCTCCAGCAGGACGCCGAGGATCGCAAGCTCGCTGCGGGTCAGCAGCAAGACAGCCCCGTTGGGCGCCCGCAGCTGGCGGGCGGCGAGATCGAGGCGGAAATTGGCGAAACGATAGATATTGGTCTTGCGCGCGGCCGAGCCAGGCGGCCTGCGCCGCAACATCGCCTTCACGCGCGCCAGCAGCTCACGGGGCATGATCGGCTTGACGACATAGTCATCGGCGCCGAGCTCGAGGCCGAGAATCCGATCGATCGGATCGCCCAGCGCGGTCAGCATCAGGATCGCCGGGCCACTACCCTCCGCCAGGGAGCGACAGAGGGAAAGGCCATCCTCTCCGGGCAGGTTGATGTCCAGAACCGCCACCTGAATAGCGCGCTCCGCCATGATCCGTCGGGCGCTGGCCGCGTCGCCGGCCTCGTGCACCAGATGATCGTTGTCGCGAAGATAGGTCGCCATCTCGCGGCGGAGCTCGACATCGTCCTCGACGAGAAGGATTTCGGGGACCGGCGTCGTGGCGGCAAGCGGGCTCATGATCGCGATATTAAACCACGGCCGCGGGCGCGAGGTTAAAGGGAATCGCCGCCGCGGCGCTTGATGGAGCAAATTGCCGCGCTTGTCTGGGCCGGCGATCTGGCCTTGCTCGAAGGAGGCGATGAGGGCTCCGCCCGAAGCCCTGGCGAACACGGCAATTCGTGCTCTAGACGGTTGCTGCTTAGGCGTAGTTATCCTGCGCGTTCGATTCTCCGCGCCAGCGACTTTTTTCGGAATTTGGTCATCGCGACGCCGCCAGGCGGACATCCGCCCGCGAGCGCCATGGCTCACGGACGGAATCCCCCACCTGCGGCTGAGGGGCGGGACGGCGGAGATGATCCACCGTCGTCAGCCACCGGTTCGGCTTGCGTATCGCCATGCGCTATCAGGATGGCGGCAAGCCAGGAGAGCCTCGCCGAGACGGGTGGCGATCACGGCTCTCGAAATTGACATACCATTGGCCATGGCTTGGGCCGACGGCGGTGCGTCTCATTCTGTTGACACGGCGTCTCAATTTCGCCGAGCAAGGTTCACTCAGCGCCAAAAAGAAAAGGCGCGGCGGTCACCCGCCACGCCCCTTTTTCCAAGCCTTAAAGCGAGGGATCAGAAGAAGCGCTCGCCGATCCGGATGGTGTCGCCCGGCGCCACGACGATCGATGGCGTCAGCTCGCTCTTATTCTCGGTCGTCTCGCCGTTGTGCTTGATCCAGACGTTCTTCTTGTCGGCGCGATAGGTGAAGCCGCCGGCCGTGGCCACTGCGTTCAAAACGGTCAATCCCGACGTGTAGGGATAGGTGCCGGGCTTTTCGACTTCACCGAGAATGTAGAAAGGACGGAAGGTCAGGACCTCGGCGCTGACGCGCGGATCCTTCAGATAGCCGTCGCTGAGGGCCTTTTGGACCGCCTGCTGGAATTGACCGACGGTCATGCCGCCCGCCTTGATCTCACCGATCAGGGGCAGGGACATCAGGCCGCTGCCCGTAACGAAGAACTCGCCCGACAGCGAGGGCTCGCCGTAGACCGTGACGCGGACCTTGTCCGCCGGCCCCAGCAGGTAGTCCATGGACTGGGCCGGGGCGACCGCGGGCGCCCCGGGGGTGAGGGTTTGGGCATGAGAGGCGCCCGTCATGGCGCCAAACGTCATGAAAACCGCCAGCGCCAACAGGGAGAGGGCGCGAGAGAGTTTCGGAACACCGATCATTGCGAAGCTTCTCACCTTGAGACTTACAGGACGCGGGGATTGGAATTGCACATCGCACGTGACCGGCTGATGAACAAGGCGAAGCCTTAGGCCGCGCGCGCTTTACTGAACTGAATGACCTTAGGCTCGCCACCATCAAGTCTAACGGCGGTCAAAACCCCGGTCGCATAGGCGCCGGTGTCGACATTGATCCGCCGTCGGCCAAGAAAAACCTGCTCCACGGGCGTATGCCCATGCACCACAGTGGCGTCCAACCCATGCGGGTTGTCCAGAAATTCGTTGCGGATCCAGAGAAGGTCCGCCGCCACCTGGCGCTCCAGAGGCAAACCTGGGCGCACGCCGGCGTGGACAAAAACGTAATCGCCGTAAACCACGCTCAGCTCAAGCTGACGCAAGAAGGTCTCGTGCGTCGGCGGGAAGGCTTCGCGGAAGGCCAAACGCGTCTGCTCCCAGACCTCGGGCTCGGCCCGGCCCACCGGCCGCCGCACCCCGTACGAGGCCAAGGTCTCGCCGCCGCCGTACTCCACCCAGGACGGCCCAGCCATCGGGTCGTCCAGGAAGTGCAGCAGGGTCTCCTCGTGGTTCCCCATCAAGGCCCGGAACTCAAACCGTCCCTCGGCCGATTGTTGAGACAGATCGATCAGCCGACCGATCACTTCCGCTGAGTGCGGCCCTCGGTCGATGTAATCGCCCAACATGATCAGGACAGGCTGATCCTGGCGGCCCAGCGTTCGGAAATCCTCGGTCATGCGCTCGACGAGCCCATCCAGGAGATCCAGCCGGCCGTGCACGTCCCCGACGGCGTAGAGCAGACGCCCATCCGTGGATGCGGCGCGCTCAGGTTGCTGTTTGGACCGAAAGAGGGACTTGAACATCGAGCTCGCCAGGTCGGCGACAGGCGCCGGGAAGATAGTCCAATTTTGCCCCAGGCGGCCGGCTAGTTCAACGGCGGGGATGGCGGTTAACCGTGAATTTAGCAAGCCCATTGACGATGAATTTACGAAATATATACGCAACTCATTACAGTTAACACCAAAATAACCGTCGTCTTAAATTTGAATTATACCATCTAAATTCAGCTCAAATTCGTGGCGAGAATGAATAGTCCCCCTGCAAACACAGCGGGGACGTCATGTTCAACACGCGCAACATTGTTAGCGGCTTGATCAGCGCCGTCGCCTTGATGGCCGGCGTTAATGCTCACGCTGGTTCGATGCCCTTCATGCCGCGTGGTGCGGGCATGGGCGCGCCGACGGGTTTCGCCGAGCTGTGCCGCCGTGATCTCGCCACCTGCGGACTACCTCAGAGCCAACTGGCCCTGTTGGGTCTCGAGGCGCCTTCGGGCCAGTCGCTCACCTCGTCGGTCGGCGGGGCGCCCGCCCATGCTTTCCCAGACGCTCGCACGCCCTCGCAAGATCAAGCTCCCGAGCTGGTTCCGGCCGTTGCTTCCGAGGTCGCGACGCCCGCCGCTCAAAGCGTCGTCGGCGGCGCGCAGCAGCCGGCCATGAACGTTCTCGCCGTGGAGACGCCCGCAGCGGCGATGGTCTCGGCGTGGCTGGCTCGCGGTGAACGCGAACAGCTGAGACTGCTCAATCAGATCAACCAAGCGGTCAACCGAGACGTCAAGAAGGCCAGCGATCTCGACCTCTATGGTCAGCCTGAATACTGGGCCTTGCCGCGCGTGGTTGACGGCAAGCTCTACGGCGACTGCGAGGACTATGCGCTGGAAAAGCGTCGGCAGTTGATCGCCGCGGGCGTGCCCGAGAGCGCTCTGTCGCTGGCCGTGGCGGTCACCGCGCGCGGCGAGGGCCACGCCGTGCTGATGATTTCGCTGAAGAGCGGCGACTGGGTTCTGGACAACCTGACGCCCTGGGCCACCCCCTGGGAAGACCTGAACTACCGCTGGGTCCAACGCCAAGTGCCGGGCACGGCGTTGTGGACGAGCGCGGCCTGAGCTCGATCAGCGCTGACAGCCTAAGAAGCCCCGAACCCAGTTCGGGGCTTTTCTGTTTGGCGTCACGCCCTTTGAGGGTCGCGGCGAAAAAACGAAACGCCCGCCCCGACGAGCGGAGCGGGCGTTGCTTCATTTGCGCGATCGGATAGCGCCGGCTTACAAGAGCCAGGAGAGTCCCATCGCAAGCAGCCCCCAAAGACCCGCCGACGTCAGCGCCGCCAGGCCCAGGCCGGCCAACGGAGCCATGCGAGCCTCTCGCGCCGACAGCGCGATGTCCGTGGGGGAGAAAGGGATTTCGGCGTCGATCATCGACCACAGCTCCTGCTTGTCGATGGAGTATCGCGGCGAAGGTAACGCCCCATAAAAAATCTAGGTTTACCTGAATTAAACATCACGCGGCGTGCATCATTTCCCAGCGGGACGCAGCGCGGTTGGCGGCCCTTTCATGGATCGACGCCAACCGCTCTTCCGTCGCGCAAGGCTTATTGGGCCGCGGCCTGTTCCCGTTGAAGGCGCTCGGAGGCGATCAGCAAGGCCAGACCGACCCGACCGGCTGGATCGCGAATGCTGTTGGCCAGCGCAACCAGCCGCCTAAAGCTATTTGGCCGGCTGAACTCGATGCGCACCTGATACATCACCACCTGGCGAACCGCTGGGGTCAGAACAGCCCAGTGTTCGTAAGCCAAGCGCGTGCGGCTCTCGAAGAGGCTGGTCTGCAACGGCGCCACCGCGAAGGAATGATCGAGCGCGGTGTTCGCGGCTGCGAAGTCTCCACGTTGGAATTGCACGGCGGCCATCCGCAGCCAGGCGCCGCCCGAGCCCGGCCTCAAAGCGATCTCTCGCTGGGCGTTGGCCAGCATGCGCTTCTGAACCTTGGGATCCTTGGTCTCGCCCGCCAGATCCTTTTCGATGGCGACGGCGAGGACCTCCGCCGATGCGGTGGGCGCCCACGCCATGTCGCCGCCGAAGCGCGAGACGGCCAGAGGCGCCGCGACCACGAGGGATGCGACGAGCACCGCTCCCGCGAAAGCAAAGCTGCCCGCCTTGATGGCGGCCGGCGCGCGGCGCGATGGCGCGACAGTCGTCACGGCCCCAAGGCCGACGGCGAACAAGGCCTGCAGGGCCGGCACCTGGACCGCGAAATCCGAGAGACCGTGCAGAAGCACCAGAACAGCGGCGGCGACAGTCGCCCGCGCCAGCATCCCGGCTGTCCCAGGCTTGAGGCCTTCCCTCGCGGCTCGTCCCAAAGCAACTGCAGCCCAGGCCGCCATCATGATGGCCCCGACGACCCCGCCTTCTTCAAGCCATTGAAGATAGAGGTTATGGGTCGCCCGCACATCATATAGGACACGCAAGGTTTCGCTGGTGGTGATCAACTGGTTCACGAGCGGGAACGAGCCAAGGCCGAACCCGAACCAGGGCGAACCCCGGAACGCCTCCCAGTGCGCGTCGAAGATGGTCCGCCGCACAACGACGTCACTTTGCAGGTTTTCGAGGCGAGCCGCGGTCAGATCGGCGCTCTGCATCGCGACGCCGACAACGACGAGCAAGGCGGCCGCGCCGCCAATGATCGCAATGGCGCTTAGCTTCCGCCCTTGCGCCAAGACCTGCCAGGTCAGAAGAACCGCGAGCGCAACCACGGTGGAGAAGATGCCGGCTCGAGACGCCGTCAAGGCCAAGGCGACGGCGAACACGGCTGCGGCGCCGAGAGCGAGGCTGGCGTCCAGCCCTAGCCGTTCGATACGCAGCCTCCCGCCGGCGCGCTGGAGAGACTGTGAAAAGAACCCCAGGGCAAAGACGACGCCGATCCCCATCAGGGTGGCGGCGCTGTTCGGGCTCAGCAAGGTCGCTGTAAGCCGCCGCGCGCCTCGAAGCGTGACGTGATCGACGATGGCCGCCGCGGCGAACACGCTCAAGGCCAGCAACAGCCACCAGATCAACGCGCGACGCCGCGTCTCCGAAGCCCCGACGATCCACGCGCCATAGAAAAGGCAGGCCAGCCCGAGAAGACGCAGCAAGCTCAGAACAAGAGATGAGCGGTCTACCGTGATCGAACCGCCACCACCAACATACGCCCAGACGGGATGGGCCCCGCCGGGGCCAAAGGGCGTCAACGCCCAGGCGGTGGCGATCAATACGGCCAGGAACATCAAGCCAGGCCAAGGCGCCGCCAGGATGCTTGGCACGCGCCGCGCCCAAGCGCATGTGCTTAACAAGACCAGCAGAAACAGAGACTGCAGAACACCGAAGACGGCGGCCACGGCCACATCGCTTGCGCCGAACACGGCGATTTCCGACATGACCAAAGCAACGAGGGCGCCGATCGCGACGCCCTCGGAAACCTGCAGTTTTCGGGTTCTAGCGGCGCCGGGCGACGGTGAGCCCTCGCCCGACTTGGTCCTAGTCCGCATAGTACTTTCGATAGTTGGCGTAGTAGTAGTAGGAGTCGCCGTAGCCGTAGCGAGACTGGGCCTTGAGGTCCATCTGGGTCAGGGCGACGCCGGCGATGAACGCCCGTGTTCCCTGCAGGAGGGCCAGGGCCGACTGCACCGCCTTCACGGGCGTCTTCTTCCACCGGACCAGCATCACCACGGCGTCGGTATGCGGCGCCAGGATGCGCGTATCCGCGATCGCCAGCAGCGGCGCGGTGTCCAGAAGCACGATCTCGTAACGGTTGCGGAGCTCCTGCAGCAGACGGTGCATGGCGGCCGAGCCCAACACGTCACGAGGCGTGTAGGCCGACTTCGCCAGCGGCAGGATGTGCGCGCCGCTCTCGTCGTTGATCAACGCCTGATCCAGGGTGGCGACGCCGTTCAGGACCTCGAGCAAACCCACCTTAGCCGGTTCCCTGAGGAACTGGGTGATGGCGCTTTGTCGAAGGTCGCAGTCGACGACGATGACCTTGGCGCCAGACGTCGCCAGCGTGCGCGCCAGCGAGAAGGTGGTCGTGGTCTTGCCCTCGCCAGGAAGCGACGAGGTCACCGCGACCACCTTGACCGTTTCGCCAACCTTGGAGAACAGGATCGAGGCGCGGAGCTTCCGGAGGCTTTCGGCGAAGCTCGAAAGCGGCTTGGCCATCAGGTATTCCGGAGGCGTCATGCCCCGCAGGGTCTTGGCGTCGTCGACGGTGGTGTCGAGCGACGGCACGGCGCCGAGATAGGGCAGGCCCAGACGACGCTCGACCTCGTCTTCGGTGAACAGGCCGGCCATCAGGATTTCAGCCAGGACGATCGAAGCCAGACCCGCGCCGAGGGCCAGCACCAGGCCCAGGGCCAGGTTCAAGGACGGCTTGGGATAGCTGGCCCGGGTCGGGATCTTGGCCGGCGACACGACACGGGCGTCGGCTTGCTCGATGCCTTCCTGGGTCGTCGTCTGCTTGAAGCGAGACAACAGGGTCTCGTACAGCGTCTTGACCGACTGCGCCTTGCGTTCCAGTTCCGCAAGGCCGATCGCGGCGCGGTTATTGCCGGCGAGCGTGCCCTTGGACTGCGAAACACTCGCGGCGACCGAGCCGGTCCGCTGACGCGCCACCTGAGCCTGGGCTTCCAGGTTCGAGATGATGCGGCGGATTTCGGCCTGGATTTGGGTGTCGATGTCAGCCAGCTCGCGCTTGGCCTTCAGCAGGTCAGGGTGGCGGTCGCCATAACGGCCGCTGAGATCGGCGACCTGGGCGCTCTTTTCGGAGCGCTGCTTGCGCAGCTGTTGCACGACGGGCGAGTTCAGAGACTCACCAACATCCTCGCCGGTGCTGCCCCTGGCCAGCTGTTGACGGGCGATGGCCAAGCGAGCATCCGTCTCGGCCTGGGCGGCGCGGCTGAGAGCCAGCTGCTGGTTCAGGCCGGAGATCTCCTGCTCCGTCAGGGTTGCGCCTTCCGCGCTGAGCAGGTTGTTCGCGATCTTGTACTGTTGAACCGCGGCGTCGGCCTGCGCGACCTGATCGCGCAGCTCGCCGACGCGCGTATCCAGCCATTCGTTGGCCTTCTGCGTGGCGTCGAACTTCGCCTCGAGCTGCTCGGTCAAGTAGAGGTTGGCGAAAGCATTCGCCAAGTCGGCCGCACGCCGGGGATCGGTGTGGGTGTACTCAATCGAGATCAGATAGGTCAGCCCCGCGCGACGGACTTTCAGACCGCTGAGCACATTGTCGACGATCCGTTCACGGCGACGCTGCAGTTCCGCGGGATCGGTCACGGCCACGGGCGTGGCCGCCTTCTTCATCGACGAAAACCAAGCCGTGGCGCCCTTGGCGCTCGGCAGGTAGGGGTTGAAGTAGGGGTCTTGCTCAAGCTTCAGATCCTTGACGACCCGCGCGGCGAGCGAACGGGACTTCAGGACCTCGACCTCGGTGTCGACGACGGCGGAGTCCGCGGGCAGGCCCGACAGAACCGCGCTCATGTCGGTCACCTGTTCCTTGCGCACATCCAGCATGACCTGGGCCGTCGCCGTATAGCGAGGCGTCTGCTGGAGGGTGAACAGAACCACCGCGGCGAACACCACCACGGCCACCGCCGCGAACAGGCGGAAGCGACGCCTGAAGGTCGCGATCGCGATATTCAGGTCAAAAGACAACGCTCCGGTGTCATTCACCGGAGCGTTCGAAGTTTCATAACCGGAGCCGTCCATAACCACTCTCAGTAATCGGCAAAACTTGCCGTTTCGTGGACGTGTTTCTTAGAACTGAAGGGCGACCGAAGCGATCACCTTGTTGTCCTTGAACGAGGCGCC
>Ga0247725_1000980_pt1 | contig 16483 bp, 16 predicted proteins | sample OKSTACKMCFT3sol_FD_183021 | JGI IMG/M metagenome (GOLD analysis project Ga0247725, IMG submission 183021) | Subsurface sediment microbial communities from gas well in Oklahoma, United States - OK STACK MC-FT3-sol | ecosystem: Environmental > Terrestrial > Deep subsurface > Rock core/Sediment... | reverse complement strand
TAAGGCGTTCACCGACAAGACCACGGCGCCCAACCAGATGTGGCAGACCGACTTCACCTACTTCAAGATCATTGGATGGGGCTGGGTCTATCTGTCGACGATCCTGGACGACTTCTCGCGCTACGTCGTGGCCTGGAAGCTGTGCACGACCATGAAGGCCGGCGACGTCACCGACACGCTGGAACTGGCGCTCAAGGCCTCGGGCTGCGACCGCGTCCACGTCCGCCACAAGCCGCGCCTGCTGTCGGACAATGGTTCCAGCTACATCTCTGGCGAACTGGCCGACTGGCTGGGTAAGCAGGAGATGAAACACGTCCGGGGCGCGCCCTACCATCCCCAGACCCAGGGCAAGATCGAGCGCTGGCATCAGACCCTGAAGAACCGCATCCTGCTGGAAAATTACTACCTGCCCGGCGACCTGGAAGCCCAGATCGGCGCCTTCATCGAGCACTACAACCACGCCCGCTACCACGAGAGCCTCGATAACGTGACCCCCGCCGACGCCTACTTCGGCAGGGCCGCCGACATCCTGCGCCGCCGAGCCAGCGTCAAGCGCCAGACCCTCGAACATCGGCGCTTGCAGCACCGCAAAATCGCCGCCTAAATCTCAAGCCCAGACGAGGCCAACCCTCCACTAAATCCGCAGCCCGGCTGTCCCAAAACTTCTGACGACGGACAGTGTCCCCCGTCAGCACCAATGGCACAGATTTGAGGTTGTGAGTTAAGGAGGATCTGGGCTTCGTCGCCCCGCATCCGAGAAGCTGGAGATCATCAGGATCGTCGAGCAGTCGCACCTGCCGGCCAAGCGCACGCTGGACCAGCTGGGCATCCCCCGCCGGACCTTCTACCGCTGGTACGACCGCTACCTCGACGGCGGGCCTGAAGCCCTGGAGGATCGGCCTTCGGCGCCGAGCAGGGTGTGGAACCGCATCAGCGACGACATCCAGGGCCAGATCGTCGAGATGGCGCTGGAACACAGCGAGCTGTCCCCGCGCGAGTTGGCGGTGCGATTTACCGATGAACGTCAGTATTTTGTCTCCGAGGCCACGGTCTACCGGCTGCTCAAGGCCCACGACCTGATCACCAGCCCAGCCTTCGTCGTGATCAAGGCCGCCGACGCCTTCCACACCAAGACCACGCGGCCGAACGAGATGTGGCAGACGGACTTCACCTACTTCAAGATCATCGGGTGGGGCTGGATGTATCTGTCGACCGTGCTCGACGACTTCTCGCGCTACATTATCGCCTGGAAGCTGTGCGCCAACATGCGCGCGCAGGACGTCACCGACACGCTGGACCTGGCCTTGGCGGCTTCTGGCTGCGACAGCGCCAAGGTGGTGCACAAGCCCCGGCTGCTCAGCGACAACGGCCCCAGCTACATCGCCGACGAGCTGGCTCAATACATCGAGGCCAACAAGATGAGCCATGTACGTGGCGCCCCGATGCATCCCCAGACCCAGGGCAAGATCGAACGCTGGCACCAGACCCTGAAGAACCGCATCCTGCTGGAGAACTACTTCCTGCCCGGCGACCTGGAGGCTCAGATCGAGGCCTTCGTCGAGCACTACAACCACCAGCGCTACCACGAGAGCCTGGCCAACGTGACCCCGGCCGACGCCTACTTCGGCAGGGCCGCCGCCATCATCAAACGGCGCGAAAGGGTCAAGCGACAGACCCTCGAATATCGGCGCTTGCTGCACCGCAAGCTGGCCGCCTAACATTAGCCCCCAGACCAGGCCCGCTCTCCGCTAATTTACGCCCCCATCTGCGCCAAATGTCCTGACGACGGACATACAGCATGTTCGCGCACGTCTGTGGCGCCCCCGCGAACGACTTGAGTCAACGTGCCGCAGCGGTTCAGATCAGCCAGCCGCCAGGGGCGTGCGCGTGCGTTGAGACCGATGAACGCGCCGCCAGTCCAGGCCCTCCAACAGGGCGCCAAGCTGGGCGGCGGTGAGCCGGATCGCGCCGTCCTGGACCTTGGGCCAGCGGAACTCGCCCTCTTCGAGCCGCTTGGCGTAGAGGCATAGGCCCGTACCGGCCCAGAAGATCAGCTTGATCCGGTCGGCCCGCTTGGCGCGAAAGACGAAGATGGCGCCGCCGAAGGGGTCGGCGCGCATCTCCTCGCGCACCAGGGCCGCCAGGCCTTCAGCGCCTTTGCGAAAGTCCACCGGCTTGGTCGCCACCAGCACCCGGACCGCGCCCGATGGGCCGATCACCTTTGCGCCTTCAGCGCGCCGATCACCGCCACCACGGTCTTGGCCGAGGCGTCCGAGCCGACCCGGACCACCACGCCGTCGATCTCAAGCTCAATGCCGCCTCGGCGCGGGCGACGCGTCTTGCGACGGGGCGGCGACGGTTCGGGCTTTACGGGCTCGACTACGACCGGGGCGAACATCGGCTCGGCGCTCTGCGCAGCCGGCGTGCGGAATGTTCTTCGCCAGGTGAACAGCTGCGTCGGCGAAAGCCCGTAGCGCCGCGCAACCGCGCACGCCGTCTCCAGGCCGCTGTAGCTCTCGGCCACAATCTGGCGCTTGGCCTCTTCCGACCAGCTCGGGCGCTGGCCCGCGCCCGTGAAGATCTCCACCCGACGGACAGTAACCGTCTCCGTCATGGCATCGTCAGATGGCATCGTCATGGAACTAAGCTCGCCCTAGATCAGGGCGCGCACCATCCGAGGAACGCGGCGCCGGCGCTAGGTGGGGTCCAGGCTCCGCTTACGACGAACGCGGAAACCTGACTCTTCTCTGACCTTCGGAAGGGCCGCATGTGGGGCGGCCATTTGAAGACGGCGGCGATCATCGGTTCATGAAGTCGCGACCGTATAGGCCAAGCGCCAGAAGGGACACGAGGACCAAGCTGAAACGAAACTGTTTGAAGATGGGCCCCGGCGAAGGCGCGAAGCCCGACAGGGGTGGCGCCACTCGGCAATGGGTGCTCGATGACGCGGCTAGCGGCTCGCCTTGGGGCATCCCATCAGCAGTGAACTCGTCCTCTCGCACATGAGCCAAGGTCGGCTCGTGGCGCCAGACAGATGCTCGCTCAGCCCAGGCGCGATGGCGCGCCTTGGCTGAGCGCTTCGAGTTCATCGATCCGCGTTGAACCGCGCGATCATCACCTTGCCGACTTCATCCATGGCGGCTGAAACGTCCTTGCTCCAGGCGACCGGATCGACTGTGACCTGGTAAGTGCGGGTCTTCTGGCCGCCAAAGCCGCCCAGCACGCCGATGGCGCTGGCGACGCCGTCGCTGAGCTTGCTGCCCCGGGTCGTGGTGTCGTCGGCCGACAGGATGGAGTCCGGCATGACGATCGGGCTGGTCAGGGCGTAGCGCTGGCGATGGCCCAGGTCCGAATATGTCGACTTGGCCTGGGGCGTCAGGACCCACAGCTGGGTGTCGACGGGCAGCAGCGCGACATTGGCCTTGCTCTTCACGCGAGCGGTCGGGGGACGCATGCCCAGTACACCCCGGCCCCGCGCCTCGATCTCGGCGAAGTCGACGACCATGCGGACACCTAGGATGCCGGCGTTCAGCTCCTTCATGGCCATCTCCTCGGGCACCTGCGAGCCCGTGGTGGTCATGGTGTCGCCCATGGCCTTGGCGCGGCCGTCCAGTGGCGTGAAGTAGAACTTGTAGCCGGGCGGCGAATAGAAGCCGCTGCGGTTGGCCCCGCCGCGGATATACGGCGCGGGCTTGGCCATGTTCATCAGCCGCTGCAGGCCGGGGCTGCGGGCCACGGCGTCCTGAAGAGGGATGATGGTCACGCCGGTGGCGGCCAGCTCCTCGACGAACTTGGCGTAATAGGCGTTGGTGATCGCCTGCATGTCCTGCTCGCCAGGCCCCGACAGGGTGTAGCTGACCTTGGACTGCGACAGGCCCGAGCCGGTCGAGGCGGCCGAGGAGTTCATCACGAACTCGACCTGGAACGACGCGATGACCACCTGCTTGAGGCCCTTCACCCCGCCCTTTTCGTTCTGCCAGATCAAGCCCGATCCGACCTTGGACAGATCGTCGCCGGCCGCGAACTCGATCGGGTCCTGGGCCGTGGCTGTCTTGGGACCATTGTAGAACAGCGGCTTGCGGTCAGCGGCGTGGGCCGGCGCGACGGCTAGGCCCAGGGCGCCGATCACGGCGGCGAGCACCAGGAGGCGGACGAACTTGGCGGCGTTTGACGACGACATGGTGGTGTGATCCCTATCCGGCGCGACGGGCGCGGTTCGGGCGGGATATCGGCGGTCGCCAGGTTCCCATTGGAAAAATCGGACATCACGTGGCGACGCGAAACCTTCAGCGCAACTTGGCGTGCAGCCCCTGGTAAGCCGCGCCCAGCGCGGCCAGCCGCTCGCGCGCCGCCGGCCCCAGCATTGCGTGTGGCAGGGCGAAGTAGCGCGACGGCGACATGCCCATAAATTGCTTGAAGTCACGGACGAAGTGCGACTGGTCGAAATAGCCTTCGTCGATCAGCGGACCCAGCGGCGTGTCGGGCCGCTCGCGCAGAGTCTGCAGCGTGCGCAGGAAGCGCTGACGACGGATCAGCAGCTTAGGTGTGAAGCCGAACATTCGCAGCGACAGGCGCGTCAAATGGCGCGTCGAGATCTCCAGCGCGCTCGCCATCGCCTCGACGGTGTCCAGCGTCAGCAGCTGTTCATGGGCCTTGACCAGCAGAGGCTCTAGCGCCGGACCGCTGGCGTCCAGTTCTGTGTACAGCGCGTCCAGCAGGTCGGCCTGGGAGCGGTCGTCGGGCGCCTGGCGCAAGGCTATGAGCGTCTCGCTGGCGCGCGAGCCCAGAACGGCGTCCAGCGGCGCGACCTTGTCGGCGAGATCGCTCGCCGCCACGCCCACGAAGCGCGCCCAGCCCAGAGGCAGGAGGCCCACGCCCAGCACCGTCCCGGCGCGACCGCGCACGATCCCGGCCTGGCTGGTCGGACCGAACATGGCGGCGGTCGGGGCCGGGTCGTACTCGACGCCACCGATGCGGGTCGACCAGTTGCCGGCCAGGGTGAAGCGGATATTGGCCCACTCGGGATGCAGCAGGTCCTCGACCTGGCCGCAGGGCTCGGGGACTTCGACCCAGTAGTAGGCGGTGATGAAGCGACGAAGGGGCGCAGCGGGCAATAGGAATCGAACAGAAGGGTACTGCATGCGCCAGAGATGATCCGAGGCCATCCGCTCACACAAGAGGCCCAAGGCCAACAGCACGGGAAACCGCGACCTCGCCGGTCAATAGGCGATCTGAAGGTCGAGTTCCTGTAAGTGTGCCGATGTCTGAAACTGGCGCACTGTCGCATTCGATTGAACCAGGCTCAGCGGAATAGTGGCTAGGCGCCATGAACGCCTTGGATGGTGGCGACCTGGATTACCTTTTCCAGGTCGCCACGTTTCAGAACATCGATCGGCCATTCATTGCCCAAAAGGTCATTCTCGTTGACCAAGAAGTTCAATACCGACCAAGGGCTCCCAAACCCAAGCGCCGCTTGAACATCAGCTAAGCCAAAGACGACATGACCGTCGCCGTGAAACTGCGCAGCGGGAAAATGCCGATGCCCCCCCTGGTGCCCCTCACGGCCAAAAGCGAGCCATCGGCGACGAGGGCATCGATCTCCCGACTGGAATTGCGCGGCCGATCGCCTCCGAGCAAGTGCGGCGGTTAAGAGTCTTGCTTCCCTTCGCAGCAGTCGTGTTCCAGGCCCGAGCGGCGCTAGGACGCGGCAGGTCATCCCGAAGCGGGGTGTAGCCCCTCAACCGAAAGAGTGCTCAGAGCCGAGCCCCCCTTAGGGGCGCTCGGTAGAAGAGAGGCGGTTGACATGCCGTGCGGCGACGACGGGCGATCCGCTGCGTGTCGGAAGCCTCCGCGCATCGCCCGTCTTACGCGTGACCAATTGTGCGGCGATCGGCACCCGGCTGATCTGGCGGCGGGTGACCAATCGGTTGGCGTTATGCAGCCGTGCTGGCGCACCCGCCTTAACTTCACGACCATGCGCTGGAGGATGCGTTCTGGTTAGGGGGCGTGCGGCGTCGCGCGCTCTCTCGCGCGTGGGGTGGGCATGGCGATCTCCGGGTTCTTTTTTTGTTCTCACGCCGGAGCGAGGAAGAGTCAACGGCGTGTGTCCCCAAAAACCGACGACGCGACGTCGCAGCCGCGTCAGGCCCGGTCGGAGAACCGCTCGAAGGCGGTGATGCGCTTGGTCGCCAGATGGACTTCGCCGCGATAGATCTCGGCCTGCAGGAAGGCGAGCTCGGCGTCCTTGTCGGCCTCGTCGATATCGATCCACCAGGCGCGCGGGCTGGGGCCCGGATCACAAGTCAAAGGGCGAATTCTCGGCCCATATCCGCACAGAGGCCTTACGAGCCGTCGTCAGGAGCGCCTGGAACGCCGAGCCGTCGGTGGCGCCAAGGGGCGAGGCCAGGATCTCCAGGGTCGCCAGGCAACCGTGGTGGGCGCGATGGCCGTCGTGGTAGAAGCCGTAGGCGGAGGCGAGGAAAGCGAGCTTGCCGCTCTCATGGCCATGGGCCTTCCAGTCGATCTGGGTGTAGGAGCAGGCCCAGGGCTTCTGCGCGAAAGCCGGACAGAAGGCTTCGGCGAAGCGTCGGTCGAAGCCAGCGTTATGGGCGATGATCAGCGCCGCGCCGTCGATGAAGGCCGCGACCTCGGCAGGATCGACGACGTGGCCCGCGACCATGGCGTCGGTCAGGCCGGTGAGCCTGGTGATCTCCGGCGGGATCGGCCCCGATGGCTGGCGAAGCCGCGAGAAGGGCTCGCCGACCGCCACGATCCGCCCGCCCGCGTCATAGGTGAACGGCACGAGACCAAACTCGATGATCTCGTCCTTGCCGGGATCAAGGCCGGTGGTCTCGAGATCAAGGACGATCCCCTGCCGCGTCTGACTAACGACCTCCCCGGCTACGAGGCGCGGAGCGTCCAGGCGGCGCAACACGCGGTAGCGCCCGCTGGCCTCGAGCGCCGCGGCCATGGCCTCCAGGTCCTGGTCGGGCGGGGTATGGCGATCTGCGAGGGAGCTTAGCTTGTAGACGTCATATAGCGGGGACGGGGATGTGGGCTGGGTGGGGATTCCACGCCTGAAGATTTCGCAAGCCTGAGCTGCCACGGTAGGCCGCCATTGAAGAACTAGTGACCAATTTTGACGTATCGCTGCTGTAGGAAAGCAGCATGACACAGACCATCGATCCCGCCGGTGCCTTCGGCCTCTCTAAGTCGAAGATCACATCCTTCGAGCAATGCCCAAAGAAGCTGTGGCTGTCGACCCACCGCCCCGATCTAGCTGAACGGGCAGATGGCGCCGAGGCCCGTTTTGCGATTGGCAACGCAGTGGGCGAGATTGCCTGCGCGCTCCATCTGGGCGGGGTAAAGGTCGATCCTTCGTCACTGTCCGAAGCGGTCGCACAGACATCCAGGCCCGATTTTCGAGGCGATCTTATTTCGCGCCTTGAGGGGATGGCCGAGGCTACAGTCGATCTCCTGCCGGTCACCCGCGACCACTGGTATCACCGTGACCAGCGCGGCAGCTGGTCGATCAAGGCGGTGTTACCCACCATCGCATCGGAACTCGACTATGGCGCTCTCGAAGTGAAGCACGGGGGCGATGCACAGGCGGCATGGCTCGAGGCCACGGATCCTGCCTGCGATCCGCAGCGGCGCGAGGCGCTGGAAGAGGCCCTCAGGGCCTATTGTGCGAGAGATACATGGGCAATGGTCACCGTCGCACGAGCTTTGGCTGGCGGCTGAGGGAACATTGCACATCCAATATGGCGCTGTTCACAGCGCCTAAAGGTTCAGCACGACCAAGATAGCCATGCCTGCGCTAAAGATGATCGTAAACCAGAGGATTTGCCATCGGGTGCTTTCGCGGATGATGGCGCAAAGCTCCTGATTTTGTTTTTCGAATATCCGATCCAACTCCGTCTTGGGCATATCGTCCTCCGACATCGTCTCACTTAGGTAGTCTGCGCTGACCGATCCCCGCGATCAAGGTCGGCGCGCCGAGGACGCCATCTGTGGGTAGAGCGGATCTGGCCACGCCCCCGGCGTGCTCAGGCGAACACTCCGGGCCTCCTTGACGCCAAGTCGCCAGGGCTGAATGCGCAGAATGTTCAGGCGCCGAAATCCTGGCTCGGCGGGCTCGGGTGGGGCCGGCCGGTTGCCGTAGTAAACCCAGAGCTTGAGGGCCTCCTCCCCTACCCTGCCGAGCTTGAGAGCTGACTCATGCTTCCAACGGCTGTCGATCTCGAAGATGATCGGTTTTTCCAAAAAGCCGTCGTTTTTGGCCGGGTCGTGCGTCCAGACGACATCAAACCGTCCCTGGGCGATGAAGCGTCGGTGGCCAGTACAGACCTCGATTTGGGATTGGTAGCCAAGACCAACGCCCAGTGCATGCAGCCGCGTCTGTAGCATGTAGTGGCGGGCTTCCTTGGTGATGCCTGGCATGAGCGGCGCCGCTAGCGATCGGTCGATGAGATGGACGAGAGGCCAGGGGAGCTGGAAATCGGCGTCGACAGCCGGCCAGTAGTTAATCGGGCCGATACGACGCGAGAGAGATTTTGACATGGCTGGGAGGCCTTTTCAGGTGCGTTTGGATGCACCCCTTCCCCCGCCCTCCCCTTCTTCTTTCAATGGAAGTTGGCGAGGCCTTGTGTCCGATTTTGTCGTATACCTGTGCCACGATCATGCTCGCGATAGGCCGTTCCTCCACCACGCCTAAAAGGAAGTTCAAATGGACCATGAGCTGTATCGGCGAGACGCAACCCGCAATATGGCCCGCTTCTATGGCCTAATGGTTGTTCCCGGCCTTTTTGGCCAGACGGGGCTCTGTCGGACATGGGGCCGCATTGGGGCTCGAGGCGGGCGCTCTATCGTGGAATGGTTCGCAACGCCGGACGCCGCGGAGGCGCGGCTGGAGGATTTGCGTCGCCAGAAACTTCGACGCGGATATCAACCCGCCCCGTCCGCGTGGTGAATCTGACTCATCGCTACGAGACACGGATAGAGGGCCTGTTGGAGCCTCTCCCGCCGATCGTTCTAAAGTCAGATAAGGCTTCTTCAAACTGGGGCACCAACGCTTCCAAGCGGAGGGATGTGATCCCAGGCTGGGCGGCGACGAACGTCCTCTGCGCGTTGATCTACTTGGTGACCAGCTACGGGCTGGTTGATTTATGGTGGCCCCTTGGTTGGCTGGTTCTCATGCTGGCAGTGGTCGTTGAGGGCGTTCGAGCTCATGAGCTTTTGCACCCGCGACCGATTTGGGGTTCGATGCCGCTCTCTCGCCGCGAGCGCAGGATTGGCGCTGTTGTTCTGCTGACGGGGCCGGCCATGGCGCTTGTCGGGTGTGCCGCCGCGAGCGCATGCACCTGAGCTCAACGCCCGATGTCTTTATGCGACCTGATCTTCCCTTCAAAACTTTCGAGATCTCATGACGTTAGAGGGTTAGAGAAGAAAAGTTTAAAAGTTAAGGGCAGCTCTCGAGCGCTAATAGTCCGGAATCCAAGGAAGAATCTATCCACAGCGTTCCTGGAGTATCGCGGCTTCGTTCCTGATGTATCGAGCATGGCGTTCCTGGAGTGTCGTTAGGCTGTTCCCGAGGTGTCGTCTTCCGTTCCTGATGTGTCGAAACCTGGCAAAGTTGGGTCAATCGAACACGCTGGCAAATCGCGATTGAATCACTTTGCCACGTTCCCCTAGAAAAAACGTTCAGCCGCTAGCGGTATGTGCCGTGGATCGCAGCGCCGCTGGCCCTGCGGTCCAGAACCGCACGACATTTCGGGAACGGTTGGTGTGAGGTCGGGCCGCAAAGCGCCCTCCCCGGACGACGCCGGGCCCAAGCTAGCCACGCAGTTGGTATCGGTTTTTCTCGTGGTAGCGGCGCACAAAGCCAATGAAGGCGCTCTGATAACGGTCGGGCTGGCGCTCGTCCTGACCATGGAGCCAGGTTTGAAACTCTCTATGCAGGGCGTGGAAATCCCAGCCTCTGTAGTGCTCACGAAGGTGGGCCAATGTTTCATCGGTCAAGTACCCACGCGGCTCCAGTTCCATGGGTCTGGGCGTGGACGTCGTAAATCCAGCTTTCTTCGGAGCGGCCGCATTCTCCGGCGTCTTGCTCACGGGCTTTGCCTTGTCGGCAGATTTTCGCCGAATGCGTAGTAGGGGCTCCTTGGAGGTTACCGCTGGCTCAAGCGAGAGCTCATAACCCGGGATAGCGTTTTCCCGGACCAGCGCGGTCATTTCAAACTTGAACCGGCGATACTGGCCTTCGGCGCCAGATTTTTCAAAGAGCGTAGGAAGGGCGATCGCGAAGCCCTCCTCCCCTGCCCCGCCAGCATGCTTGCGGGCGACCTTGTAGAGCCAGCGCTCGCGTCCCCCAGTGATTGAGAAGTAAGACCGATCAATCGACAAAACCCCGCCGGCCATCAGGACGCCGTCGTAGAACCAACTCGATAGCGCGATCGAGATCCCGCGCGAGCGATCGGTCTTCTCGTCGACCAATTGGCTCCAGCTATCGAGCCAGGAGAAGGTCGCCTCTCGCCGCTGATCCGCCCGGATGTTGGTCTTGACCGTGGTCGATTGCAGGCGGTCGAGCGCAGCGCCCAGGAGCTCGTACGAGCGGCCCGTTACGGGACGACCGATACTCCGCAGAATGTCATAGGGCATGACCTTCAGGACGCGAGGGATCTCATTGACCCGGCGCTCCTTCAAATCGTTCAGGACGCTGGCGCAGTAGATCAGGATATCGGCGTCCCAGATGGTCGCCATGCCGTAATCAGGATTGGCCGAAACGTGGACCCAGACCTTCCCGTCGGGAGAGGTGTAGTCGATCGGTTTGGTGCGCTTGCTTTTCGAAAGGCTGAAGAAGGGCCTTTCCATCATCTCGCGCTGATCTCGGAGATTCAGATCAGCCAGATAGGGCAGAAACAGGTCGATCTGCTCCACGGCCCCCTTGCTCGTATTGCTAGCCATGATGCTCGACCGTTCCAGACAAGCGCGCCGTCTCTCTTCCCTCGCCGCGAGTTTCCCTGGGGAAACTTCCTTCACCCATGCCCACGCCACCCTGGCGAGCAGCGAACAGAGTTTCCCCGGGGAAACTTTTGAGGCCTAGTCGGCGAGGCCTCGGCCGCGCGACCGCAGAAAAGCCAAGGCTTGCTCAACCAGGCCCAAAAGCTCGGCCTCGCTTGCGCCTGACCCCGCGTGGATCCTAAGCGTCGCACCGTTCCTATTGGCGGAAAGCACAGACAAGGCCCGTCGACCATGCACCGAGTCGGCTGCGAACAGCGACTCCTGCTCTTGGCTAGGCGATTGTGCGGCCTTGATGAGGGCGTCTGAGACTTCTGCGGCGCCTAGTGGAGGCTGCCCCTTGTCCAACCGCGAACGCTGCTCCTGCTTAAGCCGAGCGGCTTCCTTCTGCATCCGCTTCACGGCGGTCGGGTCGGCTTGCGAGAGCGCCTTGATGCGTTGGGCGAGCGGGTAGCAGGTTTTCAACTGGATATCGCCAAGCCCTGAGAACGCTGAAACGGCCCAATCAGGGATATCCGCGACCGAGAGCATCTTGGAGAGCCAGCCTTTGGATAGGTTGAGGCGTTCAGCCATCCGGATCTGCCGGTCGCCGTAATAGCTCTTCAATGCGTCGCGATAGTTCCTCGCTCGTTCAAAATCCGAGACGTCTTTGCGCGCCCGGTTCTCAAGGTCCGCGAGCCGAAAGGCGCTCTCATCATCGAGCGACTGCACCTGGGCCAGAAGCTGTAAATCAGGGTAGCTATTGGCCCGCAGCCAGCTGATGGACCAGTGTCGGCGGGTTCCGGCAATGAGTTCGTAGTCGTGCTGCGGGTCGTCTGACACGCGCCTTACGACCACCGGCACCTTCTGACCGCCCTCGGCCAGGATAGAGTCGATCAGATCACGACAGGCCGCCTCGTTCAGGCTTTGCTGATGCCGCGCGTTGCCCGCCCAGATCCGGACGCGCGCTGGGTCGAGCAGAAGCTGGGTGACCTGTTTGACCTCGCCCGCCGCGATCCGGGCCAAGGCAGACTCTCGCGCGAGCAAGGTCATACCTGGCGCGGTACGTGCGGAGGGGAGGGGAGGGGAGATCGGATCTGGACTGCTCACGGCCGCCGGCTGGGGCGCGGACGTCACCGGCTCCGCCGCGTGCTCCACAGGGGCCGGATCAGGGCCAAGAAGGGAGTTCAGGTAGTCGGATTGGCGCTTGGACATCGTGCTTCCTCCAGACGCCTCAGGCGGTTACTGCGGCCAGCGAGGGTGCTGGTTGGACCAAGGGACGACCCCAGCGGCGGCGGACAAGCTGTTCCACCTGCGAAAGCGCTTCATCAAGATTGGAGCGGCAGCGCTTGTGCGTCCTTGGCGTTCCGATCGGCTTTTCCAGTTCATACACCGTCATCATGCGAAGAGCGGCGTGACTGATCTCAGCCGACTCCAAGATGGGGATGGGCAGAAGGGCGGGACCAAAGGCTTGATCCATGACGCGCTGGACCATGTCTTGGCTGGGGTCATTGGCGTTGAACTTGGAGCATATCAGCCGGCAGAAGTCGTACTCGACGGTGATGCCCGCTGCGGTGAGCTGACCGATGACCTGGTCCATCATCGACAGAAACTGAACGGTCGAGCAGAAATCTGGCGTCGTCGCCGCCAACGGGACCAAGAGCGCATTGGCCGCCTGCATGACGGCAAGCGAGATTGTCCCCAGCGCCGGCGGTGGATCCAGCAGAACCACGTCGTAGTCCTGGGCGAGTTCAAAGAGACCCTCGCGGAGCTTTCGGAACCGTGAGGCCAGAACCCCGCCACCGCCAGTTCCCGCCGCGGCGAGCTCATATTCGATGTCGAACATCTGCAGGTTCGAGGGGATAAGGTCGACGTTTGGCCACACGGTTTTTTTAACCGCATAGGCCAGATCGTCTTGGGTGGGCTCTATCGACAGGTACGGATAGAGCGTCTCCTCCCGCCGTATGGCGAAGTGAGGGTTGAAGCCAAAGAGCGTCGTGGTCGTGGCCTGGCTATCGCAGTCGACCACGAGCACGCGATAGCCAGCGACGGCGAGATAGTGAGCCAGGTGCGTCGTAACCGTCGACTTCCCAACGCCGCCCTTAAAATTCTGAACCGTGATTATGGACGGTGGATCGTTAGGCCCACGTCGCGGTGAGGCGCCCAAGACCTGCCGCATGTTCAAGAGGGCGGGGATATCATAGCCAATCCGGCGACCGCTCTCGGACTCAGGCGGGGAGGGGAGGCGACCATCTTGTTCGGCCATCCGGATTCGATTGGACGAGCATCCCAGTAGCTCGGCGGCCTCAGCGATGCCGATACGAACATCCAAGCTCTTGGTCTGCCCGGGGAGAAACGCTGTTCGACGAAGCCGCTCAACCATTTGCTCGCCGGCGTTGGCCAATTGGCCAATCCGATCCGCTTCGGTCACGATCGAATCCATTTGTCGCCGTCCCCACTGTGAATCGCCAAACCTGGGCTGAGAGAGCAGGTTTGAATGAATTTAGCCAAAAACAAAGATGAAAACTTTCATCCAGGCGTATGGTAAATAAATCCTAAACGAGCAGCCGGCTGTCGGGCCCCACCTCGTCAATGTGTGAGAGCCTCCCGTGGCCAGCACGTCGCGGCGCGCGCCACGGCGTAAGGGGCGTGCAAGCACTTGGGCTAAGTGCCCAGCGCGGGGGAGAGGCCCTATCAAAGAGCGCTCTGTCGTCTATGTGTCCGATATTCACGACCCAATCGGCGGGCGGGCCATGGCTGACGCGACCCTAACTTAGGTCAAGAACGCCGAAACAACTGACCGGTGGGCGGACTGAATTTCGCTTTGGGACGCCCGGCTAACGCCGGCCTCGTTGGCGAAGCGCGTCCAGTCCGCCACGGCGGCGCGGACCTCATCGATGATGGTGTCGATCAGCCTATCGTGCAGACCATGGCGACGTCCGAGGCTGCGGACCTGGTCGCGGGTCGGGTTTTTGCCCTCGCCCTCGATGTCGAGGTAGTGCTCGCCGCCCGGCCCCGTCGAATAGGTCAGGTCATAGGCTGGAGCGAGCCGCCACTCCCCGGCCTCGTCCATCAAATAGCTGTGCTGCCGCGTATGATCATCCCGATTGCTGGAAAGAACATTGAAGACCATGCGCCGGAAGGCCGCGTGCAGGTCGTCAGCGTGGCGGGTGATGGCCAGTGTCGCGCGCAGGAAGAGATCGTAGCTTGCGGGCGTGCGCCAAGGCGCCTCGACCGCGCCGCTCAACGAGACCATGTGCAGGCGCCGACCAGGCTCTGGGCGATCGAAACGGCGGGTGGCGAAATAGCCGGGCCCCGTCTTTGACGGCAGCAGCCGATAGGGGGCCATGGCCAGACCGGCGGCCACGGCCATGGCCGCATAGGCCGCTTCGATGGGACCGATGTCGGGAGGATCGTTGGTCGCGGCGAACTTGACGATCCAGGCCTCGTGGCCGGTGGCGGTCTCGCCTTCTGAGACCGAGACCCGCCCTTCGGCGTCGAACCCGACGTGAACCTTGGGCCGGGCGCCGCCCGAGCCGCCCGCCAGGGTGGCCAAGGTGTCGGCCAGCGCGCCTTCGTGGCCAGTCAGGATCGCGGTCGACTCGGCGGCCAGGGCGTCGAGATCGAGGCTTTCGACCTCCGGCGGCGGCGCGGTCGCCGGGCGGTAGGTGAGGGCGCCGCGGCCGTGGTCGCCGACCAGGGCGAGCCGATCCAGGGCGCTTAGCGTCTCGATAGCGACGCCCAGCTTGCTCAAGCGTCGCCGCATGACGAGGAAGCCCCAGCCTTCAGGCAGGCTGTCAGCGAGAAAACCGTGCAGACCTTCAAACTCCCGGCCGCGCGCGGGATGCAAGCCGGGTTCGGGCGGATAGAGTAGGGCCGAAACGGGGAGAGGCGCGGCGACCAGCTCCGGCGACCATTCCAGCTGCGCCAGGCCGCCGGCCATGGCCAGCCGGCCGACGGGGAGGGGGGGCTGGCCCTCGCCAAAGACCAGGTTGGCGGCCAGCGGGGTCCCGGGCGCAAGCTTCATGGGCGCGGAGCCTTCGCAGGTCGTGACCTGGGCGCCCGCACACGCGCCGGCCGTGTCCCGGCGTCGGCGGCCTGCTGCGCCAGGAGCGCATCGAGGCTGCTGGCCGCAGGGAGGGGAAACAATCCGCTCAGCGCATCTTCGCAGCGCAGGGCGACAGCGGCCTTGACCATGTCCTCCAGCGAGGCTTGACCTTCGTTCTCCAAACGCCGCCAGGTCCGGTAGGCGACGCCGGCCCGTTGAGCGGCCTCCAGCTGGGGCCAGCCCAAGGCGACTCGTCGCGCCTTAATGCGCCCAGCGAGGTCTTGCAGGATTTCGGATGGCGTCTTTAGCACTGTCCATAAATGGACAGTTACCATGCACTTTGCAAGTTAATTGTCCAAACCTGGACTGCCGATAGGTCGCGGGCGAATTATTGCCCCACGCGGAATAGCGATCGCGTCACATGGGTCAAAGCAGCGAAGACGAAGCAGGCGAGAACTCGCGTTCCCTAGGCACGGTCTTCGTCGCCGGGAATTTTAAGGTCGTAGTCGTTTCTGAGCATATCGATGATGCGCACCAGAGCCCGGTGAATACTCAGCTCGTTGGCTCCAAACTTGTAATGACCGGTGATCAGCGCTTCGGGCTCCAGGTCATCAGTTCGGGCCTTGCGCTTCTCTTCCTGGCCATTGCGAATGTAAGTCACGGGATAACGGAACGCGCGGCCCTCGCCCTCCCAAACACCCCAGGCGCTATAGTTCTGAATGTTGGCGTTGTAGCATTCTGACCCGATGATTGACTCCATCCGGACGAGGAGATCACGGATAGGCCCCACCTTCGCGCGTGTGCGCTGGACGTAGCGATAGGCTTCTACCGCTTGCTGGACGTCTTCAAGCTGGGACGCAAACCAGTCGTGTTCGACACGGGCTTTACGCTTCTGCTCTGTGACGAAGCCAACCGGCACATCTTCCGGTGCGAAGGCTGCCAAGGTGTTGAAGGCATCGACCTCTTCCGAGACGAAGCTGACGATGTCCTGCCAGGATTGGTAGTATTCGTGGGCTTCTTTGAGGATCGCCGCTTTTTGCTCAAGCGCCCCTCCGAAATCGAGCTTGGCAAGCTTGCGGTAAGCCGTCGCTTCCGCATCGACCATATATTGTTGCATTTCCGGGCTGTCGGGCCACTCGGCGCTAGCGACACGCCTGATTTCTAGAAATATCTCAGGGGGTATCTTGTCGGCCATTTGCATGCTCAATTTTATATCACGGCGTACCGGTTCGGGCTCAGCAGTGCCGGTCGTTCAAGGATCGATGACACGCAGGCGTATCATCCGGCTGCAGCCACTTCAGCTCGTGCGACAAGGTCAAGCCTGGGCAGATCCAGCAGCCCAGGCGTTGGCAATTCCAAAAGCCTGGAACCTTTGATGAGTACGGCGAGGCCTGCCACATCTGGTTGGGCGCCGTGGTCTTGTCGGTGAACGCCTTG
>Ga0247725_1000979_pt1 | contig 16484 bp, 14 predicted proteins | sample OKSTACKMCFT3sol_FD_183021 | JGI IMG/M metagenome (GOLD analysis project Ga0247725, IMG submission 183021) | Subsurface sediment microbial communities from gas well in Oklahoma, United States - OK STACK MC-FT3-sol | ecosystem: Environmental > Terrestrial > Deep subsurface > Rock core/Sediment... | reverse complement strand
AGGGTGTGCGCAGCCTCGCGATAGACGCCGCTCTTGGCCGTCGCCTGGCTGGCGTTCGGCTGGCCGTAGCCGCGGACCAGGGTCGGGGAGGTCAGACGGACCAGATCTTCGTCTTCCGAGTCGCGCGCGGCCCGGTCGGCGGTGATCAGGAACGGTCGGCCATCCTTCAGCACGCCCGTGAAACGCGGTTTGTCGAGCAGCAACGGCGTCGACGAGGCCTGGGTCTGCAGCTTGCTCGAAGCCAGGCTGCGCCACGAGGCTTGGCCCACGACCGCCGCGCCGACGAGGATGGCGAACACCGCCAGGCCCAGGCGCAAGCGACGAACCGGCGCCCGGCGTCGGTTGCGGGCCCGTTCGGCGGCGCTGAGCGTGGGTGTGGCGGCGGCTGCGCCGTCGGTCTGGGTGAGCATTTCGGCCATGGATAGTCCTACGCCGCCGTTCGCCCAAGACCTTTGTTTCTCGCCAAGCCTGTTGTTTGGGGCGAAAAGCGCCGGATGGCAATCTATCGACACTTGTTGTGTCACTATATATGCTGCTCGCCTTGGCGAGCGAGGGAATACGAGTATGCGGCTCTTGAAGGCGCTTGGCGCGGCGGTAGTGGTTCTGGGGCTCGCTGGCGCGCTCCTGTGGTTGTTCCGGTTCGACCTGATCATCCTCCTGGCCCGCGCCAAGCAGCCGAAGATCGAAGCCTATCGGCCGGTGTCGTGGAGCCCGGGGCCCGCGGCGGCGGCGTCTGGCGAGCGTCCGCCCAACGTGGTGTTCATCCTGGCCGATGACCTTGGCTACAACGATATCACCCTGAACGGCGGCGGGGTCGCTGGGGGCGCGGTTCCGACGCCCGCGATCGATTCCATCGCGCGCCAGGGTGTGACGTTCGCCAATGGCTATGCCGGCAACGCCACCTGCGCCCCGTCGCGGGCGGCGATCATGACCGGCCGCTACGCCACCCGGTTCGGCTTCGAGTTCACGCCGACGCCCGTCGCCTTCTCGCGCGTGGTGGGCGGCCACGCCGGCGACCGGTTGCATCCATCGCGCTTCAACGCCGCCGAGGTGAAGAACGTCCCCAAGGACGACAGCACCGAAGCGGTGCCCTCGACCGAGATCACCATCGCCGAGGCGCTGAAGACCCGCGGCTATCACACGGTCCACCTCGGAAAGTGGCATCTGGGCGGGATCAAGGGTTCGCGGCCGGAGGATCAGGGCTTCGACGAGAGCCTGGGCTTCATGGCGGGCGCGTCTCTGTTCGCGCCGGTCGGCGATCCCTCGGTCGAGGAGTCGCGCCAGGACTTCGACCCGATCGACAAGTTCCTGTGGGGCGCGCTGCCCTATGCGGTGCAGTACAACGGCGGGCCGTTGTTCCATCCCAACCGCTACATGACCGACTATCTGACGGACCAGGCGGTGGCGGCGATCGACGCCAACCGCAATCGGCCGTTCTTCCTCTATCTGGCCTACAACGCCGTCCACACGCCGCTGCAGGCGCCCAAGGCCGACTACGACGCCCTGTCGACGATCAAGGATCACCGTCTGCGGGTCTACGCCGCCATGGTCCGCAACCTCGACCGCAATGTCGGCCGGGTCCTGCAGGCCCTGAAGGATCGCGGGCTGGACGACAACACCCTGGTGATCTTCACCTCCGACAACGGCGGGGCGAACTATATTGGCCTGCCCGACATCAACCGGCCCTATCGCGGCTGGAAGGCGACCTTCTTCGAGGGCGGGATCAAGGCGCCGTTCCTGCTGCGCTGGCCCGCCCAGCTGCCGGCCGGCGCGGTCTATCGCAGCCCGGTCGCTCACGTGGACATCTTCGCCACCGCCGCGGGCGCGGCCGGGGCGAGCCCGCCGAAGGACCGGATCATGGATGGCGTCGATCTCGTCCCGTTCGTGAAGGGAAAGGCTTCGGGCGATCCGCACAAGGCGATCTACTGGCGCTCGGGCCGCTACAAGGTGGTGATGGCCGGCGGCTGGAAGCTGCAGGTCGCCCAGGAGCCGAACAAGATCTGGCTGTTCGACCTGGCCAATGATCCGACCGAACGGCGCGACCTCGCCAAGGCCCGCCCCGACAAGGTCCGCGAGCTAACGGCGATCCTGGCTCAGCTGGACAGCCAGATGGTCAAGCCCGCCTGGCCTTCTCTGCTATCGGGTGCGATCTATATCGACCATCCCGGCGGCCAGCCGTCCAAAGCCAGTGACGAGTACATCTATTGGGACAACTGAGGTTTCTGTTCCTGTCGGCGGCGGCGCTTTGCCTCGCGGCCTGCGGACAAAAGACGCCCAAGGCCTGTCTGGCCGACTTGCCGGTTCCGGATCCGGCGCACCGCACGGCGGGCATGGTCAGGCTCTCCGGCGGCGATTTCCTGATGGGCGGCGCGCCGGTCCGGCCCGAGGAGGGGCCTCCGGAAAACGTCCGCGTCGCGCCTTTCTGGATTGACCGCACCGAGGTCACCAACGCAGCCTTCGCGCGGTTCGTCGCGGCTACGGGCTATCGCACCGTGGCCGAACGGCCGCTGGACCCCGCGCGCTACGCCCACCTGTCGGCGGCGCAGCGGCGGCCGGCCTCGCTCGTCTTCGTCGGGGAAAAGGGAGCGAGATCGGACGATCCTTCGCAATGGTGGCGGGTGATCCCCGGCGCCGATTGGCGCCATCCCGAGGGGCCGGGGTCCAGCATCCGGGGCAGGGACGCCTGGCCGGTCGTCCACATCGCCTGGGAGGACGCCATGGCCTACGCCCGCTGGCTGGGGCGCGACCTGCCGACCGAGGCCGAGTGGGAGTACGCCGCGCGGGGCGGCCTCGTCGCCAAGAAATACGCCTGGGGCGACCAGCCGCAGGATCCGAGGCATCCGCGGGCCAATACCTGGCAGGGCGTCTTTCCCGCCCAGGACCTGGGCGATGACGGCTTCAAGGCGCGCGCCGCGCCGGTCGGCTGCTTTCCGCCCAACGGCTACGGCCTGGTCGACATGGCCGGCAATGTCTGGGAATGGACCAAGGACTGGTTCCGGCCGGGCCTAGCGCCGGCCAGCGTGATCGAGACGGGCGGCCCGCCCGAGATCCGCGCCCTCGACCCCGAAGAGCCGAATGTCGCCAAGCACGTGATCAAGGGCGGCTCGTTCCTGTGCGCGGACGACTACTGCTTCCGCTATCGGCCGGCCGCGCGCACGCCGGGACCGCCCGATAGCGGCGCTTCGCACATCGGCTTCCGCACCGTTCTCAGAGCGCGTTAGAAGCCCGGACCCGGCCGCGTGCGGATGTTCAGCTGCCCGGCCAGGCCCGCCTTGCGATGGTGCTCGATGGCGTGCATCTCGGGCGACAAGGCCATGGCCTTGAAGGCGGCGAGGGATGGGTACTCGGCCAGGGCGACCGCGTCCCACAGCTCCTCGACCTCGCCCAGCAGCAGGCCGGTGACCACGCCGTTGTAGCGGATGCGGCCGCCCAGGCCCTCGACCAGCTTGCCGACCGCCTCGCCATAGCGGGCATAGGCCTCCTTGCCTGAAAGATGGCTGTCCGATCCGTCCGGATACTGAGCCTTTTCGCGGAACTTCAACAGGTTGACCATGACGAACGGTCCGTCCTCGGGCGCGCCGAAGAACTCCACCATTTGGGACTGTTCGGGGAAGACGGCGTTGAGGACCTTCACGCGACCGCCTCCGGCTGGGGCAGGGACGCGACCAGCTCGTCGAGCAGGGCGGCGATCTCGGCCGGGGCGTCCTCCTGGATGAAGTGCCCGCCCTTCAGCGTCACGTGTCTGGATTTTCCGGTCGCGGGCACGCGCGCCTTGAAGATGGCGTCGCCGCCGCGCGTGATCGGGTCGGCGTCCGAGAAGGCGGTCAGGAACGGCTTGTCGAAGCGCTCGAGCACCTTCCAGGCGGCCTCGTTCTCGGCGATCGAGGCGTGTTCCGGCGTGATCGGAACCAGAGCCGGGAACTGCCGCGCGCCTTCCTTGTAGGTCTCGTCCGGGAAGGGCGCGTCATAGGCGGCGCGCTCGGCGTCGGAGAGATCGCGGGCCGTTCCGCCATTCAGGATGAAGCCGATCGGCAGCTCGGGAACGTTCTGGCTGAAGTTCAGCCAGGCCTCGAACCCCTCGGTCTTGCCCTGGCCGATCGGCAGGCCGGTGTTGGAGACGACCACGGCCGCGAACCGCTCGGGGAAGGCCGCGACGAGCCGCAGGCCGATAAGGCCGCCCCAGTCCTGGCAGAACAGGACGATGTCCTTGAGATCGTTGCGGACGAGCCAGTCGCTCATCCAGGCCACGTGCCGCTCGTAGGTGTAGTCGCCGCGCTTGGCCGGCTTGTCCGAGCGGCCGAAGCCGATCAGGTCGGGCGCCACGGCGCGGCGGCCCCTGGCGACCAGGTCGGCGATGACCTTGCGGTAGAGATAGGCCCAGGACGGCTCGCCGTGCATTAGCAGGATGGGGCGCTGGCCTCGCGGGCCCTCGTCGACATGATGGACGCGCAGGCGTGTTCCATCGGCGTCGGCGATCTCGGTGTAGCGAGGGGCGTAGGGCCAGTCGGCCAAATTCTCGAACCGCTCGTCTGGCGTCCGCAACACGTCCATGGTCGATCTCTCCGCGCTTTCCGTTGTATTGACATAATGAGTGTCGCTATATCGGCGGCTGTCAAGAACGACCTCGACGTTTGGCGGGTAGCGGCCGTGGCGCACGGACGTTAAGCAGGACGAAGGAGGACCTCGGACTTGGACCGCGCGCGCTATCTTCTGTCTCAGCCGAACGACGACGATGCGCCGTCCGCCGATGGCCGGCGTCGCCGAGGGCAGGACAGTCGCGCCCGCATCGTGCAGGCGATGCTCGACCTGGTCCGAGAAGGCTACGTTTCCCCCTCGGCCGAACAGGTGGCGGGGCGTGCGGAAGTCGGCCTGCGCACCGTCTTCCGGCATTTCAAGGACTTGGAAAGCCTGTACCGCGAGATGTCGGCGGTGATCGAGGCGGAGCTGATGTCCTTGGCGGACACGCCCTTCAAGGCCGCTGATTGGCGCGGCAGGGTGCTCGAGCTGGTCGAACGCCGGGGCTGGGCCTATGAGCGGGTCGCGCCCTTCAAGCGCGCGTCCGAGGTTCACCGCCATCAATCGACCGCGCTGGACCTCCACAACGCCAAGCTGGTCGCGGCGTCGCGGGAGATCCTGCGGCGCGAACTCCCGGCCGCTCTGGCCGCCGACCGCGATCTCTTCGAGGCGATCGACCTGCTGCTGAGTTTCGACGCCTGGCGGCGCCTGCGCCAGGACCAGGCTCTTGAGCCCGCGGCGACGACAGAGGTCCTTCAGGCGATGATTTCGGCGCTGCTGGATCGCGTGGCGGGCGCCTGACGCGTTCGGGAAGAGGGCCGGCCGGAGCTGCTCAATTCTCCGACCGGCGGAACACGACCGTAAGGGGCGGTCGCGGTCCTTGCCAAGAAAGGACGTCGCCATGGCGACACGTCCTCCATGGAGCCGGGAATATCTTCGGTTCGTCCAAGCCTTGCCGCGAGTGTCCTGACACGCTGTGTCAGCAGGCGAACCTGCGTCGCTTGCCAGCGGAGGTTGGAACGCCGAAGTTTCGCGGACGTTGTCGTCGCCTGGGCCGGCAAGCGCCACCACGTCCCGAGGAGCCCTCATGACCCCCGACGATCTGCCCGTCCGCGATTTTGCCTCTCTGAATGTGGCGGAGGTGGAGGCTGGCGATGCGGTTGAGCGCTACCGGCGGGTCCGTCGGCGCACCGAGGCCCTGACCGCGCCGCTGTCGGCCGAGGATCAGGCCGCCCAGTCCATGCCGGACGCCAGCCCCGCCAAGTGGCACCGCGCACATACGACCTGGTTCTTCGAGACCTTTCTGCTCTCGCCGTTCCTGCCGGGCTACAAGGTCTACGATCCGGCTTTCGGCTACCTGTTCAATTCCTATTACGAGGCGGTCGGGCCCCGGCAGCCCAGGCCTCAGCGCGGCCTGCTGACCCGGCCCTCGGTCAACGTCGTCAGCGCCTATCGCGCTCACGTGGATGCGGCCATGGAGCGCCTGCTGGACGGTCCGCTGACCTCCGAAATCCGTGAGCGCCTCGACCTTGGCCTCGCCCACGAGGAGCAGCATCAGGAGTTGATCCTGATGGATATCCTGCACCTCTTCGCCCAGTCCCCGCTCAGTCCGGCCTACCAGGCCAGCGCGCCGTCCAGCCGTTCGGATTCCGGTCCGCAACGCTTCCACCGGTTCGCGGGCGGTCTGGTCGATATCGGCGCCGATCAAGGCGGCTTCGCCTTCGACAATGAGCGGCCCCGGCATCGTGTCTATGTCGCGCCGTTTCGCCTCTCCGACCGTCTGGTGACCAACGCCGAGTGGATCGCCTTCATCGACGCCGGCGGCTACCAGCGCGTCGATTTGTGGCTTTCCGAAGGGTGGGCTGCCGCGCAGCAGGAGGGATGGACCGCGCCGGGCTATTGGCGGCTCGAGGCCAACGGCGTCTGGACCACCATGACCCTGCGCGGTCGTCATCCGGTCGACCCCAACGCGCCCGTGGTTCACGTCAGCTATTACGAGGCCGCCGCCTACGCCGCCTGGGCGGGACGTCGGCTGCCGACCGAGGCTGAATGGGAAGCCGCGGCCACCGCTTCGGGCAAGAGCGCGCTGCGTCAGCTCTTCGGATCGGCCTGGCAGTGGACCTCCAGCGCCTACGCCGCCTATCCGGGCTTCAAGCCGGGAGCGGGCGCGCTTGGCGAGTACAACGGCAAGTTCATGATCAATCAAATGGTGCTGCGCGGCGGCTGCGAGGCGACGCCGCCAGGCCATTCTCGCGCGACCTATCGCAACTTCTTCCACCCCGACCGACGCTGGATGTTCGCGGGCGTGAGACTGGCCGACGATGATCGCCTGGCCGAGGTGACGCCGGGAAACCCGTTCCTTGAGGAGGTGATCGCGGGTCTCTCGGCCACGCCGAAGACCCTTCCGGCCAAGTACTTTTATGACGCCGAGGGCTCGCGCCTGTTCGAGCAGATCTGCGGCTTGCCGGAATACTACCCGACCCGGACCGAGACCGCCTTGCTGCGCGAGATCGCGCCCGAGATCGCCGCGCGCATTCCCGACGGCGCGGCCCTGGTCGAGTTCGGCAGCGGCGCCAGCACCAAGACCCGCATCCTGTTGGACGCGGCGCCGCAAGTAGCGGTCTATGCGCCGATCGACATCAGCCCATCCGCACTTGAAGAGGCCGCCGCCAGTCTCCGCGCCGACTATCCCGACCTGGTCGTCGCGCCCCTGGTCGAGGACTTCACCCGGGCGCTCACGCCGCCCGAGGGCGCGCGCGGTCGACCCTTGGTGGGCTTCTTCCCGGGCTCGACGATCGGCAACTTCACGCCGGAGGAGGCCGAGGCGCTGCTGCGCGGGGCGCGCGAGCTGCTTGGCGAGGGGGCGCTGTTCGTGGTCGGGGCGGACGTCGCCAAGGATCCGGCGGTGCTGATCCCGGCCTATGACGACGCCCAGGGCGTCACCGCGGTGTTCAACCGCAATGTGCTGGTCCACATCAACCGCGAACTGGGGGGCACGTTCGATCCCGCCGCCTTCAGCCACCGCGCGGTATGGAACACCGAGGAGAGCCGGATCGAGATGCATCTGGAGAGCGTCCGCGACCAGATCGTGATGGTCGGCGATCACGGCTTCGCCTTCGCCGCCGGCGAGACCATCCACACCGAGAATTCCTACAAGCACCCGCCTGAGGCGTTCGACGCGATCGCGCGGCGCGCGGGCTGGACCGTGGCCCAACGCTGGATCAGCGCGGACCCGGCCTTCGGTGTCTACGTCCTAACGGCCTAAGAGGACGGGGCTGACGACAGACGCGAAAATGCGCCGGTTCCGAGGCTGTCGGAACCGGCGCATTCGAACCGCGGTTCGATCGCTTAGATGCCGCGTTCGCCGGGGCGACCGCTGCGCGAGGAGGATCCGCCCTTACGACCAGCGTTGGCCGCCAGGTCTCGATCCTTGGCGAAGCTACGCTTCTCGCTGGGCACGCTCGCTCCGCCCTTCCTGGCGATCTCGCGCCGGCGTTCCGGGTCCATGGCGGCGAAACCGCGACGACCGCGGGGACGTTCGCTATCGGTGTCCATCTGGGGCTCCTAGTCGGGACTGGTCACAGGCGGTACGAGCGAGGGCGCGACGCCATAGGGACGATCGTCCCCAGGATCGACCGGCGGCGAGGTGGGGGGCTCCTCGACGGGGATGACGCCAGGCTCGTACTCGGGCGGCTTGGGCTCGGTCGGAGGCGGGGCGTCGGGGTCGGTCATTGGTGTCGTTTCCTGCGCGTTCCGGTGAAGTAACCAGCGAGGACGCTTTCGGTTCACCACGAAGCCGCACTAATTACGCCGGACCGGGATCGTCCCGGTTTCAAGGAGTCGCCTGACAATGCCGCGCAACACCAAGCAAACGCCGTCCCGCGCCCTGTCGCATTGGCGTCTGGCGGTCGCTTTCGCGGTCGGACTAGTCGTCTGGATGACGGCGAACTATTTCGGCGCGCCGCGCGGCGCGCGGCTGTTGCTCGCCTGGGATACCGCCGCCCTGGCGTATCTATTGACGATGTGGACGCTGTTCGTCCGGTCCAGCGAGGCCGAGATGCGCTCGCGCGCGTCGCGCTATGATGAACGCGTGCCGGTCTTGATGTTGATCGTGCTCACCGCCATCGCCGTCAGCCTGGGGGCGGTGGTCGACGCCATGATCGTGGCCAAAGATGCGATGAGCGGCGCGCGGGCGTTGATCATCGGCTGCGCGGGGGCGACGCTGGTGCTGTCGTGGCTGGTGCTGCAGACGGTGTTCGTTCTGCACTATGCGCACCGCTATTTCGGCGCCGGCAAGGACAAGGGCGGCATCGAGTTCCCGGGCGAGCAGCCGACCAGCTATCTCGACTTCGCCTATCTGGCCTTCAGCGTCGGAGCGACCTTCCAGGTGTCGGACAACAACATCCTGACCTCGAAGCTGCGTCGCCTGGTCACCGCCCACGCGGCCGCCGCGTACTTCTACAACACCGCCGTCTTAGCGCTGGGCATCAACATCATCGCCAGCCTTGTCGGGAGCTAGCGGCGGCGCGGACGGCCGCGTGGCTTGTCGCGGTCCTTGCCGCCCTCGGCTCTGAGCTGGGCCGGGGTCTTGGGCAGCTCTTCCAGCTTCAGCGCGCCGTCCTTGTCGCGATCGAGCAGGGCGAAGCGGGTCTTGGCGGCCTTGGCGGCCTCGTCCTTGGTGATGCGACGGTTGAAGTCCGCGTCCGCGCCCATCACGGGCTCCGGCTCGGCGATCAGGCTGTAGAGCGCGGCGCCCTGCAGGACGTTGGCGCCCATGCCGCCGCCGCGTCGGCCGCCGGGACCTTCGCCTCCGCCAGGGCCGCGTCCGCCGCCGGGCGGACCGCCGCCGCCAGGTCCCTGGCCCATCGGGCCGCGTCGCATCGAGGGGGCCGCGCCGCCGATGATCTCCGGCGCGATGCGCGCCTCGTAGGCCGAGACCTCGAACCCGTCGATCACGCCGTTGTGGTCCGCGTCGACCACGGCGAAGAACCTTAGGGCGTCGGCGATGAACTCGTCCCGGCTCACCGCGCCGTCGTGGTTGGAGTCCGCGGCGGAGAACCAGGCGGCGACGGGATAGGGCTGGCCCGGCGGCGCACGGAAGGGTTCGCCCGCCGGACTGATGAACAACTGCTGGCCGCCCATCGGACCAGGACCGCCCCGGTCAGGCGGCCCGAAGTCACCGTCCTCGGCGCCTGGACCGCCCCTCGGCGGACCACTGGCGCAGGCGGACAGGGCCGCGGCCAGGATCGTGGTCAGGGCGAGGGCGCGAAGGGGCGTGGCGGAAGTCTTCATGCTCAGCTTTGAAGACCGCTTGGATTGCCAGGCAATGTCAGCCGCGGCCGCAGAGCTTGCGGCGACGCAACAAACCGAAGGCTTTCGTCACCTTAGGCGGGCAGGCGCACGCTGGCGCGCAGGCCGCCGTCCTGGCGATTGGCCAGGCTCACGTCGCCGCCGTGGGCGCGGGCCAGGGAGCGGACGACCGCGAGGCCCAGGCCAATGCCGCCAGTTTGGCGATTGCGCGACGGCTCGCCGCGATAGAAGGGCTCGAACACCCGCTCCAGCTCGGTCGGCGGTACGCCGGGACCGTCGTCGTCGATCTCGATGATCGCCATGCCGTCCTCGGCATAGACGCGGCCACGCGCCGCGCCGCCGTACTTCAGGGCGTTCTCGACCAGGTTCTGGACCAGACGCTTCAACGCCACGGGGTCGCCCTCGATCACGGTCTTTTCGGCCTGCTCGACCGTGGCGTCGCCCCCGGTCTCGGCCGCCTCGTCCATCACGCTTTCCAGCAGGGAGGAAAGCTCCAGCTTGGTGCGTTCGGCCGGACGGTTGGTGTCGCGCACGAAACCCAGCGTCGCGGCGATCATCGCCTCCATTTGATCGATGTCGGCGGCCAGCTTCGGACGGATGTCGTCGGGCGCGGCCTCGATGCGGAACTTCAAGCGGGTGAGGGGGGTGCGCAGGTCGTGGGCGATCGCGCCCACCATGGCCGTGCGGTCTTCGACGTAACGGCGCAGGCGCTCCTGCATCATGTTGAAGGCCGAGGCCGCGGCGACCACCTCGGTCGAGCCGGAGAGGTTCAGGGGCGGCGTGCGAGGGTCCTTGCCCAGCCGCTCGGCGGCGTCGGCGAAAGCGGTGATCGGCTGCGACAGGCGACGGGCGAACAACCAGGCCAGGGGCGTCACGGCGATGACCGACAACAGCAGGATCAGCAGGATCCGCTGCTGCCAGCTGTCCAGGCGGAAGGTGGGCTTGGGTTCGACCACCAGCCAGTGTCCGTCGCTCTGGCGCACGCCGAACTTGAAGTCGCCGAAGATTAGCGGCTCGTCCCGCGGCTGGTCGCGGGAGCCGGGCGGGCCGCCGGAGCCGGGTTCACGGGCGAACGGCTCGCGAGCCTGGCGCCCGTTGGGCGGGGGACGAGCGTCCGCGGTGCTCGGCGGATTGACCGGCGTGCGACGGACGAAGAAGCGCGGTCCGTTGTCGATCTGCAGTTCGACGCGATTGGCCGGGACGCCGATCGCGCGCGCGATGCCAGCCTTGAAATCGGCGCGGCGGATGCTGTCGGGGCCATTGGAGCGCATCGAGCCTTGCTGCTTGACCACCAGCAGTCGACCGTCGCGGGGCTGGACGGGCTGGCCGGTCTTCAGGGCGCGAACGATCTCGGCCGAACGATAGAATTCGGGCGGCGGCGGAGGCAGGTTGAAGATGACCGCGATCGCGATCAGCTGGGCCGCCACCAGAGTGACGATCACCAGCCCCAGGGCCTGCACGAACAGCGGCGCGCCGCGCCGAAACATCGTCATGGGGTGCGCACGACCTTGGCGGTGAACATGTAGCCTTCGCTGCGGATCGTGCGGATCAGCTCGCCGCCGCCGCCATCGTCCAGCTTGCGCCGCAGGCGGCTGATCTGCACGTCGATGGCGCGGTCATAGGCGTCGCTGTCGCGGCCGCGGGCCAGGTCCAGCAGCTGGTCGCGGGTCAGCACCCGCTGCGGGCGTTCGACGAAGGCGCGCAGCAGCGAGAACTCGCCGCTGGAGAGGTTCACGACCACGGATTGCGGCGAGCGCAGTTCGCGGCGGACCAGATCCAGTCGCCAGCCGGCGAACTCGCACGCCGCGCCCATGGCGTCGTCGGCCGCGCGCGGCTCCTGGCGCCGGCGCAGCACAGCCCGGACGCGGGCCAGCAGCTCGCGCGGATTGCACGGCTTGGGCAGGTAGTCGTCGGCGCCGAGCTCCAGGCCGACGATCCGGTCGGTCTCCTCGCCCATGGCCGAGAGCATGATGATGGCGGGGCCATCGGCGCCGGAGGACAGGCGTCGGCAGATCGCCAGGCCGTCCTCGCCGGGCAGCATGACGTCCAGCACGATCAGGTCGATCGGCCCGCGCGCCAGGACCTGCTCCATGGTGCGGGCGTCCTGGGCCGTCTCCACCGCGTAGCCGTGGCGGCTGAGGAAGTCCGACACCACGTCGCGGATGCCTGGGTCGTCATCAACGATCAGGATGCGCGACGCCGCGCCCCGCGAAGCGTCTGGGTCGCCTTGGACGGTATTTTGGGCGTTTTCCATATGCGCTTTCCTGTCACGGCCCCGTCACGCTCAGATTTCATCTCTGAAACAGCGGCGCAACCCTCCCGTGGCATCGAAATCCGGTCGGTGGGTCGTCCCCCCATCATGCGGTCCTCCGGCGCTCGGGCCCGGTCTGCTTTCCCCCTTAGCGGATCGGGTCCGGTTGACCTCAGCCCGGCGAATGGTTCTCGGGCGCGTGATAGGCCGCGCCCTGCGCTTTCATCGCGGCCACCGCGCGATCGCTGACGAACGGATTGCTGCGGCGCTCGGCCCCGAAGCTGGACATCGGCCCATGGCCCGGCACGAAGCGCACGTCGTCGCCCAGCGGCCAAAGCTTGTGGGTGATGGCGTCGATCAGGTCCTGGTGATTGCCCATCGGGAAGTCCGTGCGGCCGATCGAGCCCTGGAACAGCACGTCGCCGACCTGGGCGAACTTGGTCTGCCGGTGAAAGAACACCACGTGGCCGGGGGTGTGGCCGGGGCAGTGGAGGACCTCGAACTCGGTCTCGCCCAGCGTGACCTTGTCGCCATCCTGCAGCCAGCGGTCGGGAACGAAGATCCGAGCTTCGGGCATGCCGTACATCTCGCCGCTCTGCTGGATGCGGTCGATCCAGAACTGGTCGGCTTCGTGCGGGCCCTCGATGGGGGCGCCGGTGCGGGCCTTCAGCTCGGCCGCGCCGCCGGCGTGGTCCATGTGACCGTGGGTGATCCAGATCTTCTCCAGAGTCAGCCCCTTGTCGGCCAAGGCCTTGAGCAGACGATCGACCTCGCCGCCGGGATCGATGATCGCGGCCTTCATGGTCTTCGCGCACCAGACGATCGTGCAGTTTTGCTGCAGCGGCGTGACCGGGGCGATCACGGCGGCGATGGGCATCGCGTCACTCATCGGGCGACTCCAAAAGAAAAGGGCGGGAGCCGAAGCGCCCGCCCTTCTGACCTAAAGCCTATCGGCCAGAGATCAAGCCAACCTTGTTAGTCGCGCTCTTCCTTCGAGCCCGGCGCCGGGGCGCCCGGCATCGGCGGGACGGGACCGGCCGGCGCGTCAGCGGCCAGTTCCGGCACCTCGGTGAGGCCGCGACCGACGTGGCTCTTGCGGTGGCCGTAGGCGAAGTAGATCACCAAGCCGATGGCGCCCCAGATGGGCAGCACGGCCATCGCCTCGACGGGGAGGTTGAAGTACAGCACTGCGCAGCCGATGAGAGCGACGGGGGCCACTACCCAGAGAAGCGGCGTCTTGAACGGACGCGGACGGTGCGGATCCTTCACGCGCAGCACCATCACGGCGATCGACACCATGAAGAAGGCGAACAGCGTGCCCGAGTTCGAGATGTCGGCCAACTGACCGACCGGGAAGAACGCCGCCGCGATCGCCACGAACACGCCGGTGACCATGGTCACGATGTGAGGCGTCTTGAACTTCGGGTGGATGCTGGCCAGCTTTTCCGGCAGCAGGCCATCGCGGGCCATCACGAAGAAGATGCGGGTCTGACCGTAGATCATCATCAGGATGACCGAGGGCAGGGCCAGGTTCGCCGCCAGGCCCAGCAGGTTGCCGATGACCGGGAAGTTGATCTGGCGCAGCACGTGGGCCAGGGCCTCGTTCGAGCAGACCAGCACCTCCTTGTTGGCGGGCAGGGCGCAGGCGGCCACGAAGGCGGCCGAGCCCGGCTGCACGGCCGAGCCGTCGGCGCCAAGCACCGGCTGAGCGCCCATGGCGCCGATCGCGCCGGCCGCGACCAGCAGATAGAAGACGGTGCAGATGCCCAGCGAGCCGATCAGGCCGATCGGAACGTTGCGTTGCGGGTTCTTGGTCTCCTCGGCGGCGGTCGAGACGGCGTCGAAGCCGACGTAGGCGAAGAAGATCGAGGCGGCGGCGCCCACGATGCCCATGCCGGTGGTGCCGGCCGGACCGAACCAACCGTTGGGGGCGAAGGGCGAGAAGTTGCCGGTCTTGAGGACAGGCAGGGCGAGGGCGACGAACACCGTCAGGGCGGTCACCTTGATGGCCACCAGGGCGGCGTTCACGGTGGCGCTTTCGGTGGTGCCGACGACCAGGAGGGACGTCACGGCCAGCGCAACGACGATGGCGGGCACATTGACGATGCCATGGCTGAAGTCGGCGACCGGCATCCAGCCGTTCATGGACCAGGCGGGGCCTTGCCGCAGCAGCTCGGGCCATTGGAATCCGAGCGCGTTTTCAATCAGGCCGAGGAAATAGCCCGACCAGCCGGCGGACACGGCGCTGGCGGCGACCGCGTATTCCAGGATCAGCGCCCAGCCGACCATCCAGGCCAGCAGTTCGCCCATGACGGCGTAGGAGTAGGTGTAGGCCGAGCCCGAGACGGGCACCATGGAAGCCAGTTCAGAGTAGCAGAGCGCGGCGAAGGCGCAGACGGCGCCGGCGATCACAAAGCTCCACATCATGCCGGGGCCGGCCTTCTGCGCCGCCGCGGCGGTCAGAACGAAGATGCCGGTGCCGATGATCGCGCCCACACCCAGCAGCGTCAGCTGCACGGGACCCAGCGAGCGGTGCAACGATTTCTTCTCGGCCGTCGCTAGGATCGCATCAAGCGATTTTACGCGCCACATAGTTCCTCCTGAATAGGCAAGACTCCCCCTGGGGTCGCCTTTGGAAAATTTTGCGGACCGTGACCCTTTTATGAGCATGGGGTCAAGGTCGGGCGGTTAAAGCGCGTAAATGTTCTCCGCGCTTCTGACTAGGGCCTGTCGAGCTTGGATCGCCATCCAAACTCGAAAAAGCAGGCCCGCTTCCAAAGTGTGCAGAGCGTGATCGCCGCCGAAACCGCTCACACTTTCGGCTATCACGCTCTGTCCAGAGATGCTTGGCGTTAAGCGGCCAGGCCGGTAAAGCCGGCGCGATGTTGCCCATTTTCGAGGCCCTTCCGGCGCTGAAAGGCGCCCTTGGCGCGCGGGAGACCGCCGTTCTCGTCGCCCCGCCGGGCGCGGGTAAGACCACGGCCGTTCCCTTGGCGCTCTTGGAGGAGCCTTGGGTTCAGGGGCGCAAGCTGATCGTGCTGGAACCCCGGCGCCTGGCCGCGCGCGCCGCCGCGGCGCGCATGGCCGCCAATCTCGGCGAATCCGTCGGCGAAACGGTCGGCTTCCGCGTGCGCCTGCAGTCCAAGGTGTCGGCTAGGACGCGGATCGAGGTGGTGACCGAGGGCGTCTTTACACGGATGATTCTCGACGACCCTGGCCTCGACGGCGTCGCCGCGGTCCTGTTCGACGAGTTCCACGAGCGCAGCCTCGACGCGGACCTTGGCCTCGCCTTCGCCCGCGACGTCCAGAACGTGCTGCGCGACGACCTGCGCCTGCTGGTGATGTCGGCCACCCTGGACGGCGCGCGAATCTCGGCGCTGCTCAACGATGCGCCGGTCGTCGAGAGCCAGGGGCGGATGTTCCCGGTCGACACCCGCTATCTGAGCCGCGACGAGCGTCAGCGCCTTGAGGAAAGGGTCGGCCGCGCGGTCGAACGCGCCTTGGTCGAGGAGAGCGGCTCTGTCTTGGTCTTCCTGCCGGGGCAGGGCGAGATCCGCCGGACGGAGAGCTGGCTGAACGAGCGCCTGCGCCGTCCGGACGTCGACGTCGCGCCGCTCTACGGCGCGCTCGAACCGGCCGCCCAGGACCGCGCCATCTCGCCCGCGCCGGCCGGCCGCCGCAAGGTCGTGCTGGCGACCTCGATCGCCGAGACCAGCCTGACCATCGAGGGCGTGCGCGTGGTGATCGACGCGGGCCTGGCCCGTGTGCCGCGTTACGACCCGGCCTCGGGCATCACGCGGTTGGAGACCGTGCGGGTCAGCCGCGCCGCCGCCGACCAGCGCCGGGGCCGGGCCGGCCGGACCGAGCCGGGCGTCTGCTACCGCCTGTGGGACGAGCCCGAGACCCGCGCGCTGCCCGCCTTCGCCCGGCCGGAGATCCTGGAGGCCGACCTCTCCCGCCTGGCGCTGGACCTGGCCCGCTGGGGCGCCAAGGATGCGGCCGGCCTGACCTTCCTCGACCCGCCGCCGGCCGCCGCCTTCGCCGAGGCGCGCGGCCTGCTGACCCGCATCCAGGCGCTGGACGCCCAGGGCGACCTGACGCCTCACGGCAAGGCTCTGGCCGACATGCCGCTGCCGCCGCGCCTGGCGCACATGGTCGTGCGCGGCGCGGCCTCCGGCCAGGCGCGCGAGGCCGCCGAGGTCGCCGCGGTGCTGACCGAGCAGGGGCTGGGCGGCAAGGATGTCGATCTGCGTCGGCGGCTGGAGAACCTGCACCGCGACCGCTCGCCGAGAGCGCGCGACGCCATGGCCCTGGTCGAGCGCTGGGCGCGCGCGGCGGGCAAGCCATCCGGCGCCAAGGAACTCGAAGTCGGGCTGATGCTGGCCGAAGCCTATCCCGAGCGGGTCGC
>Ga0247725_1000978_pt1 | contig 16491 bp, 15 predicted proteins | sample OKSTACKMCFT3sol_FD_183021 | JGI IMG/M metagenome (GOLD analysis project Ga0247725, IMG submission 183021) | Subsurface sediment microbial communities from gas well in Oklahoma, United States - OK STACK MC-FT3-sol | ecosystem: Environmental > Terrestrial > Deep subsurface > Rock core/Sediment... | reverse complement strand
CAGCGCCGCGCTGGCCTGGTCGAGCAGCGCCTGGCTGGCCTGGCGTTCGGCGCTGGACAGCCCGCTGGCATCCAGTTGCAGACGCAGCCCGGCCTGGGCGCTGGCGCCGCTCAGCAGCAGGAGCGCGGCCAGCCAGCGCGCGGCGCGCAGGCTCACAGGGCGAGAATGGCTTCGGCCAGCTGCTGGTCGGAGGCGTGGCGGGCTTCCGGCAGTTGTTCGCGTAGGGTGGCGAAGGCCGCTTCCAGGCGCGCGCCGCGGATATCGCCCTGGCTGGCGACGAAGCTGGCGGCATCGTCACGCGCGGCCAGCACCACCTTCATGTCACGCACCGAAGTGGTGGTGTCGGAGGTGAAGTCCAGGCTGCGGTCCAGGGCACGGACGAGGATGTTGCTGGTGGCCACCAGGGTTTGCGCCTGGGCGCCAGTGGCGAGGCAGAGGGTGGTGGCGAGGAGTGTGGGCAGCAGACGGCGCATGGCGACTCCGGGCAGGCTGAGCGGGTGGGGTTGCTATTGGACGAGAATAGTCCCCACCAGTTCAAGCCTGCGGGCCTCGTGGCGCGAGGCGGGTCACGCGATCAGCGGGCGAGGATGGCCTCGGCCAGCCTGAGGTCATCTGCCACCAGGCCGGGCAGCTGTTGACGAACGTGCTGCAGAGCAGCCTCCAGCCGAGCACCGCGAATGCTGCCCTGACTGGCGACGAAGCTGGCGGCATCGTCACGGGCGGCCAGGACGATCTTGTCGTCGACCAGCGACGAAGAGACGTCGACACTGGTGTCGGTGCTGCCTGCCAGCAGCGAGCCCAGGGTGTCGGTGGTGACCACGAAGCTGGTGGCGTTGGCGCTGAGCGACAGCGCCAGCAGCGAGGCCAGCGAGAACAGGCGGCGAATCATCACTTGCTCCCGCTTCAGGCCGGCTTGCGCGCGATGATGACCTGGCTCTTGGCGACCAGATCGTCCAGACGTTCCTTGATTTCAGGGCCGCGCGGCATGTCCAGCAGCAGTTTCCAGGTGCGGGTCCAGCTGTCCAGCAGCGGGTGGTTGGGCTCGCTGAGGTCGACCTTGCATTCCCAGAAGAACAGGAACCAGATCGACCAGAAGAAGCTGTACCAGGTGTGCTCGACGATTTCGAGGCCGGACGCACGCACCATCTTGGCGAATTCTTCGCGGGAGATGACGCGGATATGGTTGGGTTTCTCGTAATACTCCTGCGGAGCGAAGCCTTCCTGCAGCCTCTCCGAGGTCGCATCCGGCACGCTGAGCACGTAGAGCGCCCCCGGTTTGCCGATACGCACCAGTTCGGAGAGGAACTGCGCCGGGTCATCCACGTGCTCGATCACTTCGGTGGAGATCACGCGGGTGGCGGTGGCGTCGGCAATCGGGATGGGATTGCATTCGCTGACGAAACCCTGGACGTCACGTGCGGCGGTTTTCTGCAGGCGCTTGACTGCGGCATCGACCTTGGCCGGATCGATATCCACCAGCAGCATCTGCGGGCCGCGCAGGCCGCAGAAATGGGCGCTGCCGGCATTGCCGCAACCGACGTCGACCACGACGTCTTCCGGGCTGATGGTGACGCCCCGGAACAGCTCGTTGGTTTCGGTCTGGTACCAGCCGCTGAGCGCTGCGTCCTTGAGGCCCAGCGGGCCCGCCGAAGAAGCCTTCTGGGCAGGCACGGCCTGGTCATGTACCGGGACGGTGGGGCTGCTTTTCAGCAGTTGCTTGAGGGATTTCAGCATGTTGTCACTCCATTGCTGGGGTTGCTGCGGCTGCGCGCTTCGATGCGCTCGGCGAGCAGCACCCCACGTCTGCGCAAGGGCATTTCGATGAATCGGTAGTTGAGTTCGCTGGCGATCAGGATCAACAGCAGTGCCGTGGCGGCGAAGACCGGCATATAGGCTGTGTCGCTGCCGGCGCTGGCCGGGTCCAGGCGAAACCAGATTTCCCGCGTGAGGAAGAAGGCCGGAATGTGGATCAGGTAGATCGCATAGGAGCGGCTGCCGATCCACAGCATGACACGCTGCAGAGTACCCTGCGGGATGAGGTAGTCGCGGTCGTAGGAGGCGACCATGACCAGCAGCGCCGACAGCAGGGCAATCAGGCCGATGCGGTATGTCTGCAGCATCTGGCTGGCGCCGCTGAGGTGGGCCATTAGCCCACCGGCGGTGACCAGGAGTGCGACCCCAAGCAGCCAGTGCCTGCCGAGCAGCCGCGGCTGCAGGCGTTGATAGCTCGGGTGGTGACTCCAGATGGCCAGCAGTACACCCAGGGCGATGGCGTCGGTGCGGAAGGCCATGAGGATGGGCGTGCGCAGGGTGAAGAACTGGTAGACGACCAGGGCGATCAGGAACAACGGGAGCCAGCGCCTGAACAGCAGGGCCGTCAGGGGCAGGAGTAGGTAGAACTGCTCTTCCAGCGACAGGCTCCAGTAGACGAAGGTGACCCCATACTCGTAGCTCATGAAGCTGTCGGCGAAACGGATATTGGCCACCTGGGCCAGTCCTGCCGCCGTCGCCATCAGATTGGTGCGCAAGTCGCCGAACACGCCGGACTGGTTGAACAGCACCACGGCCAGCAGGGGCAGCGCCAGCCACAGCCAGGCCGATGGCAGCAGCCGTCCGGCACGACGTATCCAGAAGCCGCCGGCAGTGCGCCAGAAATGGCCATTCTGCGTCGCCTGGGCTAGGCGTGGCAGCAGGTCCCTGGCGATGACGAAGCCGGATATCGCGAAGAACAGATCCACCCCCCACCAGAACTGGAACTGCTCGCGAAATGCCTGAATTTCCGGGGTCTTCCAGGGGAACAGGTTGTAGAAGGCATGGTGAAACACCACGCCCAGCACGGCGATGGCGCGCAGGATTTCGATATCGGCAATCCGCTTTCCAGCCATCACGCAGGCTCTTGGCGGGTGGCCAGGATGCTGGAGAAGAATGCCTGCAGGCGTTCTTTTGCCAGGTCCTGGGAGCAGAAGTCGCGCAGGCCGATGCGGGCCTGTTCAGACAAGCTGGCGTAGCGTTCGGGGTTGTTCTTGGCCACCTCGTAGCTATCTCGGTAAGCCGCCAGTAACGAGTCCCAGTTGATCGGGTAGCGCAGAGTTCTGAATGCCTGACGAGGATCGTGTGGCCAGAAAGTCGGCTCGTGCCCGCACTCGATAGGGAAGGCGTTCTGCGGTGTGATGTAGTCGAGCATTGCGGTGTTCAGCGGTGCAATGCCTGGTTTGCCGCAAGCCATGAACTCCATTAGTGGCAGGCATTGTCCTTCCCCATGGGAGCTGTTGACCACATAGCTGGTGGCCTGTACTAGACGTTCGTAGTCGGGGTCGCTGAGAAAGCCATGGATCAGCACCACCCGACACTTGATCGGAGTCTGCATGTAGATGTGGTGCAGGATCTCGCGCAGGATTAACTCAGCGTCCTTGAAGGTGATTTTCAGCACCAGGGTGGCATCTTCCACGTCGCGGAAATGCCAGCAGAACACGCCCAGCAGGTCCTCCCAGTTCTTACGGCCATCATTGGGATTGAGCACCGAGGTGTAGATAACGCCGTCCAGGCGCAGAGTCGATGGTTGTGCTGGTCTGTCCAGGGGGACCTGGGTGCCGGTTCGATACATCTTGGGGGCGTAAGCTTGCAGATTGATATCGCGGCTATCCAGTACCAAGCCATCGACTACCAGTTCTACTCCATCAGCCAGTGGGCTTGCAGGTAGGCACGAGCTTATCGCAGCAAAGCGATCCCACACTGGCGCGGGTACGGAAACCACAGGGAAGTCCGTGCCCATCGCTTTGCGCACCACTTCTACGGTGAAGCTGGAGTGGGTAATGGCGCAACCCAGCCTGGAGAGCGGTATGCGCCAGTCGTTCAGTTCGTTTCCGCCCCAAGGCTGATCCGGGATGCTACTGAATTCCCAGGCGAATACCGGTACGGTCGGGCACTCCAGCTTGAGTTGGGTGTGGTGTGGCGGCGAAAAGCTGAGAAAGATGCAGGCCTGGCCGCGCTTGCGGGCTGCACGGTACTGTGCGTCCACCTCGCGGGCCGGGTCCCGTATCTCGACCACGGTGCCGATTGTCTCGAGAACTGGACGATACTCCTTGAGCACGAAGTAATAGCTGTACTCCGCCTGCCCCAGACTATCGCTAATGGTGTCCTTGTTGGTTGCCGAGTGAATGAGGATCAGCATGTGGCTTGGCTACTGGCTTGAGTCGGCGTGGTGTCTTGGCGGTTGACTGGCGGAATAACCTGCTGGATAAAGCCGCTGAGCTTGTCGGTGACCCGTGGCAGCGAGCAGTAGTCTTGCATGCGTTGCCGTGCCTTCTGGCTCATCTCCGCGTAGCGCTGGGGGTCTTCTTTGGCAACCCGGTAGCTCTCCCGATACGCTTTCTCCAGCGATTCCCATTGCGGGCGGTAGCGCAGTGCTCGATAAAGTCGTCGTTCGTCGTGCGGCCAGACCGAGTGTTCCTGTGTGCAGTCGAGAATGAAGCCGAGACGGTCATCCAGATAGTCTTCCATAGCGGTATGGCGCGGTGCGATTACCGGCTTTCCGCAGCAGAGGAATTCCATCAGCGGCAGGCAGAGTCCTTCCGAGAGGGAGGCATTCACGTAGTAGCTACTACCAGCGATGAGCGCCTCATACTCGGCGTCATCCAGATAGCCATGCAGTACCACAACACGACAGCTGAAAGGTGATAGCCGTTTGAGCAGGTCGAGAAGCTCGTCTTGATAGGTACTGAGATCCTTTTGGGACATTTTCAGCAACAAGGTGGCGTCTTCAGTATCCCGGAACGCCCAGCAGAAGGCAGTCAGGATATTGGCCCAGTTCTTCCGTCCATCCTTGGGGTTGAGTACCGAGACGTAGACCACGCCATCGATATCTGTTCGCGAAGGTTCGCCGGGTGAGCTGTTGTCGGGAGCAGGAGCACTCAGTTGAGTGCTGAGCAGGTGCTGACCGCCGCGCAGGAGCTTGTGTATAGGGCGGCGTAGCCAAAGCGGTACGAGGTCGATGAAGGCCTCATGGTAAATAGCCATGAGATGCAGCTTGGTGACGCCAAGGCGATAGCGCACAGTCTTTTTGCCGGTGTCTTGAGGCGGGATCTGGTCCGGATTCAGCGTCAGGGCCCGCGAATCCATGATCAGGCCGCGGATGCTGAGGCTGCTGCCCGGATTGACAGGTTCAAGTGACACCCGTTCCCGGGCCTGTTCGAAGCTCTCCCAGAGAGGGGTAGGCAAGGCAAGAATCGGGAAATCGTCTCCCATTTCTCTGCGCACAATCGCGGCAGTGTGTTCCGATAGGCATATGGCACGGCCATGATCGCGGAACACCGTACGCCAGTCATTTCTTGGGTCCTCATCCCATATTTCGGATGGAATGCTACCGGCCTCCCAGGCGAAGACCGTAGTAGTTGGGCAATCCAGGCCTACAGGCGCTTTGTGTGGCGGGCTAAAAGACAAAAAGAGGCAGGGTAGCCCGAGCTCAGTGAACAGTTGATGCAAAGGCGCAACCTGATCGACATCTTTTACCTGAATAACGTGGCCCAGCTTTTCCAGGGCTTTGCGGTAGGACTTCAGAACGAAGAAGTAGCTGTACTCTGGCAAACCCAGGCTGCTGCCGATCGAGCGTTCGTCGATGCCGGAGTGAAGAATGAAGATCATTGGATCAAGATCACTCTATTGCTTGAAAGGGCTGGGCGAAGCGTTATCTCGTGGCGGCCTTGGAGACTTTCCATCCAGGCCTGCCGGTCGCTCACACGGCGTTTTTTTTGGAGTTGTGGTGATTCAGGAGGCGGCATTCTAACCGAGTTTTTTCGTTTAGCCCTCGTTGTCCCGAGTCGTCTTGCGACGGAAGGCGAGGTGCCCGGCGGATGTCGACACTTGGCCACTGTTCGCGGCATTATCAGCGCCCATTCTCCGGCAAACAGACTACCCGAGTGAAACAGCGTCTTTTAGTGACTGGACTGTCCGGTTTCGTCGGTCAGCAGCTGCGGCAGTTCCTGAAAGCGCATGGCGCCTGGGAGTTGGTCGAGCCCGTTGCGGGCTATGACCTGCTGGATGCCGACAGTCTCGTGTCTCTGTGTCGTGACGCCCGCGCCGATGCAGTCATCCACCTGGCCGGGCAGACCTTCGTGCCCGAGGCGTTTCGCGACCCCGCGCATACCTTGCAGGTCAATCTGCTGGGGACGCTGAACCTTCTGCAGGCACTCAAGCAGACCGACTTCGCCGGCGCATTTCTGTATGTCAGTTCCGGCGATGTTTACGGCCAGGTTGACGAAGATCTTCTGCCGATCGGCGAAAACCACGCGCCACGCCCTCGCAACCCCTATGCGGTCAGCAAGGTATCCGCCGAGCTGCTGTGTTTGCAGTGGAGCTTCATCGAACCATGGCGCATCATGGTTGCCCGGCCGTTCAACCACATAGGGCCTGGCCAGAGCGACGCCTTTGTCGTTCCGAGCATTGCGCGCCAGCTGGTGCGCATCCGCAAGGGGCTGCAGGAGCCGGTGCTCGAGTTGGGTGACATCGATGTCACGCGCGATTTTCTCGACGTCAGGGATGTGCTAGCGGCCTATCTGGCGCTGCTGGAGTCGGGGCGTAGCGGTGAGATCTACAACGTCTGCTCGGGCCATGAGCAGAGCGTGCGCGGCCTTATCGACGAGCTGGTCAGGCTGGCGGATGTGCCTGTGGAGATCCGCCAGGACCCGGCACGCATGCGTCGTGCCGAGCAGCGGCGCGTCGTCGGCAGCGCGGCGAAACTACACAACGAGACCGGTTGGAAACCCGGCATCACTATCACCGAGACCCTGCAGAGCGTGCTCTCTGACTGGGAAACGAGAGAATTACAAGAATGAGCAAAGTCGCGTTGATTACAGGCGTCACCGGTCAGGATGGTGCCTACCTTGCCCAGCTGCTGTTACAAAAGGGTTACCAGGTCTTCGGCCTGGTGGCGCGGCGCAGCTCCGATACCCGCTGGCGCTTGCGCGAGCTGGGCATCGAAGGGGACATTCAGTACCTCGATGGCGATCTGGCCGACGCCTGTTCGGTGCAGCGCGCGGTGCTCAAGGCCCGGCCCGATGAGTTCTACAACCTCGGTGCGCAAAGTTTCGTCGGCAGCTCCTGGGACCAGCCGGTCACCACCGGTATCGTCGATGGCCTGGGTGTGACCCATGTGCTGGAGGCCCTTCGCCAGTTCAGCCCGCAGACTCGTTTCTATCAGGCCTCGACCAGCGAGATGTTCGGCCTGATTCAGGCCGAGCGTCAGGACGAGAGTACGCCCTTCTACCCGCGCAGCCCCTACGGTGCCGCCAAGCTCTACGGCCACTGGATCACGGTCAACTATCGCGAGAGCTTCGGCCTGCACGCGTCCAGCGGCATTCTGTTCAATCACGAGTCGCCGCTGCGCGGTATCGAGTTCGTTACGCGCAAGGTCACCGATGCGGTAGCCCGCATCAAGCAGGGCAAGCAGCGTGAGCTGCGCCTTGGCAACATCGATGCCAAGCGCGACTGGGGCTTTGCCGGCGATTACGTCGAAGCCATGTGGCTGATGCTGCAGCAGGAGCGCGCTGCCGACTATGTGGTGGCGACTGGCGTCACGACTACCGTGCGCGACATGTGCAAGCTGGCCTTCGAGCATGTTGGCCTGGATTACCAGGAGCACGTGGTGATCGACCCGCAGTTCTTCCGTCCCGCCGAGGTGGATGTGCTGCTGGGCTGTGCCGACAAGGCCGAGCGAGAGCTGGGCTGGAAGCCCAAAACCAGCCTTGCCGAGCTGATCCAGATGATGGTCGAGGCCGACATGCGCCGCGTGGCCAAGGAGTAAGGCATGCGAGTTCCCGTCATTCTCTCCGGCGGTGCCGGTACCCGCCTGTGGCCTGTCTCCCGTGAAGGGCATCCGAAGCCTTTCATGCCGCTGCCCGATGGCCAGTCGCTGCTGATCAAGACCTTCCAGCGTGCGGCGGAACTGGTGGCGGCCGGTGGTGAAATTGCCACCGTGACCAACCGCGATTACTACTTCCAGAGCAAGGATCATTTCCTCGCGGCCAAGCTGCCGGCGCTGCGTGCGCAGTTCATTCTCGAGCCGCTGGGGCGCAACACCGCGCCCGCCATCGCCGCCGCCGCCCTTGCGCTGCGCGAGCAGCATGGCGATGGCGTGACGCTGGTGGTGATGCCCGCGGACCATCTGATCCAGGACGGCGAGGCGTTCCTGGCTGCGGTCGAGCATGCGACCCGACTGGCGCAGCAGGGCCATCTGGTGACATTCGGCATCCGCCCCACGGCTCCGGAAACCGGCTTCGGCTACATCGAAACGGGGGATCTGCTGGATTCGGATGGTGCGGCCAAGGTCCGGCGCTTCGTCGAGAAGCCCGTGCTGGAGGTCGCCGAGCAGTATCTGGCCAGCGGCAATTTCCTGTGGAACTCGGGCATGTTCTGCTTCACCGCAGGCACCTTGCTCGCCGAGCTGCAGCAACACGCTCCCGGCCTGCTCGAGCAGGTTGCGCGCTGCGTGGCTGCAAGTCCGGCGCAGGAGTCCGGGGTGATCTGTCAGCGAGAGCTGAGTCGCGAGCTGTTCGCCGAGTTGCCGGACATTTCCATCGATTACGCGCTGATGGAAGTCTCCGACAAGGTGGCGGTGGTGCCGGCAGTCTTCGACTGGAGCGACATCGGTTCCTGGGGAGCCCTCAGCGAGCTGGTGGCACCCGACGCACACAACAACCGTGCAGCGGGCGAGGCGATCTTCGTCGACAGCAGCAATACCTTCGTGCAGAGCGAGGGGCGTCTGGTGGCGACGGTGGGCGTGCAGGATCTCATCGTGGTCGATACTGCCGACGCCATCCTGGTCGCTCATGCCGATCGTGCCCAGGACGTGCGGCAGGTGGTCAAGCGCCTGAAGGACTCCGACCATGATGCCTACCGGCTGCATCGCACCGTCAGCCGGCCATGGGGTACCTACACCGTGCTGGAGGAAGGGCCGCGCTTCAAGATCAAGCGCATCGTGGTCAAGCCGGGCGCTTCCCTGTCGCTGCAGATGCACCATCACCGCAGTGAGCACTGGATTGTCGTGCAGGGCATGGCCCAGGTGACCAACGGCGAGACGGTGAGCCTGGTCAACAGCAACGAATCCACCTATATCCCGGCCGGCCACCGGCATCGCCTGGAAAACCCTGGGGTGATCGACCTGGTGATGATCGAGGTGCAGAGCGGCGAGTATCTCGGCGAGGACGACATCGTTCGCTTCGAGGACCAGTACGGCAGGGCGACATGATCATCGTCGAGCTCGCCCGTTCGGTCTGGCAGTACCGCAGTTTCGTCATGGGTAGCGTGCAGCGCGAGTTCCAGATGCGTTATCGCAACTCGCTGCTTGGGGCGGCATGGATCGTCCTGCAGCCGCTGGCCATGATTCTGGTGTATGCCCTGGTTTTCTCGCAGGTCATGCGGGCCCGTTTGCCTGGCACGGACGATAGTCTGGGGTACGCCATCTATCTGTGTGCGGGGATTCTCAGCTGGGGGCTATTCAGCGAGATCATGTCGCGGAGTCTCGGTGTGTTCGTCGATAACGCGAACATGCTGAAGAAGCTCAACTTCCCACGCATCTGTTTGCCGGTCGTGGTCGCATCCAGCGCCTTGCTCAACTACGCCATCACCTCCGGTATCTTTCTGCTGGTGCTGCTGGTGTGCGGGCGTTTTCCGGGTATTGCCGTACTTGCCTTGCCACTGCTGGTCGCGTTGCATTTGCTGTTTGCCGTGAGCCTGGGGGTGATTCTCGGCATTTTGAATGTCTTCTTTCGCGACATCGCGCAGATGTTTTCCCTCGGTCTGCAACTGTGGTTCTGGTTTACGCCGATCGTTTATCACCTGTCGATCCTGCCGGAGAAAGCCCAGATGATTCTGGCCCTCAATCCGATGACGGCTCTGATCGGCTCTTACCAGCAGGTATATCTGCAGGGGCGCTGGCCTGACTGGAGTGCGCTGCTACCCCTGGCGGTGCTGTCGGTGCTGCTGTTCGGCATGGCGCTTGCCCTTTTCCGCGCCAGGTCTGGTGAGATGGTGGATGAACTCTGATGGGGCATATCCGTGTATCCGGGCTTGGGAAAGCCTATAAGCAGTATTCGTCCCGTTGGTCGCGGTTGATTGAGTGGCTGGTGCCTTTCTCCAGGCCCCGTCATCGCCTGCATTGGGTGTTGCGTGACTTCGACTTCCACGTGCTGCCTGGCGAGGCGGTGGGGCTGGTGGGAGCAAACGGTGCCGGGAAAAGTACCCTGCTGAAGCTGATCACCGGCACGGTGCGTCCTTCCGAAGGGACGGTCGAGGTTGGTGGTCGCGTGGCTGCGTTGCTGGAGCTGGGGATGGGGTTTCATCCAGACTTCACTGGACGACAGAACGCGGTGATGGCAGGCCAGTTACAGGGCCTCGGTGTCGAAGAGATTGCCGAGCTGATGCCACAAATCGAGGCGTTCGCGGAGATTGGTGATGCCATCGATCAGCCGGTGCGCACTTACTCCAGCGGTATGCAGGTACGTCTTGCTTTCAGTGTGGCAACCGCTCGCCGTCCAGACCTTCTGATAGTCGACGAGGCGTTGTCGGTAGGGGATGCCTATTTTCAGCACAAGAGTTTCGAGCGTATCCGCCAGTTCCGTCGTGAGGGCACGACGCTGCTGATCGTCTCTCATGATCGTTATGCCATTCAGGCCATCTGTGATCGTGCCCTGCTTCTGCATGGCGGACGTTTGGCTGCACAGGGCAGGCCCGAAGAGGTTCTCGACTACTACAACGGTCTGTTGGCCGAGCGAGAGGGCGCGAGTGTTCGCCAAGAGGTGACAACAGAGGGCGCCCGCCGAACCATTTCTGGCAGTGGCGAGGTCCGTATCGCTGATGTGGGGTTGTTTGACGAGTCGGGGCAGCGCATTTCGTCCGCCGAGATCGGCAGTCGTGTGGTGCTGGAGGTGCGAGCGGAGGTGCTGAGCGCCGTTGATCGCGTGGTGCTGGGCTTTCTGATCAAAGATCGCCTCGGACAATCGATGTACGGGGTGAATACCCAGCGCCTGGACCAGGTCGTGATGGCCCCCCGAGCGGGAGAGCTCCTGACGTTCCGGTTCGCCTTCGTCGTACAGCTCGGTGTCGGGACCTATTCGGTGGCGCTGAACCTTTCGCAGTACGACTCGCACGTGGCGAAGAATTACGAGTGGCGCGACTATGCGCTGATGATCAATGTCACCAATCGTCGTCATGAGGACTTCGTCGGCTGCGTATGGCTCGGGGCTGAGGTTGAGGTTCAGCGCGGCGAAGGTGGCGTTACGGAGATGGTCCGGTGACCCGCTTGCTGATCGAATGCACCAACGTATTCCTGAGCCCCCATGTGAATACGGGGATCCAGCGCGTGGTGCGCAACATCGTTGCCCACCTGGACGACGTGGCGCAGCAGGAAGCTGTCGAATGTATTCCTGTGGCGTTAGGCAAAGGGCGACTGTGCAGGGTGTTGCGTTTGATTCCCAGGGATGGCGACCGACCCTGGCCGGCACGCCTCTACGAGCGTTGCGAGCGGGCCGGACATGGATTGTGGTCCCTCAACGGGCGTTTCGAGGGCCTTTGGCCCATGCGTGACTCAACAGGTGCACGTGCCGCGCTGGGTTTTCTGCTGCGTCTGGTAAGCCTGCCATTGTTTACTTGCATGCGGTTGCTGCGTTTGCTCGGCTACGACCCGCTGCAGCTCCGAGCGGAGCCTTTCGAGCACAGGGCTGGCGACCGATTGGTATTGCTGGATTCTTCTTGGCATGCCAGCCGCTTCCCGACCCTGGAGCGCCTCAAGCGCGATGGGGTGGTGATAGTCGCGGTGATTCACGATCTGATACCCCTGGCGCGCCCGGAGTTCTCCGAGGCTCGCCTTAGATCCATCTTCATGGCCTGGTTCGACTGGGTTTCTCTCCAGGCTGAAGGCTTTGTGGGTGTGTCTCGCACGGTGCGTGAGCACGTTCGTGCTGAAATTTCCTGTCGATTCGGCAAGCAACAGGCTGAGGCGCGTTGGTATGGGTACTTCCACCATGGTTGCGAGCTGGATCTGGTACAGACGGATGCCGCTCCGCCGGAGGAGATGTTGGCGGCCTTTGCCTCCGGCAGTGTCTATCTCTCCGTCGGCACCATCGAGCCGCGCAAGAATCATGAGTATCTGCTGGACGCCTTCGAGCAGGCCTGGGCTGCCGGCAGTAATGCCCGTCTCTGTCTGATTGGTCGTATTGGCTGGAAACGTGAGGCGCTGATCGGACGCATTCGCTCTCATGAAGAATTAGGGCGTCGTCTGTTCATGTTCAATGATGTTTCCGATAGCGACCTGCAGTATGCCTATCGGAATGCCAAGGCCCTGGTCTTCTCTTCTCATGATGAGGGCTTCGGCTTGCCGCTGGTCGAAGCCATGCAGCGGGGCTTGCCGGTAATGGCAAGTGATATTCCGGTTTTCCGTGAGATCGGTGGTGGCTATGTGGCCTTCTTCGATTTGCGTGAGCCCCGGCGTTTGGCCGAGCTGGTCATAGAGTTCGAGACCTTAGGAGTGTTCCCGGCTCCTTTGTCGCTTGAGGGCTGGCATTGGAACGACTGGCGGGGCGCCTGTCGACAGCTTGTCACAACCGTTCTCCAGCGTGGAGGCGAAGAAACAGCAGTGGTAGCGGACGGTGTTGATGCGCGTAGCTCTTAACGCTTCCATTTTGCGTTCTCCACGCACGGGTATTGGGCAGTACGTATCTGAACTGGTTCATGCGCTGCAGACTCATCCGGATCTGGAACTGGCGCTTTTCAATGGCTGGGGTCAATGGGCCGTACCGCCCACTGCGGCATTGCCTGGTTATTCGGCTTGGAGTGGCTGGATCAAGCGTCTGGTTCCCGGAGCATACCCTCTACGCCGTGGCATTGAGCAATGGCGCTTCCGGCGCCTCACGGCAGCGTTGCGTACCGATCTTTATCATGACCCTAGCCTCTGGCCATTGGAGTATGACGGCCCTATGGTCATGACCCTGCACGACCTGACACATGTGCACTACCCGCATACGCAGCCAAAAGATCGGCTGCGTCAGATGGAGCGCCATGTTTCCCGTAGCGTTGAACGTGCTGCGCGTATTTTGGTGGATTCACACTTCATTGCAGGGGAAGTCATAAGCCATTTCGGGGTTTCTAGTGAGCGTGTGCGAGTTGCACCGCTGAGTTATGCCCAGCGCTTTCATCCCAGGTCGCGCGATGAGTTGTTGAGAACGCTGCAGGTGCTCGGGCTTGAGTCTGGGCGATACCTGCTCTGTGTGGGGACGCTGGAACCTCGCAAGAATCTGCCACTCGTACTGCGGGCTTATGGCCGCTTGCCCGCCGCAATGCGCGAGGCGTTTCCGCTGATTCTGGTTGGCATGCCTGGCTGGCGTCGTGAACAGCTGGATGAGCCTCTACAACAAATGCTGGCCAGCGGCCAGGTGCGTCTGCTTGGCTATCAGCCCGATGAGACGCTGGCGGAGTTGTTGGCGGGCGCGCGCCTACTGGTGTTCCCGTCGCTATATGAAGGTTTTGGCCTCCCCGTATTGGAGGCCATGGCCAGCGGTACGCCGGTGATTCTCAGTCGTGCGTCGGCTTTGACTGAGGTGGCTGGTGTGGCGGGGCTAAAGGTTGATGCCGAGGATGACATCGCTTGTGCTCAGGCCCTGCAATGCCTGATTGAAGATCAGGCACTGTGGCAGCAGCAGCGAGAGGCGGGGCTCGTGCGGGCTCAGGCATTTTCCTGGGAGCACTGCGCATGCATCACCGCCGAGACATATCGCGAAGCTCTGAGGTCCTGATGCGAGTACTGCATTTTTTCAAGACTTATCTGCCTGAGACTGTTGGTGGTATCGAGCAGGTGATTTATCAGATTTGCGAAAGCACACAGGCGTATGGCATTCAGAGTGAGGTTCTTACGCTTAGTGCCAATCCTGAGCCGGCGGAGTTGGTGGTCGGACGGCACCAGGTACATCGTGCCAGGCTGGACCTGGAAGTGGCGTCAACGGGTTTTTCTTTTTCTGCTCTCTGGCGACTCAGGGCCCTGGCCCGAGAGGTCGACCTGGTTCACTACCATTTCCCCTGGCCGTTCATGGATGTCCTGCATTTTGCCGCCCGCATCGACAAGCCCTATGTGGTTTCCTACCACTCTGACATCGTGCGCCAGAAGAATCTGCTGCGCCTGTATCGACCGCTGATGCGGCGTTTCCTCGACGGCGCCGAGCGTCTGGTGGCCGCCTCGCCCAACTATGTGGAAACCAGTGAGGTGCTGGCTCGCTACCGCGACAAGACGCGGGTGATTCCCTACGGCCTTGACCAGTCGACCTATCCCCAGCCGGCGCCGGAGCGCCTCGAGCACTGGCGACAGCGGCTGGGCGAGCGCTTCTTCCTGTTCGTGGGTGTGCTGCGCTACTACAAGGGGCTGCACGTGTTGCTGGAGGCGGCGGCCGGGACCGACTACCCGGTGGTCATCGCCGGTGCCGGCCCCATGGAGCAGGCGCTGCGCAGTCAGGCGGCGGCCCTGGGCTTGCGCAATGTGCACTTTCTCGGGCGCATCGACGATGCGGACAAAAGCGCCCTGCTGACGCTGTGCAGTGCCTTCGTGTTCCCATCACACCTACGCTCGGAGGCTTTCGGCATCTCGTTGCTGGAGGCTGCCATGTTTGGCAAACCGCTCATTTCCTGCGAGATCGGTACGGGAACCAGCTTCATCAATCAGCACGAAAGGACCGGCCTGGTCGTTCCGCCGGATGATCCCAAGGCGCTGCGTGAGGCGATGACCAGGCTCTGGCAAGCCCCGGATGACATGGCAGCCATGGGCGTGCGGGCCCGAGAGCATTATCTCGCCACCTTCACTTCCGTGGAGATGGGCAAAAGCATGTCCGGTCTCTACCGCGAGGTCTTGAGCTAAGGCGCGGTTTTTCCCTGCGCTATCGCCTGTGCCTCTGTGCTTGAGGCGAGGCCCTGCTCACTGTCTGGCCAGAGCCTTGTCCGTGCCGGTCATCGAAGCGAAGCCGCGGCGAGCGATTCGATAGCGCTCCACCCATGCTTGCAGTCTTATCAGCAGTAGCGCGACAAGTACGCTGCCAGCCATGGTCGTCAGCACATAGATGGCGCCATCTTCGGTCAGTGTCATTCCCAGCAGCTTTTCGCAGCAGAAGAACACCAGGAAGTGGCAGATGAATACGGGGTAGGCCAGGCGGCCGAGCAGGTCATCGGCCATACGCCAGCGCTGACCGAGGTTCTTCACGCTCAAGGCTGCGCTGAGTAGCGGTGCGGCCAGGGTCGCGCCGAGCAGCAGTTCGATGACCTGCGGGTTGGCGTAGAGGTCGAAGCCGGGAGCTACAGCGATGAGCATCGACAGGTAGATCGCCGCATAGAGCTGGCAGATGCGTCGATAGAAGGGCTCCTTCCGCCTGCCGTAGGCCAGCCCGCCCAGAAAGAACACCAGTACCCCGAATATGAAGCGGTAGCCGAAGTTGTTGCTGTTGAAGTCGCCCGAAGCATGGAATAGCGCGGCTACCTGGATCAGGGCTGCGCCCGCGAAGATCAGGGCAAAGCGCCGCCGACCCGCCAGCAGAATCAGCGGTAGCAGCAGATAGAAGTGGAACTCGCTGGCCAGTGACCAGGCCGGGGGCACGATCGGATGCGGCAGCATTGCCTCGATGCTGAGCGGCTCGAAGACATAGTTGGCGGGCAACAGTGCCAGGTTCAGCAGGACCTTCAGCGGCTCGATGGCCTGGTTGAGAAACAGGGTGTGCTGGGCGGGGCCGAGCAGATAGATCAGCAGAAAGGTCAGCACCACCACCACACTGTACTGCGGCATCAGCTTGAGCAGGCGGTCCAGGTAGAAGTCGCGGATAGGCTGCTGGCTGTGCTGCTGGAAGCGGCGATAGCTGCGCCCCATCAGATAGCCGCTGATGAAGTAGAACAGGATGACCGCGCTGACGCCCGGGTTCAGCGGCATGCCCAGTCCGGGGATGTGTGAGAGCAGGACCAGCATGGCGAGGATGAAGCGAAGAATACCGAGCATTGCGAGTGATACTGGTCTGGCAGGCGGATCGGCAGTGTGACCAAAAACGCGTGAGGCGTTAAGGGCGGACTCATAAAAAACCCGGCGCTAGGCCGGGTTTTTTGTGCTCTGGGGAAGGCTGTCTTACTCGACCGCCTTCACCATGTCTTCTATCACCTTCTTCGCGTCGCCGAACACCATCATGGTCTTGTCCATGTAGAACAGTTCGTTGTCCAGGCCGGCGTAGCCGCTGGCCATGGAGCGCTTGTTGACGATGATGGTCTTGGCCTTGTACGCCTCGAGGATCGGCATGCCGGCGATCGGCGACTTCGGATCGTTCTTCGCCGCCGGGTTGACCACGTCGTTGGCGCCGAGCACCAGCACCACGTCGGTCTGGCCGAACTCGGAGTTGATGTCCTCCATCTCGAACACCTGCTCGTAGGGCACTTCGGCCTCGGCCAGCAGAACGTTCATGTGCCCCGGCATACGGCCGGCTACCG
>Ga0247725_1000977_pt1 | contig 16492 bp, 15 predicted proteins | sample OKSTACKMCFT3sol_FD_183021 | JGI IMG/M metagenome (GOLD analysis project Ga0247725, IMG submission 183021) | Subsurface sediment microbial communities from gas well in Oklahoma, United States - OK STACK MC-FT3-sol | ecosystem: Environmental > Terrestrial > Deep subsurface > Rock core/Sediment... | reverse complement strand
AATCGGTTAGCATCGCGGCCTTTGCCCGGCCATGTGCGCCGGGCCCCGACAGGCTGCAGGCACATGAACAGAGACGACATCCCTTCCTTCGGCATCGGCACCCAGCTGTCCATGCTCGGGCGCGACCCTTCCGAGCAGTACGGCTTCGTCAACGGCCCGCTGTACCGGGGCTCCACGGTCATCTACAAGACCCTCGACGACATCGAGCAGCGCCGCGCGCGCTTCTCCTACGGCACCGCCGGCACGCCCACCATCGCCAATCTGGAGGATGCCTGGACCCAACTGGCCGGCGCCGCCGGCACGGTGCTCTCGCCCTCGGGCCTGGGCGCGGTGTCCCTGGCGCTGTTCAGCACCACCCGCGCGGGCGACCACATCCTGGTGCCGGACAGCGTCTACCGGCCGACCCGGCATTTCTGCAACCACATGCTGGCCCGCTACGGCGTCACCACCACCTACTACGACCCGATGATCGGCGCCGGCATCGAGGCGCTGATGCGCCCCGAGACCACCACGCTGTTCCTTGAAGCGCCGGGCTCGCAGACCTTCGAAGTGCCGGACCTGCCGGCCCTGGTGGAGGTGGCGCGGCGGCGCGGGGTGCGCACCCTCCTCGACAACACCTGGGCGACACCGCTGTTCCTGCGGGCCCATGACCTGGGCATCGACCTGACGGTGGAGGCGGGCACCAAGTACCTGGGCGGGCATTCGGACCTGCTGCTGGGCCTGGTGACGGCCAACGCCGAATGCTGGCCGGCCCTGCGCGCCACCTACGACAGCCTGTCCATGCTGCCGGGGGCCGAGGATTGCGTACTGGCGCTGCGCGGCCTGCGCACGCTGAAGCTGCGGCTGGAAGAGGCCCAGCGCCGGGGCCTGGAAATGGCCCACTGGCTCAAGGCCCGGCCGGAGGTGAAGCGCGTGCTGCACCCGGCCTTCGAGGACTGCCCCGGGCATGCGCACTGGAAGCGTGACTTCACGGGGGCTTCGGGGCTGTTCTCCATCGTTCTGGAGGACCGCTACAGCCGCGAGGGCCTGGCGGCCATGCTGGACCACCTGCGGGTGTTCAGCATGGGCTTCTCCTGGGGCGGCTACGAGAGCCTGGTGATCCCCTTCGACTGCCGCAGCTACCGCACCGCCACGGCCTGGACGGAGCCGGGCTTCTGCCTGCGCCTGCAGATCGGCCTGGAGGACATGGACGACCTCAAGACCGACCTGGCCGAGGGCTTCGCCCGGCTGGCGGCCTGCTGAGGCGGTTCAGTCCAGCACGTCGTGCAGGACTTCCTGGATGAGCCCGGTGGCCACGGCCACCAGCAGCAGGTCGGTCCCGGCCTGCACCCAGTCGTAGCCGGGGTAGGACGGCAGCCTCTGCAGCAGGCGGCCGTCCAGCTTGCGGGCGATGCCGGGCGGCAGCGGCTTGCCCCGCGCGAGGTTCTTGCGAATGCCCGGGGGCAGCGAGGCGCCGGGGCTCCAGTAGTCGCGGTTGTCCTGCAGGACGATGCGGATGCCGCCGATGTCGATGCTCGGCCCCGCCGACTGGGTGGCCGCATTGCCGTGGCCGCCATGGCCGTTGCCGTTGCCATGACCGTTGTTGCCCTTGCCGTTGCCATTGCCGGGCGACGCCAGGGCGGAGGCGCTCGCGCCTGCCAGCAACAGGGCGCAGGCGAGCAGCAGCGGGCGGTGGTTCGGGGTGTGCATGATCAGGACTCCGTGGAGTGGGGGTGGGCGGAAGGCCGCGGGACCGGCCCCAGCAGGCAGGGCCCACGGGCCACCATGGCGGTGGCCTGGGCGGTGGATACCGGCGGGCTGAAATAATACCCCTGGCCTTGCCGGCAGCCGACGCTCTGCAGCCATTCCAGCTGCCGCTGCGTCTCGATGCCTTCGGCAACGGTGGGGATGCCGAGTTCCTGGCTGAGGCCGAGCATGGCCCGCAGGATGCTTTCGTCCTTGCTGCCGTTGTCCAGCGCGGCGACGAACTGGCGGTCGATCTTGAGCTTGTCGAAGTTGTAGCGGCTGATGTGGGCGAGGGACGAGTAGCCGGTGCCGAAGTCGTCCAGCGACACGCGGATGCCCATGGCCTGCAGCGCCTGGATGTTGGCGTTGGCCCGCTCGACATGGTCGATCACGGCGGTCTCGGTCACCTCCAGCTCCAGCCGCCGGGGCGGGAAGCCCACCTTGTTGAGGATGCGCGAGACATGGAACGGCAGGCTTTCGTCGGCCAGGTCGATGGCGCTGAGGTTGAACGAGAGGAATACGCCGTTGGGCCACTGTCGGGCTTCCTGGCAGGCGCGCTGGAGCAGTTCGCGGGTGATGCGGGTGATGTAGCCGAGGCGCTCGGCTGCGGGGATGAACTGCGCCGGCCCCAGGCGGCCGGCCTCGGGGTGGTCCAGCCGGGCGAGGGCTTCGAAGCCGAGGATCTCGCCGCTCTCCAAGGCGACGATGGGCTGGTAGTCCACCCGCAGGTAGCCGGCCTTCATGCCGTCGTCGAGCAGCTTCACCAGGCGCGTCTGCTGCTCCAGCTCGGTGTCGTTGCCGGGCTCGTAGAACACCGCGGTGTTGCGTCCCTCGCGCTTGCCTGACTGCACGCAGAAGGCGGCGCGGGCCATGAGTTCGTCCAGGCGGCGACCGTCGTCCGGGTAGCGGGCGACGCCCAGGGTGGCGCTGACCTCGATGCGTGCGTCCTTATGCAGCACCGGCTGGCGGATCAGCTCCAGCAGGGCGCCCAGCAGCGCATTGGCAGCGGTGTGGCTTTTCTGGGAGTGCAGCACCAGGGTGAATTCGTCGGCACCGCTGCGACCGATCAGGTCGCCTTCGGGCAGCGCCGTGGCCAGCCGGCGGGCCAGCACCTGCAGCAGGTGATCGCCGGCCTCATGGCTGTGCAAGTCGTTGACCAGGCGGAAGCCATCCAGGTCCACCAGCACGAAGTAGAACGGTGAGTCGGACACCCCCAGGTAGGGCTCCAGGTGGCTGCGCAGCCCCCGGCGGTTGGGCAGGCCGGTGAGCATGTCGCGTTCGGCCAGGCGCGTGACCTTGAGTTCCGCGCTGCGCCGGGCCTGGGCTTCCCAGCGCATTTCCATCAGCCGGCGCACGCCGAAGATGAAGCCGCACCAGCCCACCAGGCTGAGCATCAGCAAGATCTCGTCCAGCTCCCAGTGCTCATGACGCCAGGCGGCACGCTGCAGCATGTCGCCCACTTCGAAGCGGGTCAGCAGGGCGAGGCTGACCAGGGCGAACAGCAGGATCAGGATGATGTCGCGCTTCATCCGGCCGGGACGAGGACGAGGACGAGGACGAGGCGGGCGATCTTGGCTGTTGGGCATGCGGGGGAAGCACTCCGAAGCCCCCGGCCAGGGCTTTCGCCAGGGATACGGAAAATATAGACGTGCCTGGTGCCGGTGGGTGCCTGCCGAATCTGCCGGGGGCGACGCGCCCAACCCGGGCGGGCCGTGGGGCGCATGGCCGGGTGATGGCGCCAGCACCATCACCCGGCTGCGTTCGCTCAGCCCAGCTCGCGCACCGCGCGCCAGGCTTCGTCGATGGCGGCGTGGGCGTAGGCGCTCCAGGCCGCGTCGGAGTTGGCGATGGCGACGTTGCCCAGCTTGCGGCGGGCGAGGTTCATCAGCTTCTCGCTCTCGTCTTCGTCGTCGAACAGGCTGTTGGAGAAGTAGGCGTAGCCGTGGGACCAGCGGTTGACGGTGATGGCGAGGATGTCCTTCTCGTGGTCGAAGCCGGCCGGGCCGAGCATGGCCTGGAGCTGCTCGCGGATCATCGTTTCCATCTGCTCGAAGCTCATGGCGTAGAGCTTGCCGCGGCCGACCCGGGCCTGGGTGCGGGCGTCCATGCCCATGCCGGGGCTGGTGGGCACGTAGACCATGTGCAGGCCGATGGGCTGGGCCGGGTCGCGGGGGTGGCGGTAGCCGCCGATGTCCACCGGGTAGTCGAGCTTGACGCGGCTGTAGGGCTGGCTGGGGGCGTAGATCTCGTGGACGCCGAGCTTGGCGAAGCTGTGCCAGTTGCGGATCACCACCTTGGTGTACACCAGCGGGAACTTGACGTTCTGCGCCAGGGCGTGGGCCTGCGGGGCGGGCAGGTCGCGGAGCAGGTAGGGAATCATCATGTTGTAGCAGGCCAGCACGCAGTGCCGGGCGCGCACGCGGTGCAGCTGGCCGCCGCGGCTGTAGCCCACGTCCACGGCACCGGCGCGGTTGCGCACGCTGACGGCGGTGCTGTTCAGGCGCAGGCGCACGGCGTTGGAGGGCAGGTCGAGGCGGGCGTAGTCGAAGTCGGCGAGCACGATGTCGTCCATGCCCTTGCCGGCGGCCACGCCCGGGATCAGGCTGCGCACCAGCAGGCGCGCCACCGAGGCGTTGCCGTCGGGGAAGTGGTAGATGTACGGCTCTTCCATCTCGGCCTTGGCTTCCTCGCTGATGGGCGAGAGGTCCATCGCGGCGAAACCGGGGAAGCCGACGGCGTAGGCATCCGCTGCGGCGACGGCGTCGATGCTGAGGGCGGAGAAGTCGTTGGTGCGGCTGAGGAAGTAGCGGGTGGCGGCTTCGCTCAGGCCGACGTCCTTGCGCAGGAAGTCCTGGTAGCTGGTCTTGGCCAGGTGGGCTTCCTTCTCCTCGCGGCTCTTGCCGGCCAGGTAGTCACGGGGCGCTTCGTGCAGGGCGATGAGGGCCTCGCGGTCGGCCTCGGGCAGCGGGAAGTCGTTGATGAAGGCGCGCCAGCTGCGGGCGTTGAGTTTTTCCGGGGCGATGTCGTCGGCCACCATCGGTGTCGGGTCGCCGGTCACCAGCTTGTCTTCACCGAAGCCGGCCTTGTCGAAGAACACCCCGCGGGACAGCCCGAGGCCGTGGTAGAAGTCGCGGTCGAAGGCGGTCTCGAAACGGTCGATGTCCACCCCCAGCTGCTTGAGCAGGCCGTTCACCTGGCTGCTGTAGAGGTGCTTGGGCGACTGGAAGGCTTCGCTGCCGCCGTAGCCGAGAATCATCCGGCCGCCGGCCTGGAATTCGTTGCGCTTGGCGTGGCCGCCGAAGTCGTCGTGGTTCTCGACGATGAGGATGCGTGCGTCGGGGTTCTGCTGCCGGTAGAACCAGGCCGCCGAGAGGCCGCTGATGCCGCCGCCGACCACCACCAGGTCGTACTGCTCTTCGATGGGCAGGCCGTCGGTGTCGAACACCTTCTTCTCCCAGCCCATCTGGTGCGCCACATCGAAGGAGCCGGGGTGGCTGCCGCGCAGGCCGGTGAGGGCAGGGGGGTAGTAGCGCCCGGAGGGGGCTGCGCGCAGCAGCTGCAGCGGGGTGAGGCCGAGGCCGACGGTCAGGGCGGCGCCGTTGAGGAAGTCGCGGCGGGTGATGCTCATGGTGTACCTGCAAGGCGTTTGTTGTGGGTGCGGGCGCCCGGATCGTTGCCGGGCCCCCGTGGGCTTACCAGCCCAGTTGCTTATTGAAGCCGAGGGCGTCGTAGTAGTCGCCCTGGTAGACGATCTTGCCGTCCTTGATACGGACGAAGCTGACCCCTTCGAACTTCAGGGGCCTGCCGGTGGCCGGGGTCTCGGCGCTCCAGGCGCCGCTGTTGGTGCCGGCGAATTCCCACTGGAAGGCGATGCCGTCGGGCCCGACGATGGGCGCGCTGGTCATCTTCCAGGTCAGGTCCGGCACGGCGCCGATGAACACCTTGATGACGTTGTCGCGGGCCGCTGCCTTGCCGTTCTGCGGCGTGCCGACGGTGGCGTCGAAGTACACCGCGTCGTCGGCGAGGAAGGTGGCGGCCTTGTCGGCGTCGTGGGCGTTCCAGGCGGCCATGTAGCCTTCGACGACGGACTTGGCGTCGCTGGCGGCCTGGGCGAGACCGGCGGCGGTGCAGAGCAGGATGAAGCTGAAACTACGCAGGGTGGTTCGCATTTCGGGTTCTCCTGGGGTGGGTGCAGCGGTGGTGAAGCCTTGCTGGGAACAGGAACCCGTGGGAGCGAATTCATTCGCGAAAGCCGCGCAGCGGCCAGCCGATCATGGGCCGGCCCTGCGGGCCGGATCGCGAATGAATTCGCTCCCACAAGAGCGGGCGAATGAATTCGCCCCTACAGGGGGTGCATGAAGGGCTGAGCGTCGAGCGCGCAGGCCGGGCTAGGCGAGAAGCGCGGAGAAAGCGGAATGTACTGCAGTACATGAGCATTTCGACGTGCTTCTCAACAACGCCCGGGCCAGCGAGCGGCGCTCAGGGTCAGTGTTTGAACATGACGTGGCGGATGGCGGTGTAGTCTTCTAGTCCGTACATCGACATGTCCTTCCCGTAGCCCGACAGCTTCACGCCGCCGTGGGGCATTTCGCTGACCAGCATGAAGTGGGTGTTGACCCAGGTGCAGCCGTACTGCAGGCGGGCGGCGAGGCGGTGGGCGCGGCCGACGTCGGCGGTCCACACGGAGGAGGCCAGGCCGTAGTCGGAGTCGTTGGCCCACGCCAGCGCCTGGGCTTCGTCGTCGAAGGCGGTGACGGAAACCACCGGGCCGAAGATCTCGCGGCGCACCACTTCGTCGTCCTGGCGGGCATCGGCCAGCACGGTGGGCTCGAAGAAGAAGCCGGGACGGTCGGCACGCTTGCCGCCGGTGACCACGCGGATGTGGCTCTGCTGGCGGGCGCGTTCGACGAAGCCTTCGACGCGGGCCAGGTGCTGTTCGGTGATCAGCGGGCCGAGTTCGGTCTGCGGGTCGTCCTGCTCGCCGTAGCGGATGCTGGCGACGGCGGCGCCGAGCTTCTCGACGAACTTCTCGTAGATGCCTTTCTGGGCGTAGATGCGGCAGGCGGCGGTGCAGTCCTGGCCGGCGTTGTAGAAGCCGAAGGTGCGGATGCCGTCCACGGCGGCGTCGATGTCGGCGTCGTCGAAGATGATCACCGGGGCCTTGCCGCCCAGCTCCATGTGCATGCGCTTAACGGTGTCGGCGGTGCCGGCGATGATGCGGCTGCCGGTGGCGACCGAGCCGGTGAGGGAGACCATGCGCACCTTGGGGTGGGTGGTCAGCGGCTCGCCGACGCTGGGGCCACGGCCCACCACCAGGTTGACCACGCCGGCGGGGAAGATCGAGGCGATCAGCTCGCCCAGGCGCAGGGCGGTCAGCGGGGTCTGCTCGGAGGGCTTGAGGACCACGGTGTTGCCGGCGGCCAGGGCCGGGCCGAGTTTCCAGGCGGCCATCATCAGCGGGTAGTTCCAGGGGGCGATGGAGGCGACCACGCCCACCGGGTCGCGGCGGATCATCGAGGTGTGGCCCGGCAGGTACTCACCGGCGGCGGAGCCCTGCAGGCAGCGGCTGGCACCGGCGAAGAAGCGGAACACGTCGGCCACGGCCGGCAGTTCGTCGTTCAGTGCGGCGCTGAAGGGCTTGCCGCAGTTCTGCGATTCCAGGCGCGCCAGCTCTTCGGCGTGGGCGTCGATGGCGTCGGCGAGCTTGAGCAGCAGCAGGGAGCGGTCCTTCGGGGCGGTCTGCGACCAGCCGTCGAAGGCGGCATCGGCGGCGCGCACGGCGGCGTCGACCTGGGCCGGGGTGGCTTCGGCGATTTCCACCAGGGTGCTGCCCAGGGAGGGGTTCAGGACGGCGAGCTTCTCGCCTTCGCCAGCGACCAGTTGGCCATTGATCAGGAGCTTGGTTTGCATCGTTGAAGTCCTCTTGTTCTTGAACGGGGAACGTCGTCGTTCGGCTGGGGTTCGGGCTGGGGGCGAGCGGCTATTTGCCGCTGCCGGCCACGCCTTCGCCCCCTTTGGTCAGGTAGTAGGCGCCGAGGATCGGCAGCATGGTCACCAGCATCACCAGCATGGCCACCACGTTGGTCACCGGGACGTCACGCGGGCGGCTGAGCTGGTTGAGCAGCCAGATCGGCAGGGTGCGCTCGTGGCCGGCGGTGAAGGTGGTGACGATGATCTCGTCGAAGGACAGGGCGAAGGCGAGCATGCCGCCGGCCAGCAGGGCCGAGCCGAGGTTCGGCAGGATCACGTAGCGGAAGGTCTGCCAGCCGTCGGCGCCCAGGTCCATGGAGGCCTCGATGAGGCTGTTGGAGGTGCGGCGGAAGCGGGCGATGACGTTGTTGTAGACGATCACCACGCAGAAGGTGGCGTGGCCGATGACGATGGTCATCAGGCCGGGCTCGATGCCCAGGGCCTTGAACGCCGCCAGCAGCGCGATGCCGGTGATGATGCCGGGCAGGGCGATGGGCAGGATCAGCATCAGCGAGATGCCTTCCTTGCCGAAGAACTCCCGGCGGTATAGCGCGGCCGCGGCCAGGGTGCCGAGCACCATGGCGATGAGCGTGGCGATGCTGGCGACCTTGAGCGACAGGACGATGGATTCGATCACGTCCTGGCGCTCGAAGGCGACGCTGAACCAGTGCAGGGTGAAGCCCTGGGGCGGGAAGCTAAACGCGGCGTCTTCGGTGTTGAAGGCGTACAGGAAGATGATGAGGATCGGGAAGTGCAGGAACACCAGCCCGCCCCAGGCGGCAGCCTTGAGGCTCCAGGAAGCGTTTTCAGAGTGCATCGAAGGCCCCCAGGCGTTTGACGATGGACAGGTACACGGCGATCAGCACGATGGGCACCAGGGTGAACGCGGCGGCCATGGGCATGTTGCCGATGGCGCCCTGCTGGGCGTAGACCATGCTGCCGATGAAGTAGCCGGGCGGGCCCACCAGCTGCGGCACGATGAAGTCGCCCAGGGTGAGGCTGAAGGTGAAGATCGAGCCGGCGGCGATGCCGGGCACCGACAGCGGCAGGATCACCTGCATGAAGGTCTGCCGCGGGTGCGCGCCGAGGTCGGCCGAGGCTTGCAGCAGCGACGGCGGCAGGCGCTCCAGGGAGGCCTGGATCGGCAGGATCATGAACGGCAGCCAGATGTAGACGAACACCAGGAAGCGCCCGAAGTTGGAGGTGGACAGGGTGTTGCCGCCCACGCCGGGGGTCGCCAGCAGCAGGTTCAGCAACGGCTCCAGGCCCAGGTGCTGGACGAACCACATGGCGACGCCGCCCTTGGCCAGCAGCAGGGTCCAGGCGTAGGCCTTGACGATGTAGCTGGCCCACATCGGCATCATCACGGCGATGTAGAAGAACGCCTTGGTCTTGCCGGTGGTGTAGCGCGCCATGTAGTAGGCGATGGGGAAGGCCAGGGCGGCGCTGGCCACCGAGACCGCCACGGCCATCACCAGGGTGCGCTGGATGATGTCGAAGTTGGCGGCCTGGAACAGGGCCTGGAAGTTCGCCAGGGTCAGGTCGGTGGAGACCGCCATGGTGAAGTCATCGAAGGTGTAGAAGCCCTGCCACAGCAGCGTCAGCAGCGAGCCGAGGTAGACCGCGCCGAACCACAGCAGCGGCGGCACCAGCAGCAGCGAGAGGTACAGCGTCGGCTTGCGGTAGAGCAGGTTGGACAGGCGCCGCATCGGGCCCTTGGGGGCCTGTGCGCGGGCGGCGTTGAGTGTCAGTTCCATCTCAGGCGCCCTCGTTCAGCAGCACCATCGCCTCGCGGGCCCAGCGCAGGGTGACGCGCTGGCCGCTCTGGTGGGCGAGGTCGATGGCTTGCCATTGGTCGTTGGCCTGGCTGACGCAGAGGTTCTGGCCGTTGTCCAGGCGGATCTCGTAGCGGGTGGCGGCGCCCTGGTACTGGATGTCGTGCAGCAGGCCGCTCAGCTCCACCTCGCCGCTGGCGCAGGCGCCCTGGGCGAAGCGGATGTGCTCGGGGCGGATGGAGAAGGGTTGCGGGTTGCCGGTGAGCTGGCGGGCCAGGTCGTCGCGCAGGACGTTGGAAGTGCCGACGAACTCGGCGACGAAGGGGGTGGCCGGCTTCATGTAGAGGTTGCGCGGGGTGTCCACCTGCTCGATGCGGCCCTTGTTGAACACGGCCACGCGGTCGGACATGGACAGCGCTTCGCTCTGGTCGTGGGTGACGAAGATGAAGGTGATGCCCAGCTGGCGCTGGAGCTTCTTCAGCTCGCTCTGCATCTGCTCGCGCAGCTTGAGGTCGAGGGCGCCGAGGGGTTCGTCCAGCAGCAATACGCGGGGGCGGTTGACCAGGGCACGGGCCAGGGCCACGCGCTGGCGCTGGCCGCCGGACAGTTGCACCGGCTTGCGGCCGCCGTAGCCGCCCAGGGCCACCATGCCCAGGGCCTCTTCGGCACGGGCCAGGCGCTCGGACTTGGCCACGCCCTTGACCTTGAGGCCATAGGCGACGTTCTCCAGCACGCTCATGTGCGGGAACAGGGCGTAGTCCTGGAAGACGGTGTTGACGTCCCGCAGGTAGGGCGGCAGGCCGGCGGCCTCCTCGCCGTGGATGCGGATGGACCCCGCGCTGGGCTGCTCGAAACCGGCGATCAGGCGCAGGCAGGTGGTCTTGCCCGAGCCCGATGGGCCGAGCATGGAAAAGAACTCCCCGTCCTGGATATCGATGGAAACCCGGTCGACAGCCTTGACCTCGCCAAACTGGCGGGAGACCTGGGTGAATTGAACGGCGGGAGTGGTCATGGTGCGTGCTCCAAGGGGCCGGCGCAGAGGTGCCGTGCCCGTGAATCTGAGATACGAGTGAATCGGTGCAGGGAAGGAAAAGTCGTTCAGGGGGCGTCGCGAGCAGGCCCTCAGCCGCGTCCGGCCAGCGCGCAGGAGCCGCAGCGTACATCTGTACGTGAGGACTCCGAGCACTGCCCGGGCGCGGATCAGGGCCGCGCAGCCGCTACCTAACGACTTTTAGCGGCCGCCCATGATCGCGATGTAGTCCTGGGTCCAGCGACTATAGGGGACGAACTTGCCGCCCTCGGCCTGCGGGGTCTTCCAGAAGGCGATCTTGTCGAACTGGTCGTAGCCGTTGGTGCTGCAGCCTTCGGCACCCAGCAGGGCGCTGGCCTTGCAGCCTTCCGGCGCGGCGGGCACGGAGCCGAACCAGGCGGCGACGTCGCCCTGGACCTTGGGTTCCAGGGACCAGTTCATCCACTTGTAGGCGCAGTTCGGGTGCTGGGCCTCGGCGTGCAGCATGGTGGTGTCGGCCCAGCCGGTGACGCCTTCCTTGGGGAACACGGTGGCGATGGGCTGGCCTTCGGTCTTCAGGGCGTTGGCCTGGTACGGCCAGGCGCTGGAGGCGACCACGCCTTCGTTCTTGAAGTCGCTCATCTGCACGGTGGTGTCGTGCCAGTAGCGGTGGATCAGGTCGTGCTGCTTGCGCAGCAGGTCGAGCACGGCGGCGTACTGCTTCTCGTCGAGCTGGTAGGGGTCGGTGATGCCCAGGGCGGGCTGGGTGGCCTTGAGGTAGAGGGCGGCGTCGGCGATGTAGATCGGGCCGTCATAGGCCTGTACGCGGCCCTTGTTGGGCTTGCCGTCGGGCAGGTTCTGCGCTTCGAACACCACGGACCAGCTGTCCGGCGCCTTGGTGAAGGCCTGGGCGTTGTACATCAGCAGGTTGGGGCCCCACTGGTAGGGGGTGCCGTAGGTCTTGCCGGCGACGGTGTACCAGGGCGCGTCCTTCAGGCGCGGGTCGATGTTCTTCCAGTTGGGGATCAGGTTGGGGTCGATGGGCTGCACGCGCTTGCCGTAGATCAGGCGCAGCGAGGCGTCACCGGAGGCGGTGACCAGGTCGTAGCCGCCCTTGGCCATGAGGCTGACCATCTCGTCGGAGGTGGCGGCGGTCTTCACGTTGACCTGGCAGCCGGTGTCCTTCTCGAACTGGCTGACCCAGTCGTAGTTCTTGTCGGACTGGCCGCGTTCGATGTAGCCGGGCCAGGCGACGATGTCGAGGCGGCCTTCGCCGGCTCCCACGGCGGTGATGGCGTCGGCAGCCTGGAGGCTGGCACTGGCGAGCAGGCCGGTGGTGATGGCGCTGAGCAGGGTGATCTGGCGCATTGGTGTCTCCCTCGTTGTTGTCTCTTTTGGTAGGGCAGCTTCAATGGGGTGCAGCGTCCCGCGTGCGGCCGGGATGAGCGGTCCGCCGGGGTGTCTTGTTGTGCGCCGGCAGCGTGCCGCCGGCGGTCGTTCAGTCCTGTAGCTGGCCGTGGCAGGCCATGATGTGGCGCACCACGCTGTAGTCCTGCAGCGAGTCGCTGGACAGGTCCTTGCCGTAGCCGGAGCGCTTCAGCCCGCCGTGGGGCATCTCGCTGGCCAGCATGAAATGGGTGTTGATCCAGGTGCAGCCGTACTGCAGCCGGTTGGCGATCTGGAAGGCGCGGTCGAGGTTCTGCGTCCATACCGAGGAGGCCAGGCCGTATTCGGAGTCGTTGGCCCAGTCCACGGCCTGTTCCAGGTACTCGAAACGGGTGACGGTGACCACCGGGCCGAAGACTTCGCGCTGGACGATCTCGTCTTGCTGCTTGCAGCCGGCCAGCAGGGTGGGCTGGTAGTAGAAGCCGGGGCCGGAGTGCACGGCGGCGCCGGTGACGCGTTCGATGTGGGGCTGGCCGAGGGCGCGTTCGACGAAGCTGGCGACGCGGTCGCGCTGGCGGGCGCTGATCAGCGGGCTGATCTCGTTGTCGGCGTCGCGCTTGCGGGCGAAGCGGATGCTCGCCACGGCGTCGCCCAGTTCGGCCACCAGGCGGTCGTGGATGCCGGCCTGGGCATAGATGCGGCAGGCGGCGGTGCAGTCCTGCCCGGCGTTGTAGTAGCCGTGGGTGCGCACGCCCTGGACCACGGCGGCCAGGTCGGCGTCGTTGCAGACGATGACCGGGGCCTTGCCGCCCAGCTCCAGGTGGGTGCGCTTGAGGGTGCGGGAGGCGGCCTGGAGGATCTTCTGCCCGGTGACGATGTCGCCGGTGAGGGAAACCATGCGCACCTTGGGGTGGCTGACCAGGTGGCTGCCGACGCTCTCGCCGCCGCCGCAGACAATGTTGAGCACGCCGGCCGGCAGCAGCTCCACCAGCAGCGGGGCCAGGGCCAGCACGCTCAGCGGGGTGTGCTCGGAGGGCTTGAACACCAGGGTGTTGCCGGCGGCCAGGGCGGGGGCGATCTTCCACGCGGCCATCATCAGCGGGTAGTTCCAGGGCGCGATGGAGGCGACCACGCCCACCGGGTCGCGGCGCACCATGCTGGTGTGCCCGGCGACGTATTCGCCGGTGAGCTGGCCCTGCTGGCAGCGCACGGCGCCGGCGAAGAAGCGGAACACGTCGGCGGTGGCCGGCAGGTCGTCCTGGCGGGCCAGGTGCAGGGGCTTGCCGCAGTTCAGCGATTCCAGCTGGGCCAGTTGCTCGGCCTTGTGCTCGATGGCATCGGCGATGGCCAGGAGGGCACGGGCACGGTGGGCGGGGGTGGTGCGGGACCAGGCGGGGAAGGCGCGGTGGGCGGCAGCGATGGCCTGTTCCACCTGGTCCTGGGAGGCATCGGCGATGTTCACCAGGGTTTCGCCGGTGGCGGGGTTGATGATGGCTTCGGCCATGCCTTCGCCGGTGACCAGCTGGCCATCGATCAGAAGCGCGGTGTGCAAGGTCGGGCCGGTCATCTTCGTGGTTCTTCTTTTATCGGTCTTGTTATCGGGCATGCGGGGCTCCGTGGACGGGCCGGGCGCTGACCTTCTGGTATAGCGACAGAGACTAGAGCCCGGGCCTGGGGTCGACAAATTCTAAATAACGAAAGGCGCGTTCGATTAAATCGAAGGCCGCTTGGTGTTCGGATGCTCGCGGGCGACGGTGAGGAAGGGGTCCACCATCGGCGGTCGGGTGGTGCCCCGGCGCCAGGCCAGGCCCACGTCCAGGGGCTCGCTGAGGTCCACCAGGGGGCGGGCTTCGATGATGTCGCCCTCCAGGGACCAGGGCCGGTAGGTCATGTCCGGCTGGATCGACAGGCCGAGCCCGGCGGCCACCAGGCTGCGCACGGCCTCCACCGAGGCGGTGCGCAGGGTGACCTGGGGCGTGAGCCCGGCGCGGGACCAGATGCGCTGGGTGTGCAGGCCCATTTCGTCGGCGTTGAGCTGGATCAGCGGCTGCCCGGCGACGTCCGCCAGGCTGATGCTGTCGCGCTCCAGCAGCGGGTGCTGGGCCGGCAGCCAGAGGCGGTGCGGGGAGTGGGTCAGCACCTCGGTCTGCAGGGCGTGGCGGTCTTCCAGGTTGGAGAGGATGAGCACGCCGACGTCGATCTCGCCGCTCACCAGCAGGTGTTCGATGTAGGGGCGTTCGTCCTCCACCACGCGGGTCTGCACGTTGGGGTAGGCCCGCTGGAAACGGTTGATCAGGTCCGCCAGGTAGTAGCCGGCCACCAGGCTGGTGACGCCGATGGTGAGGCGGCCGGACACCTGGTCGGTGCTCTGCTGCAGGCTGCGCTTGGCGTTCTCCACCGTCGCCAGGATCAGGTGCGCCTGGCGCAGGAACTGGTGGCCCTGGTGGGTGAGGGTCATGCCCTTGGCATGGCGGTCGAACAGCCGCACGCCGATCTCGTCCTCCAGCTGCTGGATGGCCAGGGTCAGGGTGGACTGGGAAATGAACACCGCCTGGGCTGCAGCGGAAATCGAGCCGCTTTCGGCCACGGCAATGAAATGACGGATCTGGCGGAGGGTCATCATGGGAGAGGGTCGGCCATGGAATGGGGTGCTTTAGGAAAAGGAAGCGGCGTTTTTAAGAAAATGCATGGTTGCATTCTTTTTTATAGAACAAAACCCATCGTGCCCAGGCGTTCGCTCGGATCGGCGGGCCTCAACCGGGGTGCGACATTCGCGCACGTGCCGTGGGCACCCATGGGAGCGTCCCCGTCCGGGTGGGCATGCCGCCGAACCTCAACGAATGGATGCGCCTGAATTTTAGGGTTGATCGATCCGCTTTTTTTGCATTACTTTTTAAAAAGTTATCGCGTGACGATAATTTATTAATCCGAAATGCAGTTGAACCCAGGACGGTTTCCCTATGCAACACCTTCCCTTGCTGTCTTCCTTCAAGCGCCTCAAGTGGGCCGGGCTGGCCACCGCCGGCCTGGCCTGTGTCATGGCCCTGAGCGACATCATCATCAACACCGCCATGTGGCACAGCGGCCTGATCAGTACCGGCTACCTGGAATTCTGGGGCGAGAGCATTCCGCTGCTGCTGGCGGAGGACTACCAGCTCCCTACGCTGAACCTGGTGCTGCTGGTGGCGCTGGACTATGTGCCGGTGCTGATCTCCAGCCTGGGCCTGCTGCTGACCGGGCTGTTCTTCCTGCGGCTGTCGCGCCGCGAGCTGTGGTCCACCCGTAATGCGCGGCTGCTGATGACCATCGGCGGGCTGTCGATCCTCGGTCTTGTGCTGCAACCAGTTCTCTACACCCTGACCGGTCTAGTACTATCGCTCGGCCTTCCCCCGGGGGAGGGTCTCCTGGCGGTTTCCGTCGGTTTCAATACCGAATCCATGTCCGAACTCCTCAAGGCGGTCTTCGTCTGCTCGTTCGGTTTCATGATGAATGAAGCCCGCTCGCTCAACGAGGAAGTCAAGGCGTTCGTATAACGGCACCATGAGCATCATCATCAGGCTGGACGTGGTCCTGGCGCAGAACAAGGTTCGCTCCAAGGAACTCGCTGAAATCATCGGCATCACCGAGCAGAACCTTTCCCTTCTGAAGAACGGCAAGGTGAAGGGCATTCGCCTGGAAACCCTCGACCGCATCTGCCGGACCCTCAACTGCCAGCCTGGCGACATCCTTGAGTACCAGCCGGACGACTGATCCGGCCCCACCCCAACCCCGGTGATTCCCCTTGAAACGACTCCTGTCCCTGGCAGGCGCGGCGGCTGCGCTCGTCCTGCTTTCGGCCTGTGGCCCCTCCGGCCGCTACCAATACGACCTCCCCAAGGATGGCTACGCCCAGGCCTGCGTCGCCCAGTGCCGCATGCAGAAGCAGCAATGCGGCTACCTGGACGACAGCAAGCGGCGCCTGCAGGAAGCCCGCATGGACGCCTACCACTACTGCGTGGCGGGCAAGGACAAGCGCCAGGCCCGCAAGGACTGCGCCTACCCCGGCACCTACGGTGACTATGGCAGCTACGGCGGCGGCTACAGCGCCTTCAGCTCCTGCGCCGACGACTACGACCAGTGCTTCACCAGCTGCGGCGGCACCATCCGCTGGATACCGGCGCCGACGCAGTAGGCCGCGCCCTCAAGGGCCGGTGCGTTGCCAGGCGCAGATGTCCAGGGTGGCGCCGCGCTTGAGCAACGGGCCGGCCTCGCGGGTTTCCACCAGGCGCGACTGCCCGCGCCAGCACAGCAGCGTGCGCCGCCCGCCGTAGGCCAGGTCCGCGAGGATCTGCCCCCAGTGGCGGTACTGCACGTCGTGACCCTCGCCGGGGTACAGGCGGGTAGCCACGACGTTGGCGTAGTGGCTGCGCCAGAAGGCGGCGTGGGCCGGCACCACCGTGGTGTCGGCCTCGCCGTGGTAGATGAACACCGGCGCGGCCACCGCCGAGACGTCCGCCACCGGCTGGCTGCAGTAGAGCTTCAGCTCGTGCACCAGGGGTTGCAGGTCGAAACCGGTCGAGCCCTTGCCATAGAAGAAGCGCGCGCCTTCGTCGGCGGCCTCGTCGAGGAAGCCCGGCACCCGGTTCAC
>Ga0247725_1000975_pt1 | contig 16514 bp, 12 predicted proteins | sample OKSTACKMCFT3sol_FD_183021 | JGI IMG/M metagenome (GOLD analysis project Ga0247725, IMG submission 183021) | Subsurface sediment microbial communities from gas well in Oklahoma, United States - OK STACK MC-FT3-sol | ecosystem: Environmental > Terrestrial > Deep subsurface > Rock core/Sediment... | reverse complement strand
TGGCGGAAGCGGTGGGAGTCGAACAAAGCGTCAAAACCCGCATGAACACTGCATCTCAGCAGTTACTTATTTCTGAAATGCCCCCAAAGATGCCCCCAAAAAAATCCTGCAGCTGAGATTGAGCGTATTAGCTGCTTGACCACTCTGAGGCGATCCTTAGCATGTCCTGAACTTCACTGAGCAGTACATCATCAACTTCAAGCATGAACTGATGCACGTCAATTTCGGATGCCTTCCACTCGCCGTCGAGCTCTCCGAAATATGCGCTGCTATTCTTGTAGAACACTGGGATCAGGTGCTTGTGCTTGGCAGAGTTGACTATGGACTGAAGTTCGACGAACCTTGGGTGCTCGGAAAATTTCGTCAATCTGTCAGCTAGCTCAGCTTCCCCGTTCTGCACTGCCGCGGCAACCAGTTGCGGAAAGGTGCGCCCATTCCAACCGATTGATCGATTTTCAAGGTCAATGACACGGAAATAGAGATTCATGATATACGGCAACGTGTCACATAGCGCGTGCATGTTCTGTAGGAAAGCTATAACTTCTGCGTTGTACTTGATCGCATTAATGTATCCATCCCCGCCCCAGCGATCCACCAGACGTGCGGAGTACGTCCCCTTCTCGCTCACCTCCAGCCAGTTATCGTAGTGGTAATGAACGATATCCAGCCGTCGGTTAATACTCGGGACAATAGGACCGAAAAGCTTGATCGCTTTGTCAACTTGTGCGATTCGCTGCTTGATAGCTTTCGCGTCTAGCTTTAGTCGTGTCGCTTCTCTGCCTGCAGCACGCCTGGCAGACACATCACCTTCACCTCTCATGGCGATCTGGACATTCACCTCGGCGCGAACCTTGTCGAGTTCATGACAACATGTTTCGCGTTCACGCTTCAAGCGATCGACCAAGTTCATGCGCCTCTCCGTAACTGTAAGGATAACTGTCAGGAAATTATAATCGCACCCGCTAGCGTAATGACGAGGCCTGAATTACCCTTGCTTTCCCTACTCCAGGAAGAACCTAACCCCCGGGGGGGGGTGGAGGGGTACACGTCCCAAATCAGTAGTACCTGGCCTCGTAACCGTCAGTTTTTCGCCCGGGACGCCGGGACAACTATCCTGACAATCTGCAACCATTTGATTCTGTTAGGCTTTTTCCCTAAATATTGTCCCGGTAGCGCTTCCGGGTCAAAGAAAACGAAACCGGGACGCCGGGACAAGAGTTTTGCGTTGCCGCGCCGCCCTGGCTGGTCTTTCTGGGACGCTATAAAAAAAGCCGCGCGCTGTAGCTCTCCCGCGCCCGCCGGGCCGGGCCGGGCCAAGCGGTGAGATTAAACTTAGTTTGAAAAAGCATTAAAAAAAAAGCCGCTCTACGAGCGGCTTTACTGGCCCTGGAAATAAATGATGCAATTGATTCAGGCCACGGCTTCCTTCGTTCTCACCACAGTTACCACGTCAGAGCGCATAGCATTGCCACCGTCAGTGACGTTCTCGAACTGGTCGGCAAGTTGCCCGGTGCTAGCAGCGGTGCTGTCCACAGCACTCTGTAACGCTTCGACCTGGCGGCGCAGCAGGCGGATTTCCTTGACCAATGCATCGGTCCCGGCGCTAGCAGCGGCTGGAGCACGAAGATCCGCCATCAGAGCCCTTGTTTGGTGCGTATTGAAAATACGGGCCGCGCCAGTGGCCTCCAGCTCAGGGCCGTTCTCGCCCACGATGCGCCAACCGCCAACGTGATCGCCACCAGCTGCGAAGCCCGGGATGCGCTTCGTTTTCTCGTCGCTGCCGAGCATTGCCTCGCGGATGGTGCCTAGCGACATGCCGCCATTCATCTGACCGACCCAGAACTGCAGGCCGCCAGCATCTGGTGCGCGCCCGAAGATTTCACGGTACAAACTACGGATCTGCGCTTCGGGCGAACCCTTGATGGCGTCGATGATGTCTCCAGTCGAAACGCCGCCCGCGGCCTTGTCCGTCCAGAAGTCCAGGCCTGCCTTATCTGGCGTGCGACCCAGCGCCGACTTGTAGGCGTCGTTAATTGCCGAGCCGGCCGCATTCACCGGGTTCGCCCCGGCGGCGAGCACCGCGCCGCGCAATGCCTCAAGCGCCTGCTCGATAGACAGGCCGGTGAGCGATATACCTTTCAGGACGTCGATCTGCTCCTGCTCGCGTTCGAGCATCAGGTCGTACTGCGCGATCTGGCTTTCCAGCGACTTGAGGCTGCGCTCCTCTACCGACAGAGATTTATCGGTCAAGCCCGACAAATCCTCGATGCCGGCCCGGGTGGCGTAGAAATCTCGCAAGTAGTCCTGCTGGGTCGCGAACTGATCGGCCGAGCTGCGACCGACTACCGACAGGGCGCTGCGCAGGTCGGCCGCGTCGGGGAGCTTGCCCGAGGCACGCGCGATCGCCAGGGCCGCCTGGATCTGCGCCTGGGCCACCTGGCGATCTTCGGCCTCGCGCCCCTGCGCCGTCATGCCGTCGAGGGCCGAGCGCAGCGACTGCGACAACGCCGTGATCTTCTGGATCGATTGCGAGCGGACGTTGATCTCGTCCTGCAGCGCCTTCTTCTGACGATCGACCACGCGCTGGAGCACCGAGAACGCAGAGTCTACGTTGCCCATCAGGGCCGACGCATCGCTCTTCGCCTTTTCAAGCGCTGCGGTCGCCGCCTCGTCGGCCGCAGTCTTTGCCTTCACCGCCTGGATCTGGTCGAACAGCGCCCGGTTGCTCTCGTTGAGCGCAGCGCGCTGTTGGGCGAGCAGCACGGTCTCGGACAGCGTCAGCTCGTCCAGCTCCCGCTGCAGGTCGGACCGCTCCTCGAAGATCTTGGCGTCGACGTCGGCAATCTGCTTGAACGCCGGTGCGATTTGCATCAAGGTGGCGTAGGCGCGGGCGCCGGCTTCGGTCGTCAGGTCCAGGCCTGTAACCACACTGCGGAACTGCTGCAGCGAGTCCTGGGCGCCCGTCTTGATGCCGAACTGGTCGAGCGTCGGCGCGATCCGCGTGCGCAGCGAGTTCGCCCGCTCCCGATCCGTGTAGAAGTCGTTCAAGAACTGGTCCGCGCTCGACGTGAATTCGTCAAGCCCACCGACCAGGTTGACCAGTCGCTCGCGCGCGCCGACCGATGCCAGGCCCATCGAGGTAAAGGCCATCCCCAGCGAGTCGGTGACGACCGCCACGGCCTGGTAGTTGGTAGCGACGCGAGACAGCGTTTCGAGGTAGCCCTCTCCCACCTTCTGGAACTGCTCCAGGCCGCCGACGCCGAACTTGGCCAGCTCGTCGCCCACCGATGAGAACACGGCCGACAGCTCCTTCTCGATCTCGTCGCCCGACAGCCCTTTCAGGCTGACCTTGCCGATATCGACCACGAAGCTGTTCAGCTGGGCGGCGAAGCTGTCGGAGCCGATGTCGAGCATCTGGCCTGCCTCGAATACGGTGTCGTAAAGCGACATAAGGACGTTGGCGATCTGGCGATTGCCGTCCTCGCCCAGGGCCTCGGTCTTAGTGCTGTACTTGTCGCTGCTGAACCAGCCTCCGCTTTTTTTGATATCGGCATACTGGAAGGCGTTGACGCCACCGGACAGGATACTGGCGAAGCTGGAGCTGTCCAGCATGAAGCCGGTATCCTCGACAGTGGTCTTGCCACCGAAGATTTTGCCCAGGACCGAGCCGGTGATCTTGCCGACCAAGCCGCCGGTGATCTTGTCCAAGGCCATCCCGATCAGACCGCCAGTGGCGAGCACGCCCACGGAGGAACGACCGAATGCATCGGCGCTGCCGCGCGTAGCGAACTCGCCGCCAAAGTCGCCGGTCACGCCAGTGGTGCGCACCAGCAGCGATGCGAACTGCCCGATGCCGGCCTCGATATTGCGGAGCGACGTCAGCATGTCATTGCTGACACCCAGCCCCTGGAGCGTGGCGCCCTCAATGGCGTCGAGCGCGCGCCCAATCGATTCCGACTTGGCGTCCGAGCCCAGCACGGTGCCGGTACCCTGCCTCTCTTGCCGCTGCTGCGTCAGGTTGACGCTGCCGCCGCCACCGAACGCGCCGCCCAGCACCGCCGCAATTGCCACGCCAGCTGCAGCCATACCCCATGGCCCGAGCGCGCTCATGAAGGACATGAACACGCCAGGCACCTTGGCGGTATTGCGCGCAGCCTCGCCGGCCACAACTGCGGCAGTTTCGACGCCCTGGCCGGCCGCCGTGCCAGTGGCTTTTGCCGTGGTGACGAACAGGTGGGTGTACAGGGACTCCATCTGGCTCGCCAGCTCGAATGCGCGGAATGCGCGCTCTGCGCCTTCTAGCACTACGTATCCCGTCGAGCTCTCTTTGAAAAAGCTCTTGGCGGCCGAAGCCATGTCGCCGTATCCCGACATACGCGATTTGACTTCCTTCGCGCTGATTGCCGCGGTGGCCTCAGCGAAGCCTTTCGAGTCGGTGGCGTACTTGACGGCCGCATCCTTGCGGGCCTTGTCGATTTCGGCCTGGCGGATGCCATACGCATCCAGGCCCGAGATCAGCTGGGTCATCGAATCGCCGGCAGCGCCGAAGGCGCCCTTTAGGGCGTCGCCGAAGGTTTGCGCCTTCGTAGGGTCCAGGAACTTGTCGAGGTCCTCGCCAGCCTTTTTACTGAACTCCATCATATCGACTTGGGCAAGCGCTGTCGCGCTACGCTGTTTGGCGCTAATCAGCTTTTCGAGAGTCTCGATCTCATCCAATGTCAGTCCAGTGGATGCCCGCTGAGCAAGCTGATCCTCCAGACGAACGAGACTCAGCGCCTCGATCTCGCCGCGCGTTTTGCCGTAAGTGCGGGCAAGCTCCTCGTTGCGCTCGGCTTCGCTCAACGCATCCTGAATGGCCTTGCCCGACGCAGCCGCGTAATCAGCCCGAGTTTTGCCCCAACTCTTCAAGCCTTCCTCTGCTCGCTTGTTCGACTCGATAACCTCAAGATTGGTAACGAGTTCCTTGATCATCATTTCGACGTGCATCTGCTGCATTGGACCTAGCTTGCCCTGCATATTTGCGAGCTGTTCATTCAGCGCGAGCTGTTCTTGTTGGCTAGATGTCAGGGATGATCCTAGGCGAAGCTCCATGCTGGACTGGGCGATCTTCTTTTGGATCGATTGAGTCAACGTCTGATAAGCATTGGCTTGACGACTGGACTCTGACGCAGCCTTATTTCGCGCCTCGCCAAGTTTTAGAAACTCCGCAATTTGCGCAGCAATTGAGGGCTGGTCCTTCCCTCCAGCCGATCCACCGGCTGGAACAACTGGTTTGCTCGGCGCATTTTGCAAGCGCTGCAAGGTCTCAATCTGGCGGGTGATATCGGCGAACCGCTTTTCGAGAACCTCGGTCGTCTCACCAAATAGCATTCGCCCTACGTAACCAACATAAGGAGCATTCTTGCTGAGCTCCAGATCGGTCTGGACTTCCGCCAGTTCCTCGCGCAGATTCTTTATCTTTACTTCAGCGCTTGAGAAGTGATCGGTGAAAGCAAACGCACCTAAAGCGCCTAGGCCTACCCAAGCCGCCTCAAGCTTGCCCGACTCTTGCAACGTAAAGCTAATCGTCGAGGCCACTTCGGTCAACGCCGGCAACATCTCTTTTGCCAAACTCATTTTGGCACTGTCAACCGCCGTACCAAGTTCAGTCAGCCGGTCGTTGAACTCGTCAGCTTTTTCAGACATCTGCTGAGTTGTTGCACTAAGCAGTATCCCTTTATCGACCATTTCACCGATTTTCACACTTCCCTCGGCGAGCAATGGGGCTGCGACGGCCCATGAGTCGCCAAGTGCAGCAGCACCGAACGCCGCCCGCATTTGCGGCTCTTCGATAGATATGAATACGTCTGACAGCTGCTTGAACGCTTCGAGTGGCTCTTTGGCTGTAATACCCAATTTCGCGAATCGTTCAGCGTCTCCAGCCATGTTGACCGACAATTCCTTGATCGAATCAGCAATGCCTTCTAAGTCAGTCCCAGACTGTTGCGCGGCCAATTGAAGACCGGACAGATTTTCGACAGTGATACCCGTGACCTTGCTCAGATCATTTAAATTATCGGCAGCATCAGCAGCGCTTTTGATCATGGCGCCAAACCACGCCAATGAGACCCCGGTGGCCGCGAACTTCGCAAGGTCTCCAATTGTCCCCGTCAGGCTACTGATGCCCTTATCAAGATCACTAACCTGATTGCCAATCCGCGACAGAGACTCATTATTTATTCCACGTAGCGCATCCCCGACACGCTCGATATCCCGCCGACTCTCAGCTGCACCGTCGACTGCCATCTCAATTGAAGCTCTAACTCCAGACATAAATTTCCCCTTGGGGTTGAAAGACTCAGTTGAGCCTAGGTTTGGTCTACAGCATCGTTGCCTGTAAACGAATTGCGCCGAGAGACAGGGGTATCTATCTCTCGGCGCACTCGATTATTTGGAAGTGTATGCGGCAGGCTTAAGCGCCCGTGGCCTTATACAAGCCGCGAAAATCGATCGCCTTAGTAGCGAAATCAAGGCGGCACTTCATGCTTACAGCGTCGACGCTGAAACTGTTCTGCGTCTCAAGCACCGGGCCATCGGCGCCTTCCAGGTAGCAGTATTCGACGGTGTCGACCTGACTGTTATTCGCGGCTGCATACCATGCCGATGAGCTGACGCCATCGAGCAACGGCTCAATGATTGGCTCCAAGCTAGAACGTCCGCCCTGCCGGAACTCATTCACATCGGCAGCACGCGCAGGCACGTAATTCGCGCTAGTCAGCTGATATGCAACTTGCTCAAGCGCTGCCGGCACGATCAGGTAGCGCGGACTGATGTTGAGTTCTTCAGACTGGAGGCCACGCTGCTGACGCATCGTGCTACGCATCAGGGCCAGCGAGCTCAATTGCAGTTCCGACAGCTCGCCAGTGGCTAGGTTCTTATGATCTGCATGAAAGAGCGCGGTTCCGTCCGACATCGGCGCATTGGCCGTCAGTTGCGAATAGACCAGGCGATTTTCCAGACGTGCGGAGGCAGCGCCGAAGCTGGTCAACATGGCGTCGAAGGCGCGTAGATCGTCGTTAACCATCGCTTGCCGGGTCAGCGCGACGATACGGCCATAGGTGAGCAGTTCGTAGGTCTCGCCAGCATCGAGCATCTTCCCGTACTGGAACTCACCGTGTTCACGAACCTGAAGCAGATCCGGTGCGGCGCTCATTTGAACGGTGCTGATTGGTTTGAAATTCTGTACGTCCTGAGCACGGCGCGCCCATACCTTGTACGAAGCCGGATTTTCTTCGTAGGCGAGTCGCATACGCTTGTTACCGACGTTGGACAGAATGGCTGAGAAATCGGTACTGCCCATGCCACGGCTCTGCATGGCCTGTCCGGCCAGCGACATGCGGTCCAATCCACGCACGTTGATACCTGCGCCCTGGAGCAGCTCACGCGCCATTTCGAGCACGGACATGCTCCGAAAACGGCGACCGTTATCGGTCAGCTTGGTGGTCGGGGACATACGGTGTAGCAGCGCATCTGCCATGCCTTCAGCGGTCGTTTCGAGATGATCGCGAACCGTAGAGATGTAAGTCATATCAGCGGCTCCAGGTAATGCCGGCGTCTTCAGCGGCAGTGGTGAGATCCCGAATCTCTTGATCGAGCTTGACGATGCGTTCATCGAGTCGCGCGACTGTCGCATCACGATCAGAGGCAGTAACGGTATCGGATGGCCACTCCATACTGTCGACTTCCTCGAGGAGTGCTTTGTTCAGCAGCGGTGCAAACAAACCGCATAGTGCTTGGTCGACGTCCTGAGCCCGTACTGCCTCGCCGTAAGGCTGGTGAGCACCAGTGATGCTCATGGCGAGCGCGAGTTCATGCGCGGAGAGATTGCGGGGATTGCGGAATTTCCGCAAGGTTTCATGCAATGACTTGCGATAGCTGTCGCCCTTCGATGCCACCCAGCCGCTCAACAGGTTCTTGAGATCTTCCTTGCTGGTCGGTGCGGTGCTGGCACGCTCACGTTGACGGCGCAGATCAGCCCGCTCTGCATGCATGGCTTGCAGCTTTTTCTCGACGCCCTCGACCGAACGACGCAGAGATTTGAAATCGAATCCGAACATTATGACTCCTTATTTGTCAGCGCGACGACGCTGCTCCAGGAATCATTGTCCGCTCAGACTAAGGACATTTCTCTCCGAAAATATGACCGACAATACGCGCTATATGCCGCGCCGTCAGGCTCTCCGACCTGTTGTAACGCGTGGCCCAAAACAACGCTACGCTCAACGGCGTTGCATCTGGCGGCGGCTCTGCATCATCGCGCCAAATGATCCATGGACCTCGGCTGAGGAACGTGTTCCATTCCGTTTCTAGTTGCTGTGAGCCAGTCGTGCTCCCGTCTGCATCGATTAGGGACGCAGCCTTGCATAGCCAGTGGTCACGCCTGAGTTTGCGCAGCCCGTTATGCGTGGACGGAAGGCCAAGGCATCGCTCAAGCGGGATCGCACCGCCCGCATTGAGCCATGTGTCATATCCTCTCTGCAGCAACTCCATGTCGCTATCCGTCAACCCGCCATCTGTAAAGCGGACGATCGCTAGCAGGGGTGCGGCACCGGCCACCTGGCTAACGTCCTCGACATCATTAGAACGTGGCGCACGATATTCGGCCCCGGTGCTGCTCTTTATTTTGAGTCTCAATTTATACCTCGACTGACACAATGCCAGGCTTGAACTTATAGATCCTGACCATGCCCACACCGGGCAGTCGTTCGCGGCGAGTCGCGCCGGCCTTTGGTCCGGTTTCCGTTTCGAGCAAACCCCGTTCGATGAGCAAGCGAGTTACCAGCTTTGGATCGAAGCCTTTGCACACTTCACCCTTGAACACATCAGGAAACATAAAATACTCGTACTCTGCCTGTGCTGCATCTACTGGGTGAATACGATCGCCGTAACTGGCATGGTGCTCGGCATTCGAGTTAATCGCCTTGCCCTCCCCGGTAATCATGCGCCGGTACCCAGCACGGTTGATGACGTTCGGAGCATGATCGTCCGTGGCGCGATGCCACGATACGAAGCGTGAGCTTCCGTGCAGCTGGAAGAAGCTGCTAACCTGACGTAGGATCGTTGTGTGTTCCACATTACCTGCCCCGCCACGTCCATTGAGCCAAGCTGCGAAGCACGTCCGCGCCGCGCTAGACGCCTCCCCAGTCTCCCAGCCGGTAATGCCCGCTCCGGTCGCAAGTTCGCCGGCCATCCCCACCAATGCGAATCGAGCGGCTACTCGCGACACTTGGCCGTGTGAGTCTACTGGGCACATTTCTGTCGCCAATTCCGCGACGCTCGTCGGCAGATGCGCCGACCATTCGGCGACGTTGGAGACTGCGAATTCGATGAACGCTATGCCCGCAGTTCCGTGAGCATTGTGTGCAGCATTGACCAGGTGATCTGACAGCAAGGCACCGCTGTCGAACGCACCCAACGTCTCGTAGATACCATAGCCCCTGCCAGCATCCGCTGGAATATGAGCCATACGCACATCATGCCCCGCCTTCTTCCCCTTGCCAGCGACGGCCATGTGTGTCGCGAGGTCCACCTCACCATCCGACAGAAACATGGATCGCCATGACGCGAGCTCACGCGGGCTAGCGTCTTGACCAAGCCTGCCCTTTCCCGATTCGTTCGCCAACATATACACGGCATCGCCTACCACCTTCGGATCAACCTGAGCGATCTCGTCCAGAATCAGCAGCGCATCGCTGTACCTGGTGGCGATCGCCTCAAGCGAGTTATCAGTCAGCCGCCAGTTGCGCGGGTAGTCGCGTCCACCGAAGACGCTTGCGGCGGCCTTGATAGCAGTGCTTTTACCTGTCGAGCTATCACCCCACAAATGGAACCCGCCCGACGGAACTCGTGCGATTGGCAACAAGGTGCTGGCAAACGCTGCCGATACACAGAACAGCAGACGAGAGTTGCCCTTGCAGCAGGATGCCACCTCCTTCTGCCAGTCGCTTAGCGAACCACGCTGCTTGAACTGAGACGCTGCTCCGCGAGTAGATTGGTACACGACCATCTCCCCATCGGCACGTGTGCCAATGGTCCTATCAGGCATTACGTAGACCTCGTCATGCCAGCCAGCTTTATTTGTGCAGCGGACCCGCGCATCTGTTCGTTCGGTCTGAATGTATACCGATAGCTGGTTCTTTGCTATGACGCTTGGAGCGATTCGCAGTCCCATATCTAGCAAGGTTGACCGGTACTGCACACCATCACCCGCGAGCAACGTGGCTGGCATGACCCACTGCTTGGGGGCTCCGTCAGCATCGCTGAACTCCAGCAGATAGCCCCAGCCTCCATTCACCGCATCCCGCGAGTGAGCTGTGATGCGTAGCTCGCTGCAAATCCAGACTGGATTCATGGGCTCTCCCCGCTGGTCGAGTCCGTGATACCAGACTCCATCTGTATCTACGTTGAAGAATGCCCCCCCCTGACGTGGACTGGCCTTCACCGCTTTATCGGCACCACGCTTCGCGCGCTTTTCTGAGGCCACCGCTTTGGCCGTAGTCTCTTCGGCCGCTGCCACACGTATATCGCTGCGGCTCTCTGTATGCGATCTTCCAGCTGCCTCGATAGCCGAAAGAATCTGGCGACGAACTTCCTCGCGACCAAGCGTCGAGGCCAAATCATTAAAGTCAGTTTGACCACTCGCAAGTCCGGCAGGGGCGACCCATGCACATCCAACTAAATTTGCCACAGCCTGGGCCGCAGCCAGACCCGCATTGCGGCCGCTCTTCGCCGCTGTCTCCTTGTCGTCGTCAGCGCATATCATCAACCGGCTAGAGGGGTACCGCTCACGCATCATCGCTGCGACATGCTTCACGTTGCTAGCATTGAACGCGACGACGACGGGTAACCGAGTTGTTTCATGGATCGTTGCGGACGTGGCGTAACCTTCTGCAATAAGCAACCACTCAGCATCATCAGCTCGACCGATCAGGTGAAAGCACCGTGACACCGGCCCACCTTTCAAAAATCGCTTGTCGCCATTGTTGTAGATTCTTTGAATGTTCCGGAGAATGCCGTCGACACCCACCATCGGAACCAGAACCGCCCCATTGGCATATCGCACACCGTGCCCCAAGACCTGCTTCGTCGCCAAGTACGCCGAGGTGCCGTCGACCGCAGCTGCCTCCCACTTATCCGCAGCCTCCAGGGCAGCAAGACCGTGATTGACCTCTAATCGCTCGGCCGCAGCACGCTCGCGCTCAGCGCGCTCTGCCACGATCCGAGCTGCGTCAGCCTTGCTCAGCGCTGGAGCTGCGGGTAAGGCGCCATCAACATATCCATTCAGCTTTGCGAGCCGCTTGAGGGTTCCGATCTTGATCCCAGAAGGATGATTCCCGAAGCTCTTCCAAACTGACTTGGCGTCAGAGAGGTTGAAGCTCTCACCACCTTGGCTCCATTCGATGAAGATATTTTCGCCGGCATCGCCAAGTTGATGCTCAATAGCCATACCGACCTCACGCCAAGTTTCTCGGTCGTTCGGTGGTATGCACATCAACATATCGCGGATTTCCTGTTCGCCGATATACCTTGTCATAGACTGCTTTCTTTCTATTTCTAGCTATGCGAGCGCATCAGTGCCAGGCACCGCACGGCGTCATAATTGCTGTAGCTCGACCATGCGCTCGCGCATGAATGCACCGCAGTTCTTGCTGTATTCGACCCAGGTACCCTGCGGCGAATGCATCCGTGTATCCGTGCCACTCCACGGCGCCAGGCGCAACATGGGCGCACGGCTCATGGGTTGACTGCATTGAGTGCATGAAGGCCTGCATCGAGACCGCGATATGGTCATGGAGGCCAACAGTGGTCCGGTCATCAAAGAATTTGTACGCAGCAGCTGCACCAGCGTCGACGCAGAACTGAAGTTCAACCGGTACACTGAGCGCAATTAGCTGCAAACCTTGTTCGCCTGTGGTCAAGAGAACCGCGCACTTTTCAGTAGGGTTAGTCATGGCTGCGCTCCATCGCTTCGGTAAGCGTCTCCAAGTGACGCAAGTCAGCTTGCAATGTTCTATTCAGCCGCGACACGTCGTCGAGATACCGTTCGATTGCCCGCATTGCGGAGTCAACACGGCTAGCTGAGTCATCTAGGCGAGCACATTCGGAGAAGACCAGGTGTAGTAAATCGCTAGTGACGCCGAGCGCTAGATCAATACCGTCTGTCATATCGAGAGCGCCATTGATGTAACGCTGTGTAGGGTGTTCTTTGATAGCCGCAGCTGGAGACCTCGCAGGCGCGGAGGTAGCTACTGAGTTGAGCTCAGCGGCTAAGCGATCGACCACGCGTTGGCATAGAGGGATCAGTGCTTCGCGAGCGGTTCCCGACACATCACTGAGGGAAGACACTAGGGCCGCAGCGCTTTTTGCGTCAGCGGTAAGGGTCGCAAGCTTGTTGTTCAGGATGCTCATGCTGCACCTCCGACCAGGCCGTCGAGGGCATTGGAGATATCGCGAGCGATTTGAGCGCAAGTTGCCAGGGTGGTTGCGCGGTCGCCGATTGGAATGATATCGATCACGGACAACAGCGCGGTCACGGCATTGGCCTGCCCGGCCAAGTGGGCGATGCTGATAGATTGGGGATGTGCAGACGTGCAGGTGCAACTAGGCATGGTAGCCTCCTTTTTCGCGGTTACACCGCGCCCCGCGACCAAACGGGGTGAGCGGCAAGTGGCAGGGTTGGTCGACTGGTGAAAAAAGAAAAACCAGCAAGCCCGAGGGCTTCCCCGCCACCGCCGCCCATTGGAGACGTACAGAGGCATACGCACGTAAAAAAACCGCATGGCGCGGTCTGTGCGCTTTTTTCGTTTCAGGCGACCAAGCCTGTTCCCTTCTTTGTCAGGGACGCTTACAGAATATCGTCGTGAGACCAACATTGCAAGGGTTTTCGCGGAATGCGCGCAAGCCTGAGCCAGCGCATGATTGAAGGTGAACGGCACTCGTCCCGCCTCAGCCCTGCTGGATCAGTGCTTTGACCCAGGCGTCGATCGTGGACGCTTGCCACGCGACGGCGCGCGCGCCGAGCTTGAGTGGCCTAGGAAACGTGCCCAGCTGGATACGTCGATAAATTTCCGACTTCGACAAGCCCGTTTGAGCTTGCACCGTCGGAAGGCGCCACAAGGGGCCGATTGCTTGTTGCTGATTCATGGAGCTCATCCCATCATAAAATTTTCAATTGCGGCCAGTACGCCGTCGCGATTGCTGCCACCCTTGCGGTACCGGGCATTACATGCGCGGCATATCCAGTACTCGAACGAGATTGCCGTTCCCACCCAGGCCGGATAGAGACGAAAACCTTGATGCTGTTGCCGTGCCGGGCCAAAGGACTTTCTGCAACAAGCGCACTCCTTCTGCATGTGGCGACTGCCGATCGGCACTAGTCGCTTTACTTGGGCAAAGGCCGGCAAGAGGTCTTGCGCTGACCTGCCTGGTGGAATCTGGATCATGGTGTGTCCTGCATTACTCATAGGTGCGATCCTGTCTTGATGTTGACTTGGTTGATAGCTGCTACCGCATGGCCATTCCGTCGAAGAGGAAGCAGTCAACGTCATGCGCGATGCCTGGTTGCACCTTGCATGCTTCGCCCGAAGCACGCTCCAGTCAGAACCCATATGCACTGCAAGTCAACCGCGCCGGCCTATGGGTCCTGTCTCTCGACCTGCAACGGGCTCCAGAGCCGTGGTCGGAGACAGCTAACAACTTCTAGCTAAGTCCCGGTAAACCCAATGGCGTCCAGTGCAGAAAGCAGCGTACCGAGTGCGCTGTCTCATTTCCCGGAAAACTGAGACAGAATTGACGTGATGTGAAAATTTCAACGCCACCGAGCGGGGCGTGGGAGGATTCGAAAGCGCGATGTTTCCAGAAGTACGAAGGCCGTAGCCGATTATTCTGATCTAGCCCCGGGACAGCCCCGGCTATGTCCCGGAAATATCTATATACTTCCCGGGACAAAAATAACTATATATTTCAATAATTTACGTTAAATTTAATGTCTGTCCCGGCGTCCCGGAACTGAAACAGGCCGCTGCTGCGGCCACAAGTGACGACGATGCTGCAACAGCGTGATTAGACCGATGGCGACCGTCTTAGGCTCGGCGGAAGTTGGCGATCACTACGTTACCGCCGGCTTGCACCAGGTCGATGTAATCGGCGTAAGCCTGCATCATCGCCTTTCGCTCATCGATAAATTGCTCTCGGTCGTAGGCTTCCCCATACTCGTCATCCGACGCATGCGACAACTGGCGATTGACGACTTCATGCCGGTAGCCCAGCTTCGCTTTGATAACGCCCATTGCCAGCGAACGAAAACCATGACCGGTGTGCCGTCCGCCGTAACCCATGCGCTTGAGCGCCTGCAGGATCGCTCCGTTGGAAGTCGGCCTCGTATGGTCATTCCGATTCGGAAAAAGGTAAGTGCCGCCGCCTGTCACGCGATGCAGCTCACGCAACAAGGCCCAGCCTTGATGCGGCAAATTTACGTGGTGATCCAACTTTCGTGGGTTGACCTTCTTCTTTCCCATCTTCATACGCTGCCAAGGAATTACCCAGGTCTCTTGTTCTAGATCGATCTCAGACCAGGGCGTTTCGACGAGCTCACTGGTGCGTACGAAGACGAGCATCATGAGCCGCATAAGGATGCGAGTGGGTAAAAACATCTCGGCCTCATTTCGCTGGAGCGACGCCAGAAATTCCGGCAACTCATCGGTACCGATCGCGGCGTGATGGCCCCGAGCTCGCGGCTTCAACGCTCCTCGAAGGTCAGGTACTGGGTTGTACTTGATAAGCCCTTTCGCAATGCCGTATCTAAAAATTTGGCTGCACAGCTGGCCCAGCCGTGCGGCCATGTCGACGGCGCCACGCTTTTCAACCTGGCGTAGGACATCGAGCAACAGCGGCGCATCAACTTCTGCAATCGGCCTGGCGCCAATATTCGGGAAGATGTCTTTCTGCAGGCGGTTCATCGCCTCCTTCGCCGTGTTCTCTTTCCAAGTCTCCGACTTGTTCGCATGCCATTCGCGAGCAACGACCTCGAATGTGTTCACCGCGGCTGCACGCCTCTGCATTTTGTCGACCCGCTTACTCTGAGCCGGGTCGATCCCATTCGCCTGCTGCTGCTTGGCTTTCGATCGCTCGGCCCGCGCGCCCAGCAAAGACACCTCAGGGTAAGCACCGAATGACAGTCGGGTTTCCTTACCGCTAGACTGGCGGACTTTCATTCGCCACAACTTGGCTCCACCTGGTGTGACCTCGAGATAAAGACCACCACCATCTGATAACTTGTATGGCTTGTCCTTGGGCTTGGCATTTCGGATTTGAGTGTCCGTGAGCGGGTTGATCAGTTTAGGCATTTTGGGGGCATCGATTTTTGGGGGCATCAAAGATGCCCCCAAAGATGCCCCCAAAATTACGGGCTGTCAATGATCTGACTGGGACTTCCCGAAACGAAAAAGCCCGCTTTCTCATAGGAGAGATGGCGGGCTTCGGGACTTCATGATACGTTTCAGAACGTGTTCTTGGCGGAAGCGGTGAGATTCGAACTCACGAACGGGTTCCCCCGTCGGCAGTTTTCAAGACTACGGCCAAAACCCTTAAGGCTCAGCCACTTATCGAACATTCGTCTCCGCAGCACCTCAATATTGACACCACCTAAGTTGTTGTTTTATCGAGTTTTGCGGATTGGTTGCGGAGACGATTTTCGCTCGATTATTGGTGCAACGCGGGCTCCATCGCGTGATGCGCTGGTGCCACCTCGCGATGCGGCCGCATGCGATGAGCTGGGTTAATTTGCATCGGCAGAAATACTGGCTCGTCGCGCTGCGGACCTCGCCTTTTCACGAACCCGACCTCGAGGCCGCCGGCGCGTGGGCGCAGCGCCAGGCGGAGCGGCGATGGCGATGGATCTTGGACCGCGGCGAGTGGCCGCATGATGAAGAACAGCGTCTCGCCCTCCTGGGCCGCCAGCGTCAGGCGCCGCTGGCTCTCCGGCCGAATCTGGCTCTGCCAGAACAGCAGCGCGCCGCAGCTGCCGCTGCGCAGCACCTGCTCGGCCGCCCACAGGCAGTCCGCAGTTTTGCTGGCGCGCAGCCACAGCGCCGACTCGGGCGGCAGTCCCATGGCGGCCAGCGCCAGCGCCTGAGGCGGGTGCGGCGGCTGGAGGAACGCGATCTGCCGCTTCGCCACCGTGGCCAGCGCCGGCGCCAGCAAGCGCAGCTCACCTATCCCCGGCTGTTGCAGGTGCAGGTCCGTCATCGAACCCGTTGGCCACCCGCCGCCCGGCAGCTGGTTGTCAAGCGAGGCGTGGCCAGTGCTGATGCAGCGCGAATGGCTGCGCGCCAGCTGCGACGCGCGCCAGAGCGACGGGTGCAGGTCTTCGGGATTGATCTTGGCGTCGGTGAGCATAGTTGACTCGCTGAAATACTGTATGTTTATACAGTATAGCACCAGTGTCAGAATCGCCACTGTTGCGCCACCGCCGCGTC
>Ga0247725_1000973_pt1 | contig 16545 bp, 13 predicted proteins | sample OKSTACKMCFT3sol_FD_183021 | JGI IMG/M metagenome (GOLD analysis project Ga0247725, IMG submission 183021) | Subsurface sediment microbial communities from gas well in Oklahoma, United States - OK STACK MC-FT3-sol | ecosystem: Environmental > Terrestrial > Deep subsurface > Rock core/Sediment... | reverse complement strand
AAGACAACGCCGCTATGGGTAAACAAGCTTTGCCGCCTTGCCATACGTTATTCCAGTTTTATGTGCACGACGGTAAGTTATCCTGTCAGCTGTACCAGCGCAGTGCCGACATATTCCTTGGTGTACCGTTCCTTTGTGACATTCAAATCGATTCGGACAATATTTATTTCCACAAAGGCATTGCCTATTAAGGTTTTGCTGCTAAAGTGTTTTTGTTGATTGTGCGAAACGCTACACACAAGATGTGGGTGGTGCATTCAGAAAGCAAATATCAGCAGTTGAGCAACTGATGAGTGAATTTGTATCGTATGCACAAGCAGAGCTAGTTTATTAACTCTTTCGACGGTAACCTAACGAGGAATAATTTGTCGGGAATCGCCGATAGTATGAAAAGAAAAAATAAGGCTGACGGCTAGTTCTTTACTTTTTCATTGGCGTAGGTTGGGGCTCCCTTATTGACTATCGGCATGCCATAGGTAATTTCATGAAAACACATCAAGAACAACAATATTTGGATTTGCTTGCACTGTTACTGAAAAGTGGAAGCGAAAGAGTTGACAGGACTGGCGTTGGTACCAAAGCGATATTTGGTCATCACATGCGCTTCGATTTGGCCGAGGGATTTCCAGTTTTCACTACAAAAAAAGTTTATTGGAAAATAGCATTCAAAGAGATGCTTTGGATGTTGAGCGGTGGGCACAACATCAAAGAGTTGGTCGAGCAGAATGTTCACATCTGGAGTGATTGGCCATATAAAAAATTTATCGATGCTCAACCTGCCGGAAGTGCTGATAAATCCTTGTCAATGAAAGAGTTCGAGCAGAGGATTTTAGCTGATGACGCTTTTGCTCAAAAATGGGGTGATTTAGGGCCAGTTTATGGTAAGCAATGGCGTCGCTGGAAAACGGATGACGGGAGAGAAATCGACCAAGTTGCCCAGGTGATAGATTTGTTGAAGAACAATCCATCGTCTCGCAGAATCTTATTTGATGGCTGGAATGTCGCCGAACTCGATCAGATGGCTCTTCCTCCATGCCATAAACATTATCAGTTTTACGTTGATCCTAACACTAACAAGCTTTCTGGTGGAATGGTGCAACGATCGTGTGATTCTTATCTTGGGCTCGCTTTTAACATCGCTAATTTGGCCTTTTTAACAACCATATTAGCTGAACAGACTGGGTATGATGTTGGTGAGATTGTCTGGTTTGGTATGGACGTCCACTTATATTTAAATCATATCGACCAAGCAAAATTGCAATTAACAAGAGAGCCACGACCTTTCCCTCGGCTAGTAATTAAGCGAAAACCAGCCTCTCTTTTTGAATACAAAATTGATGATTTTGAGTTGGATGGTTACGACCCACACCCTGCTATCCCAGCACCGGTCGCTGTTTGATTTTCAGAGGTGAGAAATGTCGGGACTTGGTGAGTACAACACTCCAGCGAAGCTTCGTGCTTTGCTTCAGACGTTGTTTGAGAACAACCAACTCCCGACACACCGAGGAAAAATCGCTCGCTCCTTGATGGAAAAAACCTACGGATTTCAACACGCTTCGCTTTCCAATTATTATCAACTCCCGAAATACCAATGGTGCAAGCAAGTTTTAGACGATTTCGAGCAAGAGACCATAATACTCAATGGCGGCTCTCTTACTCAGATTCATCATGCTTACGGGACACCTGAAAAGTTTAAAGCCCTCCTAAACCACCTAAAGAATAACTTTGATGAACTGCCTGTTTCCAAAAGTGCAAAGAGACCAGGAAGCATATCCCGACGGGCATTTGAGAAAAAGTTTAATTTCCCTGCAGGGTCCATGTCTGGAAGGATGAGATCTTGGCATTGGGCATGCGAACTGTTCGAACAGTTCGAAATTGAATTATACGAGGAAGGAAATACTGGCACTGTCTGGGAAAGAAAGGTTCCAGAAATTCGGAATTTTCTGGAAGCATTAACGAAAGCCAATAGACTACCTATTAATGGACTTGGAAAATTAAATAAAAAAGCAGTGTTGACGGCTTTTGGTTTAGGGGAGGGGGAGAGCACAAGTGTTGTAGAGAAGCGTTCTCCAAAGCTGAGATCACTTCTTGAAGAGTATGATCTGGTCGTTAAATCCAACGGATACTCGCAATTTTCAGCTGACCGTTATCTTGACAAGTTGAAGCACATTTTAGCTACGAATGAGTTAGTACTTGATTCAAGTCATCGAATAATCAGCTTGAATTGGTTGGCGAAATTGTTAGGTGTAACTGTCGCAAAGATCAGAAACAGTCCCAATTTAATGGGACTGATTAACGAAAGAACCAAAATTCTGCATGAAAGTCAAAGCCGGGGCCGTACAAAAAAGTCGTTTACAGTGTATGGTGCAGAGCATATCAATGTCGGTGCGATGCCATATTCAGACAAACATGCAAGAGTTTATTCATTCAACTCACTGACAAAATTGTATAGTCTCGAATTTGCAGAAAAAGTAGCAACTTGTTTTATCGCTATAACCAATAACGATGTTGTTGGCACCGCAAAAAACAAATATCTACGTTTATTGGATTTCTTTGAATGGCTTGCGGACTCGCGGAATTACGACAGGTCAATCGCATCTTCATTACGTGATAACACAAAAATTAACGATGCAGAGTTTGGTCGAGCATGCATGGCTTACAGGGCTTATCTCACTCACCCAAACTCCATCAATACAAATTTAAATTTGTATGTCATCACTCAGTTTGGCGAAGCCCGAATCATTCCCAAATTCAAATTTTTAACGCAAGCGAGAAAACATCAGGATAAAAGTCACCGTAAGTCGATCCTTGAAGCGTCCATTGATAAAGACGAGCAGTCTCGGTTAGAAAATATCCTGATGGATGCGGCAAAGTATAGAGGGATAGAGATCAGTAATGGAAAAGACACGAGAGACTTTTTAGAAACACTGTTGTTTGAAAAGTTACGAAATCCGAATTTATCTGATGATCTTGTTGAGTCTATGTTAGAAATAACGAATATTCGACTGTCAGAGATACGTATTCAAGCAAGCAAAACATTCAGGGAATGGTCTATTTTATACGAACGTGGGAAAGAGCTGCTTAAGTTGGCAACTGTCAACTGTGAGGAGTTCCGTTCGAAAATGGATGATCGGGCATCTATTTCAAGCTTTCAATGGACAAAATATATTGCAGAAGTTTTCCCCAACCATGAGCCAGAGCTGCTGCTGGCAAACTTATTATCGGTAATCAGTAATTTGTACCAGGGCTGCCCTCCAACTTCCGCTACAAGCAACATGCAGATGTGGAACAAAAAGTATCAATTGGTTGGAGGGCTGGAAAACGTCGCGTCACATTTGGTAACAACCCGAAAGGCGCTCAGCGCTGCACTAATACTATATTTATGCGAAAGCGGTGCCAACGTTGCTGTAGCTACAACATTAGCGCCGGACTGCGTGCGAAACTCATCTGTTCCGCTCCATAAAAAGATTGTAGGTCGAAAAGACAGAGCAAATGGCAAGGTGATCTATGATGATTTACCTCTACGTGCTGACGGCGAAGATTATGTCAGCGCTGTTCAGGCTCTAGAAGGCATTTGTGCTGCTCAGCGGTCCGCTGGTAATGATGTGTTGAAATATTATATGCAGGGCGCGATGCATCCCCTTGTCGAGTATGCTTTTCGCGCTGATTTTAAAGCGATTTGCTCTCAATCAGATTATTTAAAGCAATTTCAGCTCGTTCCGTCGATGCTGAGGCCTACAGTCTTGCTGAATATTCAATTGAAAGACCCTGCTAATCTTGGCATCGCTCAACTAATTGCCCAACATGAGTCAGGCACTACGACGCAAGGCTACACCAATAAACTGCCGCATAGGGTTCAGATGGAGCGAGACATTCTCGAATTCCAGAAGACATTAGAGATCGCAATGATTTCCGGGGACGAAAATGCCCCAGCCAAATTAGGAATTGAACCTATTACATGGAATGAACACAGAGCGAAAATGCAAAAAACAGGGTGGGGGGTGTTCTGTAAAGATCGCGAAATCATCGACGTTAAGGGGCAATCTGTGCAGTGCACGGAAGTAGAAAATTGCGTGAAATGCAAACATGATAGAATGTTGGTTTCTGCTGATCCTGAATCCATTTCGGAGATGATGATCTGGAAAAATGTGTTAGAAAGACATGAAGAACATATGTCTGCCACTAACATGGAACGATGGACAAACATTTGGGTTCCTTGGCAAGCATTTTTTTATGTGGTTCTAGAAGAGAAGATGACTCGGGGCGTATTGAGTTCGATTAAAAGGAAGGCAGAAGAAATTGTAAAAAACAAGATAGCCGATTCACGTTTTGTCATGCCGGAGCCATGGTAATGAATAAGATAGCACTTGTTGATATATTTCAGTCAGACAACACAAAAGAACTATTTCAATTTAATAAAGATAATTGGCCGTGGCTGAGCAATATTGCTATTTCTGATTGTGCTATTGAGATCACTGATACAACGGGAGAATTGATTGATTCTACTGTTGTTAACTTAGATATCGAACTCCTCAATGGTAGCCGACTCACTGACCATAAAAACAAGGAATTCTTCAACTTAGTCATCGAGTATGTTGAACTTTACCGATTACATAACCCTAGCGTCAAAGCTCACGTCCATGCACATCGCATTACCTCCCTATTGGGATTCATTTGCTGGCTTGGTAAATATAATATACGAACTCTTCACAACGTCACCAGAACTCACATTGATGCATTTGTTAACGACGCAGTCTATGGAACTGAATTCGCATTGGATATCCCTTATAGGGTGTTTTGTTCAATCAAAAAACAATTGGCTGAGGGAGATAAATCGCTATACCGGCAAGCAAACACATTTAGACGCTCTGTTATATACAATCAAGCTTCAGTGGATAAGTTGCCTTGTAGCGGGCTTACCTACACGCCAAAAATTGTCGACTGGTTCGAAAACCAACTCAAAAACCATGTTCCCGAAATAGATTTAGAGAAAGTCCAATATCAGGAGCTTTTGGACAGGCTGGATTTAGTTCCATCGCCTATCACAGTGCAGGATCTTCATCGAAAATTAATACCACTTGACGAGATCTGGTGCTGGAAGCATTACTTTAAAAGTAAAACCTTTCGAACAGAACCTTTTATCGAAGGGGCATCCAAGGTTGCGACACGGTTTGGTTCAGTTACCCAGCGCACGAGAACAATTCCACCAAAAACAGCATTTGCAATAATGAGCGAAAGTGCAAAGTGGGTCATTGACTATGCTGATGAAATTTTGAGTTTGTTAAATGAAAAAGCCGATGCTCGAACAGTTGTAGATCGTTTGTCAGCAAAAGGCCTAAAGATTGATGTTCGTGATGGCCGTAGGAAGCACTATGGGGTGGTTACGCTTGACGGTGTTGTCCGATATCTGTTTGCAGCGTGTTTTACAGTGATAGCCTCATTAACTGCGAGACGTAAAGAAGAAATTTTTGATCTTGGCTTCAAGTGTGTTGATGAAGACCGCGGGGATGGTGCTTATTGGCTGACTATTTACATCGAAAAAACAAGTCAGAGGTATGATCTTTGCCCTGTCCCTATAATGGTTAAAAAGGCTGTTGGCGTATTGGAGACGTTAAGTCACGAAGCGAGACAGAGCTCGCAAAGCGACTCACTCTGGCAGTATATCTCTGATGGTGAAGTAGTTAATCTTGGAGACGGTTCCATCAGGTACAGTTTGCAAGATTTTTACTGCAAATTTGTTGATCCGGAATCAAATGAAAACTGGAGTGTGTCTTTTCATCAATTTCGCCGCATGTTTGCGCTTCTATATTATTATCGATTTGAGGGAGCGTACATCGGTGCGCTCTCTTATCACCTGCGCCACTTCAACATTGAGATGACAAAACGGTATATCACTGATGAAAAGTTCATGAAAGAAATGAAGGAGATAGGTGAAGGTTGGACAGCAAGCTTTTTGCGACGAGTTATTGCAGGCGAGGAGAAAATTGGAGGTAAAGCTGGCGAGAAAATGAAGCGAAAAATGGCTGATTGGTTGGGGCATTTTCGCGAAAATGTGGATGTTGTTGAGCGAGAGCGCGTCGTTGAAAAGCTAATGCGCTATATGAAGAGGGTTGGATCAGAATTCACTCAACAAGTATGGGGAACCATATGTTCTTGCCCGAAAAAAACTACTCTGCGACGATATGCCAATTGTGCAGACGGTAACGGCGAACCAAATATACAGAATGGCTCTGAGGAAATTTGTGGGGGCTGTCCATACAGTGCGTACACATCTCGTTTTGCCGACGCAATCTGTCATAAGATTGAATCTAAACAAAAAGCAGTCGATTTTTGTGGTCACGGTTCTGTACTGGGTGAAGTATCAGGGGTTCAGATTGTTGTTTTACAAGACTTGCTGAGTAAAGCTGAAAGCATCACTACTTTTGAGGTGCAGAGTGGTTAATCCTCTGAGTAATCAAGTAAAAGCGAAGAATTTGAGCGAGCAAATTGATCGTCGATTATCGCTTCTGCAAGGCAAGCTAAATGGCGACCACTCAGAGCTAGTTGTTCCAAAAAGCCTAACGAAATTACGCCTTTGGGAACATCCCGATTACGGAATAGAAAAGATCGGCAGCCCAAGCTCCTTTGTGACCTCCCATCAAGAGCACGGTCGGAAAATTGCAAAAATTGCAGAGTGCTTAAGTTTAATAAACAAACTTGCGAAGCGTCCCAAAAAGCCAAGGGAACAAAAACTAACCGAAGTTATCCGGCAAAACAACCAGCTTCATGAGTCTTTGCAGAATACTGCAAACCAATTTGTTAAGTATAAAACCGAAATTGACCGACTTAATGAAGAAAAACTTCTTTTGCAAAGCAAAGTCGAAGGACTAGTGGAACAATTGAAGGAGAAAAGCGAGGAGTTACTGGCAGCTAGAGATGAGATGATATCTTTGCGAAAAGCCCTTGTTGTCGATGGTATCGCTGCACACTCGAACGTAACACAGGTCAATTTTGGTAAAGATAATAAAGAAAGATGACTCTAGATTGCCTACTTGTCTTGAACGAAATCTGAAAGATTTACTGGTTTATTGCATTTATTTAACTTTGCGCAGGTGTTTTACAAGGCCGAGCATCCTATGATTTTTTATAAAAAAACAGATGAAGATTGTCGAATCAAAGGCAAATTTAAAGAAATTGATGCAAGTGGCATCCCCGTATTTTTTGACAGTAAAGGTATTATTGAAGAGGTAAGTCACTATTTAATTTATAAATCTCTTAAAGATACCGACGCCACTAGTTCGGTTAAAACATATGCAGATCAACTCCAGACTTTCCTAAGGTTTCTTGACGAAAATGGGAAGAGAATAACATGGAGAGATGTAACAGATAGGCATTTGGTTGAGTTCAGTAATATCAAAACAGGTGAAGGCAAAAAAGCTGCTTATGTGGCAGGAGTTTTACAAACTGTTTTTTCATTTTATGTTTGGGCTGAGCAAAATCAGTATATTCGTCAGCATGTCGCAATTCATGGGGACGAAAGGAGCTATGCAATTTCTGCAAAGCGATCAAAAAATGGATGGTCATGGCCGTATCTACCGGAAGGTCATTCTAAATCACGGCCTACGCCAACCAATGAAGATTTAGAGCGACTGCATGCAACTACTATTGAAGAGTCAGAAGCTGTTGGCGTACGTGATTCTCTTATATTCACAATATATGAACGATCTGCACGCAGAATGGAAGCACTGCAGATTAAAGTATCAGATGTGCCAGATTGGGATGAAATTGAGAGATATCAGAGAGAAAATAAAATATTCCATGTTGAGGTCTTGGGTAAGCGAAAAAGGTTTAGGGATCTCGACTTCCTTCCTGAAACGATGGAGTTGATTCGAGGTTATATAGAGACAGAACGACTTGCTGCAATAAAAGCTGCCAAAAAGAGAGACCGTTTTTATAAGGAGCCCTCAGACCTATTCGTCGGTGCGACAACGGGTAGGCCACTGAATAAGGAGTACATCTCTCGCCGCCTATCTGGATTGATGAAAAAAGCCGATGTAGATGGAACAGGACACCGAGTTAGAGCAAAGGGATTAACTGATATAGTCGCTGCATTTGACGGGTATGATGACAGAGGGCAGCCAAAATCCGCACAAGACGTGCTGATAAGAGCTGCTGAAAAGGCAGGTCATTCAAATATCGAATCGTTGAGACCTTATCTGGCACTTTCGAGAAGCGAGGGGATTGCTGCGAAATTGCACAATTTTGAATTGCTCAGGTCTCTAGAAATAAAAATACAAATGCGGAAGAAAAAACTGGCAGAAATGGATAAATCACACGTTTTGTTCGAGACTTTAAGCAAAGATGTCGATTTTGAGAATGAACTCTTTAAGTTCTTACAGGCTTACAAAGATAAAAGGTAGTACTCACTTTTCTGCAATCTTTTCTTATCAGAGTTTTTTCATTGTACATGTTGTTTCGTTTTATGTATTTTTGATCGGTACGTATTGGGCCAGCAGAAAGGAGACTCTGCAGATGCAAGTGATCAGTCGTGGTTCGGAATGGCATCGATGGGAGCCGCATATTCATGCGCCAGGTACAGTTCTCAACAATCAGTTTGGTGCTGACGACCCATGGAACTCTTACCTCACGACTCTTGAAGGTCTGACTCCTCAGATCGAGGCTATCGCCGTTACCGACTACTATGTCACGGACAGCTATGAGGCGTTTCTCAAGCATAAGGCTGCTGGCCGACTGCCCGGCGTGTCGCTGCTATTCCCTAATATTGAACTTCGCCTTGATATTGCAGCCAAGACAGGCTTTGTAAACGTCCATCTGCTGGTTAGCCCTGAAGATCCCGATCATTTATCTGAGGTGAAGCGAATCCTAAAGCGCTTGCAGTTCCAAGCTTTCAACGACCGTTTCGACTGCACGCGCGAGGAGTTGATCAAGCTCGGTAAACGAGCTGACTCTAACATTACTGATGATGGCGCGGCGCTCCGACATGGCGCTACACAGTTCAAGGTCAATTTCGATCAGCTGCGAAGGGTCATTAGCGAGAGCGAATGGGCGATGAAGAACATCCTTATTGCTGTTGCTGGCAGTACTGGTGACGGCACATCCGGTGTTCGTCAAGCCGCCGACGCTACTGTGCGTCAAGAGATCGAAAAGTTTGCTCACATCATCTTTACCAGTAGTGCGGCGCAGCGTGATTTCTGGATCGGCCAACGAGGCATCGGCATTGAAGAACTGCGCTCGCGCTATAACGGATGTAAGCCGTGTCTCCATGGTAGCGATTCCCATGAGCAGAAGACTGTTGGGCAGCCCGTTGATAATCGCTTTTCGTGGGTCAAAGGCGCGCTGGAATTCGATGCTCTCCGGCAGGCTTGTATCGATCCTGAAGGTCGAGCTTATGTAGGGGAGCAGCCGCCACGTTCAGCAATGCCCTCTCAGGTTATCTCGCATGTCAGAATCGACGATGCAGATTGGGCAACTTCACCGAGCATTCCACTCAACCCTGGCCTAGTGGCCATTATCGGAGCTCGAGGCTCGGGAAAGACTGCTCTGGCAGACATTATCGCAGCCGGTTGCGATGCAATCACCCCCTTCGGATGGAGTGCGGATGAAAATATCAGCCCATCATTTTTAGCGCGTGCACGCCGGCTTATAGGTGACGCGAAGACCACCTTGACCTGGGGGGGGGGTATGACAGTTAATCGCGCACTCAACGGCAGCGACTCTAACGGTCATATGTCATTTCCCCGTGCACGATATCTTTCCCAACAGTTCGTCGAAGAGCTTTGCTCTGCTAAAGGCGTCTCAGACGGCCTGATTAATGAGATCGAGCGTGTGATCTACGAATCGCATTCACCCGATGAACGTGAATGGGCACTCGACTTTGCCGAGCTCCGCGATCAGAAGACCTCACGATTCCAGCAAGCGCGAGAGCGAGAGGCTAAGGCGATCGCTGATATCTCCGATCGTATCGCCAGCGAGTTCGAGAAAGAGAGTCTTGTCGCCCTGCTCACTAAGCAGGTTGGAGAAAAGAATAAGCTGATCTCCAACTACACCGCTGATCGCGCCAAACTAGTTGTCAGGGGTACTGAAGCCCAGTTAACCCGACATACTCAGCTCAGCGAAGCTGCCCAAAAGCTCCGAAGCTCTGTCCAGAATTATGGGAACCAGCGTCGCACGTTCGTTGCTTTGCAGGATGAAGTCCGCTCCATGCGAGCAACCGGCTCGCCGGAGTTGCTTCGTCAGGCACAGACCCGTCACGCCAATAGCGGGCTATCTGCCGCTCAATGGGACGAGTTCCTTTTGATCTACAAAGGTGATGTTGACAAGAGTCTTACTGGGTATGTGAACTGGGCAGATGCGGAGATTCAAAAGCTTCTGGGAGCCCCGCCGCCGCCCGGTGAACCCAATGTCGCGCTTATACCCGATACGGCCGATATCTCAACACTGCCGCTAGCGACAATAGTCGCCGAGATGACTCGATTGGAAGCTTTGTTCAGTGCCGACAAGCTGGTGCGTGACCAATATACAGCGCTCACCAATCGCATCGCACTGGAGAATTCGGCGCTACAAACGCTGCAGACCCGTCTTACCGATGCAGAAGGTGCCGCGGCGCGACGCTTGGTCCTGCAGAGCGAGCGCGATGATGCCTATGGCAGGGTATTTGAGGCTATTGTCAAAGAGCAGGATGCGTTGGCAGAGCTGTATGCACCCTTGATGGCGCGCCTTTCGGCTGCGTCGGGAACGCTAAAGAAACTCGGTTTCTCAGTTCGTCGGATTGCTGACTGCCAGGCTTGGGGCACCTTTGCTGAGGAAGAGCTTCTCGACCGACGCAAAACTGGCCCCTTTTACGGGCGGGGTTCGCTTATTGCCGCAGCCACAGAAGCTCTAAGTTCAGCATGGGAGACTGGTTCGGTAACCGAGATCCAGTCCGCAATGAAGGTTTTCATGGATAAGTACCTTCGGGACCTGTTGTCTCACGCGCCTTACGCTCCGACGGAGCAGGCCGAATACAGGGCTTGGTCAAAGCAGTTTGCGCACTGGCTCTTTGGTACCGACCACATTATTGTCCGGTACGAGATATCCTATGATGGTGTCGACATCCGCAAGCTCTCGCCCGGCACCCGCGGCATCGTTCTGTTGTTGCTCTATCTGGCGCTTGACGATACCGATGATCGGCCGCTGATCATTGATCAACCAGAAGAGAATCTAGATCCAAAGTCTGTCTTCGACGAGCTGGTCGGGCTTTTCATAGCAGCTAAGGCAAAGCGCCAAGTGATCATGGTTACTCACAACGCGAATCTCGTGATAAACACCGATGCTGATCAGATTATTGTTGCTGAAGCCGGACCGCATCCCTCAGGTGGATTGCCGCCTATCAAGTATGTGGCGGGCGGACTCGAAAATGCAACAATCCGCAAAGCAGTCTGTGACATACTCGAAGGTGGTGAAGCTGCTTTCCGTGAGCGAGCCAGGCGGCTCCGTGTTCGACTCGAACGCTAGATTTGAGCACTAATGGTATGTCAGTTTATGGTCGGTATGATTTCACGCCTGCAGAAAATTGCTTATGCCTCAGCAATAAGTTTGCCATGGCGGCTTAGCGCAAGAATGAAGTTTGCGTTGTGCATTCTGTGAGAGGGCAATGGCTAGTAAAAGACTGATTGTGGAGATAAATCAGGTAGACGCTTTGCAACCGATGTGCTTTCAACATTTTGTTTACTTTGAAGTGCTCGTTGCTGTGATGCTGTGAAGTAAAGGATGAAGTGATTTTTTGTTGGCCAATATATTTAACACCAGCGGGGCAAGTTCAATAAGATGCATCGCGTAGTGGTCTTTTTTTCCGTCAATTGGATGGATATGAAACTTTGCTAGTTCACTTCTTATAATCGATTCAATCCGTTGCGCGTCACCTGTTTCAGGCCGTGAGTTCAGGGCAACAATCACGCCGAGGTCGTCGGATTTTACACGATGGTTACTTCGATCCGCGCTACCAATTTTAGCTATTCTATGCGGGCAAACATTTTTGATGTAAAAATATGGGCTTTGACGTATTTCGGAAGTGAGTGTTTCGACATATCTGACCTGTGTGATATCTCCGACCGACGGAAGCCAAGCCTGTATTTTTCGCGATTGCTTTAAATCTTGCTGGCAGAATTCATGAATGATTGTTTCTAACTCCAACTGATTTATGGCAAGTCTTTGCGATGATGAAAATTTACGGCTTAGGTGTCTGAGCAGTCGACCATGACGCACTGGAGTGTCGTGTGAGACCGGAGCCTTAATCATCAGGTCAGGATATTGGCGAAATAAATTCAATAAAAAAGGGGAGGGCCAATTTCGTCTATCGCCTACTCTGTAATCGCCATTCACGTTCCAATATTGATATAAAGTATCACGGACTGATACGCCTCGGTTCTCCATGAGGCTCTTCAGGGCAAGGGAAGGAGCATTAGGCATTGGATAAAAAAATAATTGGCCATTTTCGGTCAGTTTAACCTGACAATTGATCCCATTAACGATAGGTAGTGACAGTAGTTTGGCAACTTCACCGACTAAATCAACCTCATGTTGCTTGTATAAGCATAAATTTGATGCAGTGATAGCTACACCAGTTAACTGGTGTATTACCGCACAAACAAGTCTGCTCGAAACACAATTGAGATAAGTTTTGAACCCAATAGCCATTGAAACTTTGTGACTTAAGTATTCACATAGCTTCTGATAGCGTCGAACGGAATGCGTTATCTCAAGCCTATCGCAAACTATCTGCCATTTGGTATCGTCACCTGGTATTCGAAACCCATTCATTGCAGTACCATCGGCTCCGCGTGCACTTTACGAACGTACATCATCACCTCTGGGCATATATTAGCTGATATACACCGCTCGCTGATGAAAATAGTTGCAATATGCATGGCTTGCTTGAATTTAATGGATTGTTCGAACTGATAGAGCAATTGATGTATGCGTTTGTCAGTTCGGATATTTAGAATTATCTCTATCGAATGAAATAGATATTTAAACGACATATCTTCTGATCGGATTGGCCAGATATCTGACGTATACGGGTACAAACTAAGCGCAAGCAGGACTCCCGATATGGGGCAACTGCAGTTTGCAAAATACTGCAAGACTGCTTGCGATGCTGGCCCCGGATGGTTCAGATTAATACTACCAAAATGAGAGTTTGCCCAAATGAATATTTCTCCTTCTGTTTTGTTCATTTGCGTCTGAAACTCATTCTCGCAGTCTCTTTGTATGTCTGCTGTTAGTAAGCCTGTAAAATCAACACTCCAATAGATGGACATATGGTCACCGTTACCGTGTGATGTATTCAATAAAACAGGCCCCTTGGATTATCGCCGGTCCGTCTAGCTGGATGATTAGCGATTGCCATGGCATGACTATGAGCCGGTGTCCCAGTAAATCAATGAGGTCAACGTATGAATCAGTTGAATCCAGCTCGTCTGAACTGACCAAAACGAAGTTATTTGAGCCGTCGGCAATAAGAGCCCTCCATCCTAATCCGTTGTCTATCGTGAACTTCGTCTTTGCAATCGTGATTGGCCCTTTTATTTCGTGATGAAACGCTAACCATTTTGCATCCAAGAGAAGAATTTCGTTCGGCCAGTCACCAGGTAGCGACGGCAGTGCAATAAATGCCTCACTGATCACATTTCCCATATAGCGATCCTCAAAATTGTCAGCCAATGTGTGCTCAGTATAGTTGAATTTCGGCAATGTCAAATCAAAATGATTTGACATTGCCGATGCCCGATTTAACACTCAAAGTTATCGACCTCCCGCTCTCTTGAACACTCAACATGTTCACTCACGGTAGCTTTATGAAAATATGTTTATGTTGTTGATATATATTAGTTTTAGAGTGATAGGCTTCTGTGGTTTGGACTGCCACCAGTTAAAGCCAGCCTTGCGAGTAACATGATGAGACTTATAAGCCGAATTGCCGAATTACTCAGCGAGTTTTCAGAAGGTCATTGTTTCGCGGTCAAGTGGATGTCAAACGTACATAAAATGAACTATTTATGCTCGACCTTACTGCTTGCAACAGCGCAGCGATTTCGGTTTTCGGCGTACCTTGCGCCAGTGGCAACATCGTATTTACGCGTCGCTAAGGCATAATTTGGGTTCCACTGCACAATCTTTTTCAGGCGGTACAGCGCCTGCGTGAAGGTTTTGTTTGGCGGCTGATCAGATCGCTAAAACTGCATTGAGTTCCCACTTGCAAGTGATCGACTAAATGGAGCAGATATTTAGAATTCACGGGGATGAGGGCAACGCGTCCTACTTTTTATCTACTGACATTAAAATTTCTCTGAGTTCTTCCGGAATGGACATTGGCTTAAAGGCACTGACATTCGAACGCCCTGTATTGCCAAGTGGCAAGCGATTAAACAGGTGACCAAAAGGTGTTAACAACAACCGATAGCTTTGGCCTGTCATTTCGCGCCAGTCTGCGGTGCAAAGGGCCAACCAGAGCATATGCAAGTGCACTTGCAAATGACACAAAACGTCTTGTTGACCAAGGATGTGGGCGTACTCCAGGTACGTAAAACTGCTCTGATAGTCCTTTGACTTGCGCGCTTGGTCGGCCAGCGTGAGGTATTCAGAATAGGCAAGCTGTACTTTGGGCTCCATAAAGTATCCTTGACAATAAAAGGGCAGTTTCAGTGCCTGAGTTATGATAGATTCAATGCTTAAAGTAACTTTAGAGTTGGTGAAAGGCAATGAAAATTGGTGAACTGGCGGCCCTGGCCGGATGTGAAACCCAAACCATCCGATTTTATGAAAAGCAGGGATTGTTAGCCGCTCCAGCAAGAACCGCCTCCGGATATCGGACTTATCAGCAGCGCCATCTCGAAGATTTACAATTTATCCGGCATTGCCGGGCCTTTGATATGAGTCTGTCGTTGGTCCGGCAACTCCTGAAGTTTCGTGAAGCTCCCAGCCAACCTTGTGGGCAGGTCAATACGCTGATCGATGAGCAATTGGGGCATTTAGACACGCAATTAACCCAACTTCATCAATTAAAAGCGGATTTACAGGCATTACGGGCGCTTTGCCAGGATGACCATCAGGCCAAAGACTGCGAGATCCTGAAAAATCTGGTGCATCCATGTGCCAGTGATTGTGTGCAACATCGGTGAAAAAACTGTTGACCTTAAAGTGGCTTTATAGTTTTTAATAGCGGTATCTTGTTCAAAGTGAGGCCTCTATGTCAGATTGCCAATGTAAAGCCCAGGTGCAAGCCTCTGAAAATGCTCCGTTGCCTGAGTGTTCTGTATCAGATTTGCACCACAAAACCCGCTACCACATTCGCAAGATGGACTGCCCCTCAGAAGAAAATCTTATTCGAATGGCGCTTGGCGCGTTGCCACAGGTGCTACAGTTGCAATTTTTCCTGCAAGATCGGCAGCTTGATGTGGTGCATCAAGGCGGTACGGACGCCATCACCCAACGTCTGGAGTCATTAAATTTAGGTGCAGTACTGCGAAGCTCAGCGCCGTTTCAGGCCGACCCAACAGCGTCAGTTGATAACAGCAAAGCCGATGCAGACGAACGTAAGTTATTACAGCGATTGTTGGCGATTAATGCCGTGATGTTCGTCACAGAACTTATTGTCGGAGTCTGGGCACAATCCACCGGCCTTATTGCCGACTCGTTAGATATGCTGGCCGATGCCGCTGTCTACAGTGTTGCCTTGCTGGCTGTTGGCCTTAGCGCCGCCAAAAAAGTCAGGGCTGCCCATCTTTCAGGTTGGTTGCAGGCGTTGCTTGCAGCCGGTGTGTTGTTCGAAGTAGCACGACGGTTTTGGGCTGGCACTGAACCCATGTCGACGCTGATGATTGTAATGGCGAGTGTGGCACTTATAGCGAACACTTTATGTCTTTATCTCATCTCACAGTCACGCAGTGACGGTGCGCATATGAAAGCGACCAAAATATTCTCGACCAATGATGTTCTGGCGAACCTCGGGGTGATTGTTGCCGGTGGCCTAGTCGCCTGGACGGGATCGGGCTATCCGGATTTAGTGATTGGCGGTATCATTGGGATAATTGTCCTTGATGGTGCAAGACGTATATTAGCGCTACGCACTTAACATAAAGGATTGTTGTGTCTAAATATTCCCGATGGATATTGTGGTTTATGTTTACGATTATGCTTAATCATGCTTTTGTAGCCTGTGACAGCATTGTCGTACATTTACCGACAGAACATCATAATCTGATTTCTTTCGGGGATAATGCTGCGCACCAACACAATGAACATCAAACATCTCACGCCAATGAGGCCGTCAATGATGTTGACGACCCACATGAGCCCCATGTGCATGTGATGTGTTTTGTCGCTTATATGACAAGCGCAGCGGCAGAGTCCGTTGTTCAGACCATAGTTCCGTTTTCCCGTGCTGAAGCCTTCAGCATGACGTACGCTCCTGCTGTGCCCCCGCCAAATGCCTGAGATCATCGTTTTTAGTTAACAACGTGATTTTACATTTGACGGAGAATTTCTATGTCCCGCCCTTATTGCAAA
>Ga0247725_1000972_pt1 | contig 16559 bp, 11 predicted proteins | sample OKSTACKMCFT3sol_FD_183021 | JGI IMG/M metagenome (GOLD analysis project Ga0247725, IMG submission 183021) | Subsurface sediment microbial communities from gas well in Oklahoma, United States - OK STACK MC-FT3-sol | ecosystem: Environmental > Terrestrial > Deep subsurface > Rock core/Sediment... | reverse complement strand
GCTTGAGGCGTGCAGCTATGTCCTGTGACTTCCTTGCCCTTGCCCAGCCGGGCGTGCAGAAACTTTCACCCTATGTGCCCGGCAAGCCGGTGGATGAGTTGGCCCGCGAACTCGACCTCGATCCGTCCGGCATCGTCAAGCTGGCCAGTAACGAGAATCCGCTCGGCCCGAGCCCCAAGGCTCTCGAGGCCATTCGTGCCGAGCTGGCCGAGCTGACCCGCTACCCCGATGGCAATGGCTTCGAGCTGAAGCGCCGCCTGGCCGAACGCTGCGGCGTCACGCCGGCCCAGGTGACCCTCGGCAATGGCTCCAACGACATTCTCGATCTGGTGGCCCGGGCCTACCTGGCGCCTGGCTTGAATGCGGTGTTCAGCGAGTACGCCTTTGCCGTCTATCCCATCGCCACCCAGGCTGTGGGTGCTGTCGGCAAGGTGGTTCCGGCACGGGATTTTGGCCATGACCTGCCGGCCATGCTGGCGGCCATCGACGCCAACACCCGCGTCGTCTTCATCGCCAACCCCAACAACCCCACCGGTACCTGGTTCGGTCCGGCTGCCCTGGAGAGCTTCCTCGCCCAGGTGCCGGAAAACGTTCTGGTGGTGTTGGACGAGGCCTACATCGAGTACGCCGAAGGCGACGAGTTGCCCGATGGTCTCGATTACCTGGCGCGCTACCCGAACCTGCTGGTCTCGCGGACGTTCTCCAAGGCCTATGGTCTGGCGTCCCTGCGGGTCGGCTACGGTCTTTCCAGCGCCCAGGTGGCCGATGTGCTGAACCGCGTGCGCCAGCCCTTCAACGTCAACAGCCTGGCCCTGGCTGCGGCCTGCGCAGCGCTGGACGATGCTGATTACCTTGCTGAAAGCCGCCGGATCAACGATGCCGGCATGCTTCAGTTGGAAGAGGGGTTCCGCGCCTTGGGTCTGACGTGGATTCCTTCCAGAGGCAACTTCATCGCTGTCGACTTCGGTCGTGACGCTGCCCCCATCAATGCCGCCTTGCTGCGCGAGGGTGTGATCCTTCGCCCGGTGGGGGGCTATGGCATGCCCACCTTCTTGCGTGTCTCCATCGGCCTGCCGGCGGAAAACGCCCGTTGCCTGGAGGCGCTGGCCAAGGTGCTCGCCCGTGCCTGATGTCATGACCCTGCAACGGGGTGGTCCTATCTTCGGGCGCCTGGTGGTGATTGGACTCGGTCTCATTGGCGGGTCTTTCGCCAAGGGTTTGCGCGAGAAGGGAGTGTTCGCCGAGGTGGTGGGCGTGGACAAGGATCCGGAGTCCTGCCGCATCGCCGTCGAGACAGGGGTGGTGGATCGTTGCGAGAGCGATCTGGATGCCGCCTGTCGCGGGGCTGAGGTGATCCAGTTGGCGGTGCCGATACTGGCCATGGAGAAGCTGCTGGGGCAGTTGGCCGCGCTCGACCTTGGAAAGGCCGTGCTGACCGATGTGGGAAGCGCCAAGGGCAATGTAGTACGCGCTGCACGCGTGGCGTTCGGCCAGATGCCGGCGCGTTTCGTCCCCGGTCACCCCATCGCGGGTTCGGAGAAGAGCGGGGTGGAGGCGGCCAACGCGGGTCTGTTCCGTCGTCACAAGGTGATCCTCACGCCGGCAGAGAATACCGACCAGGCAGCCCTGGAGCAGGTCGACCAGCTTTGGCGGGCCTTGGGTGCCGATGTCGAGCACATGGATGTCGAGCACCACGACGAGGTGCTCGCTGCGACCAGTCATCTGCCGCACCTGCTGGCGTTTGGCCTGGTCGATTCGCTCGGCAAGCGCAGCGAGAACCTGGAGATTTTCCGTTACGCCGCCGGTGGCTTCCGTGACTTCACGCGGATCGCCGGCAGTGATCCGGTGATGTGGCACGACATTTTCCTCGCCAATCGCGAGGCCGTGCTGCGGATTCTGGACGTATTTCGCGCCGACCTCGACGCGCTGCGCGCTGCGGTCGACGCTGGGGATGGGCATGAGTTGCTGGGCGTGTTCACCCGCGCCCGCTTCGCCCGCGAGCATTTCAGCAAAATCCTGGCCCGCAGGGCCTATGTGGACGCCATGCACAATAACGATCTGATCTACCTTGCCCAGCCCGGTGGCCAAATTTCCGGCCGTATTCGCGTTCCTGGCGACAAATCCATCTCCCATCGGTCGATCATGCTCGGCTCCCTGGCCGAAGGAACCACCGAGGTGGAAGGCTTCCTCGAAGGTGAGGACGCCCTGGCGACGCTGCAGACCTTCCGTGACATGGGCGTCGTCATCGAAGGCCCTCACCATGGTCGTGTGACCATCCATGGTGTTGGCCTCCATGGCCTCAAGCCGCCGCCTGGTCCCCTCTACCTGGGCAACTCTGGCACTTCCATGCGACTGCTCAGCGGTCTGCTGGCTGCCCAGCCGTTCGACACCACCTTGACCGGTGATGCCTCTCTCTCCAAGCGCCCGATGAATCGCGTGGCCAAGCCGCTCCGCGAAATGGGGGCGGTGATCGAAACCGGCCCTGAGGGGCGTCCGCCGCTGACCATCCGCGGTGGCCAGCGCCTGACCGGGATGAGCTACGACATGCCCATGGCCAGCGCCCAGGTGAAGTCCTGCCTGCTGCTTGCCGGCCTGTATGCCGCCGGGGAGACCGCCGTTACCGAGCCGGCTCCTACCCGTGATCACACCGAACGCATGCTCCAGGGCTTTGGCTACCCGGTGAAGGTGGAGGGCAATACCGCGAGCGTCGAGAGTGGTCACAAGCTCACGGCTTGCAAGATCGAGGTGCCTGCCGATATTTCCTCCGCTGCCTTCTTCCTGGTGGCGGCGAGCATCGCCGAAGGTTCCGAGCTGCTGCTCGAGCATGTCGGCATCAACCCGACCCGTACCGGGGTGATCGATATTCTCAAGCTGATGGGCGGCGACATCACCCTGGAAAACCAGCGCGTGGTGGGTGGCGAACCGGTTGCCGACATCCGCGTTCGGGCAGCCAAGCTCAAGGGCATTGATATCCCCGAAGACCTGGTGCCCCTGGCCATCGATGAGTTTCCGGTGCTCTTCGTCGCGGCTGCCTGCGCCGAGGGGCGTACCGTGCTACGTGGTGCGGAAGAGTTGCGGGTCAAGGAGTCCGACCGTATCCAGGTCATGGCCGATGGCCTGCAGACCCTGGGCGTGAAAGCGGAGCCGACCCCGGACGGCATCGTTATCGAAGGTGGCCCGATGGGCGGTGGTGAAGTCTGGGCGCATGGCGACCACCGTATCGCCATGTCCTTCACGGTGGCGTCGCTCCGCGCCGGGGCTCCGATCCGAATCCATGACTGCGCGAACGTGGCGACCTCCTTCCCGAACTTCCTGGGGTTGGCTTCGCAGGTCGGAATCCGCGTAGCGGAAGAGGGCAAGTGATGAGTGGCGTACCTGTGATAACCGTCGACGGACCGGGGGGATCCGGCAAAGGCACTCTGTGTGGCTTGCTGGCCAGGCGCCTGGGCTGGAACCTGCTCGATTCGGGCGCGCTCTACCGCCTCTTGGCATTTGCCGCGCGCAACCACGGTGTCGACCTCACCAATGAGGAAGCGCTGACGGTTCTGGCAGCTCATCTGGACGTGCAGTTCCTTTCCGCAGCGGATGGCAGTGAGCGCATCGTGCTCGAAGGCGAGGATGTGTCCAATGTGATCCGAACCGAGGTGGTCGGGGCGGGCGCTTCCCAGGTGGCTGCCTTGCCGGCGGTTCGCGATGCGCTACTGGAACGCCAGCGTGCGTTCCGTGAGTCTCCCGGCCTTGTTGCGGACGGGCGTGATATGGGAACCGTCGTATTTCCCGATGCGCCACTCAAGATATTCCTGACCGCAAGCGCCGAGGAGCGGGCGCGACGCCGTTATCTCCAGTTGAAGGGCAAAGGCGAGGATGTTAATCTGCCGAGTCTACTTGACGAGATAATCGCACGTGACGAGCGTGATACGCAGCGTGCGGTGGCTCCGCTTAAGCCGGCGCCCGATGCGATCCTGCTGGATTCCACCGATCTCTCGATCGAGCAGGTGCTGGAACGTATTCTCAGTGAGGTCGCAATTCGCGATCTCGCCGGGTAACCCAGAGAGGCATGCGGGAAGGCCAGTCTAAAGCCCCGCAAGACTCTTTTTATATGAACAAACCCACATTGTCTGGAGTGTGGCTTTGGGCGAATCCTCGCCCTTGATCAACAGGAATCAACATGAGCGAAAGCTTTGCAGAACTTTTTGAAGAAAGCCTGAAATCCCTCGACATGCAGCCCGGTGCGATCATCACCGGCATCGTGGTCGACATCGATGGTGACTGGGTCACTGTCCATGCCGGCCTGAAGTCCGAGGGTGTCATCCCGGTCGAGCAGTTCTACAACGAGCAGGGCGAGCTGACCATCAAGGTCGGTGACGAAGTGCACGTTGCGCTCGATGCTGTGGAAGACGGCTTCGGCGAAACCAAGCTGTCCCGCGAGAAAGCCAAGCGCGCCGAGTCTTGGATTGTTCTGGAAGCGGCTTTCGCTGCCGAAGAAGTGGTCAAGGGCGTTATCAACGGCAAGGTCAAAGGTGGTTTCACTGTCGACGTCAATGGCATCCGCGCATTCCTGCCCGGCTCCCTGGTCGACGTGCGTCCGGTGCGTGATACCACTCACCTGGAAGGCAAAGAACTCGAGTTCAAGGTCATCAAGCTGGACCAGAAGCGCAACAACGTTGTCGTTTCCCGTCGCAGCGTCCTCGAAGCCGAGAACAGCGCCGAGCGCGAAGCGCTGCTGGAATCCTTGCAGGAAGGCCAGCAAGTCAAGGGCATCGTCAAGAACCTCACCGATTACGGTGCGTTCGTTGACCTGGGCGGCGTAGATGGCCTGCTGCACATCACCGACATGGCGTGGAAGCGCATCAAGCATCCGTCCGAGATCGTCAACGTTGGTGACGAGATCGACGTCAAGGTCCTGAAGTTCGACCGCGAGCGCAACCGCGTTTCCCTGGGTCTGAAGCAACTGGGCGAAGATCCGTGGGTTGCCATCAAGGCTCGTTACCCGGAAGGCACCCGCGTCATGGCTCGCGTCACCAACCTGACCGACTACGGCTGCTTCGCCGAGTTGGAAGAGGGCGTGGAAGGCCTGGTGCACGTGTCCGAGATGGATTGGACCAACAAGAACATCCACCCGTCCAAGGTCGTTCAGGTCGGCGACGAAGTGGAAGTTCAGGTCTTGGATATCGACGAAGAGCGTCGTCGTATCTCCCTGGGTATCAAGCAGTGCAAATCCAACCCGTGGGAAGATTTCTCCAGCCGCTTCAACAAGGGCGACAAGATCTCCGGCACCATCAAGTCGATCACCGATTTCGGTATCTTCATCGGTCTGGAGGGTGGCATCGACGGTCTGGTTCACCTCTCCGACATCTCCTGGAACGAAGTGGGCGAAGAAGCCGTACGTCGCTTCAAGAAGGGCGACGAGCTGGAAACCGTCATCCTCTCCGTTGATCCGGAGCGCGAGCGCATCTCTCTGGGCATCAAGCAGCTGGAAGACGATCCGTTCTCCAACTACGCATCCCTGAACGAGAAGGGCAGCATCGTTCGTGGCACCGTCAAGGAAGTTGACGCCAAAGGCGCTGTGATTTCCCTTGGCAACGATATCGAAGGCATCCTGAAAGCCTCCGAAATCAGCCGCGATCGCGTTGAAGATGCTCGCAACGTGCTGAAGGAAGGCGAAGAAGTCGAAGCCAAGATCATCAGCATCGACCGTAAGAGCCGCGTCATCAGCCTGTCCATCAAGTCGAAAGACGTGGATGATGAGAAAGACGCAATGAAGGAACTGCGCAAGCAGGAATCCGAGAGCGCTGGTCCGACCACCATTGGTGATCTGATTCGTGCGCAGATGGAAAACCAGAACTAAGTTCGGGTAGTTCATCGCAAGAAAAAGGCGACCTTCGGGTCGCCTTTTTCGTTTTTGGTTGTCCGGCCCTGAATAAAGTTTGCATCTTTGCCCTTATTTCAGGAGAGCCTCGATGGCAGAAGAAGGTATCCGTCGAGTCAGCGTAACTACACACAGGCTTTAAGCTGGCAGTGGTCGATCAGGCCGAAAAAGGCGAAATGAGCTACAAGGAGGCTCAGACTCGCTACGGCAAGCATGGCCGGCAGGACTGGAGTTAGGGGGGGGGCTCCATCGATCTCCCAGGAGCAAGTCGATGTCCGGGCCCAGCCTGCCACTGACGCCGGAACAGCGCATCAAGGGGGGGTAGCAGTAGTTGGAGGTCGTGAGTCAGAAGGCCCAGTTCCTCGAGGTGGTCGTGAATGTACTGGCATATCCGTTGAAAAAAGCCTCTCGGCAAATCCTCACGCGAAGGCAAGTCCCAGCGCTGAGCGTTAGCAGGGCTTGTCAGTTCATGAGCTTGAGTCGCCAAGCTTATTACCAGCGCAACCGCTCGGCGGACCGGCGCTCCGAGCAGGGTTCGCTGATTGCTCAGGTCATTCGTGAGGTACGGATGCGGCAGCCCCGTCTGGCGACGGACGCCGTTCCGCGTGGGGCGGGATCGCCTGTTTCGGGTGCTGGCAGAGCATCGCCTGCTGGCCAAGCCCAGTGCGCGTACCGCAAGGTCATCCACAGCTTTCACCGGTTCTATCGTTATCCGAATCTGCTCAAGCCTGGGCCGCAGCAGGTGTTGCCCTGCGCCCCTGAGTAGGTATGGGGGCGGACATTACCTATTTGCCGAGTCAGGGCGCACCGATGCCTACTTGCGCGAGATCGTCGGCCATCACTTCTACGACAACCTGCATGCCGAGTCGGTGGCTCGAGCCTACAGCCAGGCGCTTCGGTACCGCACGACGTGTAACCCCCTTGGCGCATCACTCCGACCGAGGCATGCAGTGCTACTCGGGACTGTACCAACGCCTGCACGCGCAGCACAGGGCAACCTGCTCGATGACCGATAGTCACGACTGTTACCAGAATGCGCTGGCTGAGCGCGTCAACGGCATCCTGAAGAACGTGTTGCTGGAGCATCCTCCTAGCCCTCTGACAGGCGCGCCGCATGGTGTGCGAGGCTGTCGATATCTATAACCGGAGCAGCCTCACCTAGCCCTGAAATACAAAACGCCCGATGCGGTGCATCGGGCGCTTTGAGGTCTGGAGCTTCGTCTGAGGGGTGTAAGCCTATTTCAGGACTGGACAGTTGTCTTCGTATGTCCCAGTAGGGCTATTCAAAAATCTGGTTGCGTGCTAAAACCGTTCAGTGCTGATCTAGCCGCTTGATATAGAAGGGAAAAACCATGACCAAGTCGGAGTTGATCGAACGAATCGTCACTCATCAGGGGCAGCTTTCCTCTAAGGATGTTGAGCTCGCTATCAAAACCATGCTTGAGCAGATGTCCCAGGCATTGGCGACTGGTGATCGTATTGAAATACGAGGGTTTGGTAGTTTTTCCCTGCACTTTCGTGCTCCGAGGGTGGGGCGTAATCCTAAGACAGGGGAGTCGGTTCGACTCGACGGGAAGTTTGTGCCTCATTTCAAGCCAGGCAAGGAGTTGCGTGATCGAGTTAATGACGACGAGTAAGGTTTTCTGTCGCACCCCTGGTGTTTTTGTTTGCTGGTTTCCGATGTAAATCACTTATAAAGTTTTTCTCTAACTCTCTCTCGAAGAGTGTCGTGGCACTTTAAGGTGCGTGCTGAGTTTTTATAAATTGCGTTTAATGAAAGTGCATTTTAAGAATCTTGTGCTGGACGTTGCTTTTGCTTCTCGATATTGAGCCATAGTGCCTGCTCTGTTGGGCGACTTCGGCACCTGCCGTTCTTGAAACGAGGGATAGATCAAAAGCGATCAAGTTACCAGCTCGTTTCCGTATTTTCAGGCGTCGCGAGCACCTCACGGCATGCTGCTCCTGCATTATAAGCGCGCCTCGGCTGTATTCATCACTCCATCCCCAGGGCTGACGGAGCAGGTGGCTGTTTTGTGATTCGCGTGGATGGAAAAATGAAATTCTTGGCAGTGTCATCGTCGCTGTACGAAAATTGTTTTTTGCCCATATTTTCTGGGTGCTAATTTTTAGGGGGGGTTATAATGGCTGAGTGCGCTAAAGTTTTGGTCACAGGGGCAACCGGCTTTATTGGTTCTGGTTTAGTAATGCGTTTGGTTGCTGATCCTCGGTGGCAGGTGATTGTATCGGTTCGCAGTCATTGTGTTTCGCCTGCTCCGGGTGTCGAGGTGTTTCCGGTCGGTAATATCGGGTCCGATACCGACTGGTCGAGGGCTTTGAGTGGCGTAGATGTCGTGGTCCACACGGCGGCTGTTGCCCATGTCCGTAACGTCGGTGTGGGTGATCAACTTGCGCGCTTGCGCATGACTAACGTCGATGGTGCGCTCCGCCTAGCGAGGCAGGCTTTGGCAGCAGGTGTTCGGCGTTTCGTGTTCATCAGTTCGATTGGTGTAAATGGCACAGATGCTGCGCATCAACCGTTCAACGAACTGTGTCCGCCAGAGCCTCATGCGGCTTATGCGGTTTCCAAGCTTGACGCTGAGCGGGCCTTGCAGGACCTGTTTGCTGGTACCACTACAGAGTTAGTGATCATTCGTCCGCCGTTGGTCTATGCCGCGCATGCTCCTGGAAACTTCAAGTGGCTGCTGCGGATTGTGGATTGGGGCCTGCCTTTGCCATTTGCGCAGGTAGCTAACTCGCGGAGCATTATAGCTCTGGAGAATCTTGTCGATATTATCTGCTGTTGCCTTACCCATCCTGCGGCGGCAAATGAGCTGTTCGTGGTCGCGGATGGCTCCCCGGTTTCGACTGCCGACATGGTCCGGTACCTAGCCGTTGGAATGGGTAAGCGCGGGCGCCTATTTTCGTTTCCAGCGGCACTGATTGCGTCGGTCTGTCGGGCGTTGGGGGTAGGGGGTATTTACACTCAGTTGTTCGAGTCGCTGACTGTAGATGGTTCTAAGGTACGCCGACTATTATGTTGGAAACCGCTTATCAGTACCGAGTCCGGGTTGATCCAGGCGGGTAGGGCGTATCGGCGTATGCGTTCGTCAAAGAAGGATTGATGATTGTGGTTTTGTGGGTTTTACCCGTTGTTATGGTCATTTCCCTTGGTATCACCGGATTGATGCGTCGCTATGCTTTGGCGCGCAGCATTATGGATATACCCAACTCTCGTAGCTCACATTCCGCACCGACACCACGCGGTGGCGGAATAGCCATCGTGTTGAGCTTCCTGGTTGCCCTGCCTTTGCTCACGCTAGCGCTGGGGTTACCTTGGGGAGTGCCCCTGGCGTTGCTGGGGGCAGGGGCTTTGGTAGCGATAGTTGGCTTTCTCGATGACCATGGGCATATTGCAGCACGCTGGCGCCTGCTCTTTCATTTTGGTGCTGCAGTGTGGGCGCTGGTATGGCTAGGAGGGCTGCCGCCTGTGCAGCTTCTCGGTGCCTCTGTGGGTCTTGGATGGATTGGTCATATATTGGCGGTGTTCTATCTGGTTTGGTTACTCAATCTCTATAACTTCATGGATGGCATCGACGGTATCGCCGGAGTCGAGGTGATTACTGTGTGCCTGGGCGGGGCGTTGCTCTACTGGCTGAAAGGATATGCCGATCTTGCCGTCTTTCCATTGCTTTTGGCGGCTGCGAGTGCTGGGTTTCTGTATTGGAATTTTCCGCCAGCGAAGATTTTCATGGGCGACGCGGGAAGTGGGTTCCTAGGAATCAGCCTGGGTGTTTTGTCGCTGCAGGCCGCAGCATCCGATGCTGCGTTGCTCTGGGCGTGGCTGATCATGCTCGGGGTCTTCATCGTGGATGCGACCTACACGCTGCTGAGGCGCTTGCTACGTGGTGACAAGGTCTACGAGGCTCATCGCAGCCACGCCTATCAGTTTGCATCACGGCGCTTCGGTCGGCATTTGCCAGTTACTCTGGGGGTGATGACTATCAATCTTGTCTGGCTGTTGCCGTTAGCGCTCTGGGTTGGTGTGGGCGGGTTGAGTGGTATTGTTGGTCTGACCCTGGCCTATGTGCCGCTACTGGGATTAGCGGCTAAGTTTCGCGCTGGTTCTTCGGAGTGAAGGGCCCGTCTTTATACAGATCAAAAACCTGGAAGCCTCATGAAGTGGTTACGTAGCTATTTGCTCGGTCTCTCTCGTCGCCAGAAGCGCCTGTTGCAAGTTGCTGTCGATGTAGTTTTACTTTGGGTTTCCTTGTGGTTGTCATTCGCCATTCGGTTGGGAGTTGATGACGCCGCCAATCCACTCGGAAGCCACCTGTGGCTGTTTCTCGCCGCGCCCTTGATCGCTATTCCTATCTTCACGCGCATGGGTTTGTATCGCGCCGTGATGCGTTACTTCGGCAACGATGCACTTATTACCATTCTCAAGGCGGTGACGCTGTCTTCTGCTGGATGGGCACTATTCGCTTACTGGGTGCGCGAGCCTAGTGTGGTTGTACCGCGTTCGCTTGTTTTCATCTATTGGTGGATGTCGCTGATGCTCGTCGGAAGCCTGCGGTTGCTGCTACGTCAGTTCTTCATGGGGGGCTGGTATGCCGTGAAGGCCCAGATGCGCCATGGGAGCCAGTTGCCAAAGGTAGCGATTTATGGTGCTGGTGCGGCTGGCAACCAGTTGCTTGCTGCATTACGAATGGGGCGCTCGATACGTCCCGTCGCATTCATAGATGACGATGACAGTATCTCGGGTAGGGTGATCGCGGGCCTTAAGGTGTACAAGCCCCGAGACATTGAGCAGATGATCAATGAGACGGAGGTGGAAGAGGTACTGCTGGCTCTTCCGTCGGTATCGCGCTCACGGCGTCGCGAGATTCTACATTCGCTGGAGCCCTATCCACTGCATGTGCGTACCATTCCCGGCTTCATGGACCTAGCGAGCGGACGAGTCAAGGTCAATGACTTGCAGGATGTTGATATCATAGACCTGTTGGGGCGAGATGCGATACCGCCTCGCCAGGAGCTTTTTGAGCGTTGTATCCGTGGACAGACCGTAATGGTCACTGGTGCCGGTGGCTCGATTGGTTCGGAACTGTGCCGTCAGATTCTTATGTCAGGTGCGACCACGCTGATCTTGTTCGAGCACAGTGAATTCAATCTTTATAGTATTCAGAGTGAGCTTGAAAGGAGCATTCGTCGGCACTCCCTATCAGTCCGCTTGGTGGGCATTCTCGGCAGCATTCGCAATAGCTCGCGTTTGTTGGATGTGATGTGTACTTGGAGGGTAAAGACTGTCTACCATGCAGCCGCCTACAAGCACGTTCCGATTGTTGAACACAACGTCGCTGAGGGTGTGCTCAACAATGTACTGGGCAGTCTGAATACCGCTCAGGCTGCTATCCAGTCGGGCGTGGAGCATTTCGTGTTGATCTCCACCGATAAGGCGGTGCGACCCACCAATGTCATGGGCAGTACTAAACGTCTCGCGGAAATGGTGCTGCAGGCGTTGAGCTGCGAAGCGGCACCTGTGTTGCTTAACCAGGGGGCACGCAGCAATCAAAACAAGACACGGTTCACTATGGTTCGATTCGGTAATGTGTTGGGATCGTCCGGCTCGGTGATTCCCTTGTTCCGTGAACAGATCAAGCGAGGCGGGCCGGTCACAGTAACTCACCCCAATATCACCCGTTACTTCATGACGATCCCTGAGGCTGCCCAATTGGTCATTCAGGCGGGATCGATGGGGCAGGGTGGGGATGTATTCGTTCTTGACATGGGGCAGCCGGTCAAGATTGCCGAGCTGGCAGAAAGGATGATTCGTTTATCGGGGCTCAGTGTCCGTAATGAAGATGACCCCAGCGGAGATATCTCCATTGAGTTCACTGGGTTACGCCCGGGTGAGAAGCTCTATGAGGAGCTGCTTATTGGTGAGAATGTCAGCACGACCGACCATCCAATGATCATGCGGGCTAATGAGGAGCATCTGCCTTGGGAAGATCTAAAGACTGTTATTGAGCGCCTGCTAGATGCCGTCGAAAGAGAAGATTACAGGGTGGTTCGTCAAATCCTACGCGAGACCGTAAATGGTTACTCTCCGCAGGAGGAAATTGTTGACTGGATCCATCAGCAACGAGAAGTTGAGTCTACGCTCCCGAATGACTAGCTTGGCTCGGCGGATTAAGGAATACCGCCCACACGTTAGCCACATGGAGATTTAAGTGATGATGCTCGTACGGGTTCTTTCCCTGCTGTTCGTACTTCTCGGCTTCGCTGGTTCTGCTATCGCTGTTGAGGCGCCAGCCAAGGATGAGCCATCGAAAGCGGCGGCCCAGCAGGTGACAAAGAAAGTAGACATCAACAAAGCCGATGCCGCTACCTTGCAGGATGCAATGGTTGGAGTCGGTGAGATGAAGGCCAAAGCCATAGTGGCTTACCGGGAGGCCAACGGTGCTTTTTCCTCCGTGGACGATCTCCTGCAGGTAAAGGGGATCGGTGCAAAGACTCTGGAGGCTAACCGCGACAGACTCGTTGTTGAATGAGCGTCGTGATCAAAAAGGGAGCCGGCTTATAGCCGGCTTTTTTGCGCCTGCACTTTGTAGCGTAATGCGAGGCTGGTACGAATCGGGTGCATAAACGAAAAAGCCCCCGGCACATACCGAGGGCTTTTGAATTTGGCTCCGCGACCTGGACTCGAACCAGGGACCCAATGATTAACAGTCATTTGCTCTACCGACTGAGCTATCGCGGAACAACGGTGCGTATCTTACTGATTAGAAAGGAGAAGTCAAGCACCTGGCTTGAGCTTCTCCTGCCTTGCTCAGAGCACTTGGGTGATGGCGTGGGTGATGCTGTCCAAGTTGCTGCCGTTCAGTGCAGCTACGCAGATGCGACCAGTGCTGACGGCGTAGATGCCGAACTCGTTCTTCAGGCGCTCGACTTGCTCTGCAGTAAGACCGGAGTAGGAGAACATGCCGCGCTGGCGAGCAACGAAGCTGAAGTCGCGCTTGGCGCCTTGGGCGGCGAGTTGCTCGACCATGGCGAGGCGCATGCTATGGATTCGGCTGCGCATCTCGGCGAGCTCGGCTTCCCACATGGCGCGCAGTTCATTGCTGTTCAGCACGCCGGCTACCACGGTGGCACCGTGGGTCGGTGGGTTGGAGTAGTTGGTGCGGATGACGCGCTTGACCTGGGACAGGACGCGGCCGGCCTCTTCCTTCGAGCTGGTGACGACAGACAGCGCGCCAACACGTTCACCGTACAGCGAGAACGACTTGGAGAAGGAGCTGGACACGAAGAACTGCAGCCCGGATTCGGCGAACAGGCGGACAGCGAAGGCGTCTTCGTCGATACCTGCACCAAAACCCTGGTAGGCGATGTCCAAGAACGGAACGTGCTCGCGTTCGCGCAGGACTTCCAGTACCGCCTTCCAGTCATCCAGTTCCAGGTCGACGCCGGTCGGGTTGTGGCAGCAAGCGTGGAGGACCACGATGGAGCGCGCGGGCAGGGCTTTGAGGTCTTCCAGCAGGCCGGCGCGGTTTACGCCATGGGTAGCTGCATCGTAGTAGCGGTAGTTCTGGACCGGGAAGCCGGCGGACTCGAACAGCGCACGGTGGTTTTCCCAGCTCGGATCGCTGATGGCCACAACGGCGTCGGGCAGCAGGCGCTTGAGGAAGTCTGCGCCGGTTTTCAGCGCGCCGGTGCCGCCTACAGCCTGGGTCGTGACGACACGGCCTTCAGCCAGCAGTTGGGAGTCGGCGCCGAAGAGCAGCTTTTGCACGGCCTGGTCGTAGGCGGCAATGCCTTCGATCGGCAGGTAGCCGCGGGGTGCATGGGCTTCGATGCGGGCTTTTTCGGCTTCGGTTACGGCGCGGAGCAGGGGGATACGGCCTTGCTCGTTGTAGTAGACGCCTACGCCGAGGTTCACCTTCGTGGGGCGGGTATCGGCGTTGAATGCTTCGTTAAGGCCCAGGATCGGGTCGCGTGGGGCCATTTCGACAGCAGAAAACAGACTCATGATGCGGCTGCTCGAGGAGAGGGAAGGGGAGGGGGCCTGAGCAACCCCGAGCGTCTGCATTGGGGTTGCGCAATCGGGCCGGTATTATAGCGGTCACGGTCGCCAGGGGCGACATCAAACGCCCGCTTTTCGCCAGTTTTGACGCCCTCTGCGCGAGGGGGTCACATCGCAAGTCCGAGGATCGCCATGTCAGACTTTCAGCTCGTCACGCGTTTCCAGCCCGCCGGCGACCAGCCCGAGGCCATCCGTCAGATGGTGGAGGGCCTGGAAGCGGGCCTTTCGCACCAGACTCTGCTGGGCGTGACCGGCTCCGGCAAGACCTTCAGCATCGCCAATGTGATCGCCCAGGTGCAGCGGCCCACCCTGGTTCTGGCGCCCAACAAGACCTTGGCAGCCCAGCTTTACGGTGAGTTCAAGGCCTTTTTTCCGAACAATTCCGTCGAGTACTTCGTCTCGTACTACGACTATTACCAGCCTGAGGCCTACGTCCCGTCCTCGGACACCTACATCGAGAAGGATGCCTCGATCAACGACCACATCGAGCAGATGCGCCTCTCGGCGACCAAGGCGCTGCTGGAGCGACCGGACGCGATCATCGTGGCCACCGTGTCCTCGATCTATGGCCTGGGTGACCCCGCGTCCTATCTGAAGATGGTGCTGCACCTGGACCGTGGCGACCGCATCGACCAACGCGCCTTGCTTAGGCGCCTGGCGGATCTGCAGTACACCCGCAACGACATGGATTTCGCCCGCGCCACCTTCCGGGTGCGTGGTGATGTGATCGACATCTTCCCCGCCGAGTCGGACCTGGAGGCCATCCGCGTCGAGCTGTTCGACGACGAGGTCGAGAGCCTTTCCGCGTTCGACCCGCTCACCGGCGAGGTGATCCGCAAGCTGCCCCGCTTCACCTTCTACCCCAAGAGCCACTACGTCACGCCGCGCGAGACGCTGCTCGAGGCGGTAGAGAAGATCAAGGAGGAGCTCAAGGAGCGGCTGGAGCAGTTGCGTGGCGCCAACAAGCTGCTGGAGGCCCAGCGACTGGAGCAGCGCACCCGCTTCGACTTGGAGATGATTCTCGAGCTGGGCTACTGCAACGGTATCGAGAACTACTCCCGCTACCTGTCCGGGCGTGATCCCGGGCAGGCACCGCCCACCCTGTATGACTACCTCCCGCCGAATGCCCTGCTGGTGATCGACGAATCCCACGTCACCGTCCCGCAGATCGGCGCCATGTACAAAGGCGACCGTTCCCGCAAGGAAACCCTGGTGGAGTACGGCTTCCGCCTGCCGTCCGCCCTGGACAACCGTCCGATGCGCTTCGATGAATGGGAGCTGATGGCGCCGCAGACCATCTTCGTCTCGGCCACGCCGGGGCCTTACGAGGGTGAACATGCCGGTCGCGTGGTCGAGCAGGTGGTGCGCCCCACCGGCCTGGTGGACCCTGAAATCGAAGTGCGGCCGGCCGCGACCCAGGTGGACGATCTGCTCTCGGAGATCCGCAAGCGCGTCGCGCTGGACCAGCGCGTCCTGGTTACCACCCTGACCAAGCGAATGGCGGAGGACCTCACCGACTACCTGGGGGACCACGACGTTCGCGTGCGCTACCTGCATTCCGACATCGACACCGTCGAGCGGGTCGAGATCATCCGCGACCTGCGCACCGGCGCCTTCGATGTACTGGTGGGGATCAACCTGTTGCGCGAAGGCCTGGACATGCCCGAGGTGTCGCTGGTGGCCATCCTGGATGCGGACAAGGAGGGCTTCCTGCGTTCGGAGCGCTCATTGATCCAGACCATCGGCCGCGCCGCGCGGAACCTGCACGGCCGCGCGATTCTCTATGCCGACAACGTCACGGGATCGATGCAGCGGGCAATCGACGAGACCGAGCGTCGCCGTGCCAAGCAGATCGCCTTCAACGAGGCTCACGGCATCGTGCCCAGGGGCGTCCAGAAGGACATCAAGGACATCCTCGAAGGCGCGACCGTACCGGGGGCGCGCAGCAACAAACGCAAAGCCCAGGCCAAGGCGGCCGAAGAGAGTGCCCGCTACGAGGCCGAACTGCGCTCGCCCAGCGAGATCAACAAGCGCATCCGGCAGATGGAAGAGAAGATGTTCCAGCTCGCCCGCGATCTGGAGTTCGAGGCCGCTGCGCAGCTGCGGGACGAAATCCAGAAGCTGCGCGACCTGCTGCTGAAGGTCTGATCGGGTATCAGTGGGCCGCAGCGCCGGCCCCGCTGCCACCGGTCGGCAGGCTGCGGGTCAGCAGCACGGCAATCATGCTGACCCCGAGGGCGATGCCGATGAAATGGAAGGCGTCGTTGTACGCCATGATTGCCGCCTGCTGGTGGGCGATCTCGCTCAGCTTGCCCAGCGCCGCCTGATCGCTGCCGAGCTTCTCGGAAAGCAGGGCGAGGCGCTCTGCGACCTGGGGATTGCTGGGCACCAGGGATTCACGCAGGTAGTCGAAGTAGACCTTGGCGCGGCTGTCCAGCAGCGTAGCCAGCAGGGCGATGCCGATGGCGCCGCCCAGGTTGCGCAGAATGTTGAACAGGCTGGAAGCCGAGCCGGCATCCTGGGGCAGGATGTAGGCGGTGGCGATCAGCGAAATGGTCACCATGACCAGGGGCTGGCCCAGGGCACGAATGATCTGGATATGGTTGAACTGCG
>Ga0247725_1000971_pt1 | contig 16591 bp, 14 predicted proteins | sample OKSTACKMCFT3sol_FD_183021 | JGI IMG/M metagenome (GOLD analysis project Ga0247725, IMG submission 183021) | Subsurface sediment microbial communities from gas well in Oklahoma, United States - OK STACK MC-FT3-sol | ecosystem: Environmental > Terrestrial > Deep subsurface > Rock core/Sediment... | reverse complement strand
CGCGGTACACCGCGTGGTGTTTCTCACCGGGGTCATGTCCTACCTGTCCGCGCCGCTGTGGCTGTTGTTCCTGGTGCTCTCGACCTGCCTGCTGGCGATTCATACGCTGATGGTGCCGGAGTACTTCCTGCAGCCCAACCAGCTCTATCCGCTGTGGCCACGCTGGCAACCGGAAGAGGCAGTGGCGCTGTTCTCGGCGACCATGATCCTGCTGTTCCTGCCCAAGCTGCTCAGCGTGCTGCTGATCTGGATCAAGGGGGCGCAGGCCTACGGTGGTCGCACGCGGGTGCTGTTGTCGATGCTGCTGGAGGCCTCCTGCTCGGTGCTGCTGGCGCCGGTGCGCATGCTGTTCCATAGCCTGTTCGTCACCGCTGCCTTTCTCGGTTGGTCGGTGCAGTGGAACTCGCCGCAGCGCGTGGATGATTCCACGCCCTGGAGCGAAGCCTTCCGCCGTCACGGCACCCAGGTGCTGATCGGACTCAGCTGGACGGCGCTGGTGGCCTGGCTCAACCCGGACTTCCTCTGGTGGCTGGCACCTATCGTCATTTCACTGGTGCTGTCGCCGGTGGTCTCGGTGCTGACCAGCCGCACGGCACCGGGCCTGGCAGCACGGCGCAGCAAGCTGTTCCTGATTCCGGAAGAACACAAGGTGCCGGTGGAGCTGAGCAACACCGCCGAGTACGAGCAACTGAACAGCTCACGGGCTCTGCGCAAGGGCTTCCTGCGTGCAGTGGTCGACCCGCTGTACAACGCCCTGGTCTGCGCCATGGCCCGTGCCCGCCACGCCAAGGTGGTGCCTGCTGCCGAAGCGCTGCGCAACGAGCGTATCGATGAGATCCTCAGCGCCGGACCTGAGGGTAAGGTCGAGGCGACCCGCTGGCGTCTGCTCAACGATCCTGACGGCATGGCGCGCCTGCACGCGCGCATCTGGCAGGAGCCGCAATATCACGCCTGGCGCGAAGCCCTGCGCGACGCCTGATCATCCGTCACGCCCCCGCCTGCCGGGGGCGTGACGTGATGCCCTTCTGACATACCCGCTAACATCTATAGGCGCATCAACGTTCTGCTGCGCGGCACCATTGCGTCTGGGGCGGGTCTTTGCCTCGGATGGGGCATTCCGCCGTCTGGCCCGAACACCGTTTTCGTACATGACATTGGAGAGGAACCACGATGTCGAATCTGCATGATTCCGCGCAGCGCTATGGTGCGGTTACACGCTGGCTGCACTGGGGTATGGCCGTTGTGCTGGGGTGGCAGTTCGTCACCGTACTGGCCCATGTCCTGCTGGAAGACAGCGTGCTGGACAAGTTCGCTTGGGGCACGCACAAGGCAACAGGACTGCTGCTGATGGTGCTGGTGGTGATTCGTCTGCTTTGGGCGTTTTACAACCGCAACCGCCGTCCTGCCGCAGTCAGCATCCCGGCGCGCCTTGGGCATCTGGCCCTGTATGCACTGCTGTTCGTGATTCCTTTTGTCGCGCTGCTGCGTCAGTACGGCTCGGGCCGGGAGTTCGTGGCATTCGGCATGACCGTCATGCCCGGTTTTGACGGCAAGATCGAGTGGATGATTGCTCCAGCTGGCCTGTTGCATGGCAACCTGGGCTGGCTGTTGCTGTTCATGGTGATTGGCCATGCCGCCATGGCCTTTGTCCATCGCCGTCAGGGCGGTGAGGATGTATTGGCGCGAATGATCGGTCGCTGAAGCAGTCGTCTATGGCGAATGTCTTACAGGCGATAACGGCAACCGCCACTGTTGCCCGTGCGGGCCGATCACTAATCTACACGCATCCCCTGCAGCGATGGAGCGCTGAGGATCAAGGACGATGACCAAGCCAGGAATGGCTACCGACAGGATATCGGATGGTTGGGAGGAAACCCGCTTCGGCGGGTTTTTTGTTGCCTGTAGAAAGTACCGGGTCATAACCAGAGCCCGATCAATCGCCTAGCCCCAGCGTTTTAAGCGTGGCGCTGACCTGAAAAGCTTCGCCTCGAGGCGGGGCTCCTACGCCAGACTGCTTTTGGTGCGTCAACTGGACGAAGCCCGACGTCATGCCGCGAACCCGTAGGAGCGGCGCCCCGCCGCGAATCTGCGCGGCGCTGACGCCAACAGCTTCGCCCCGGGGCGGGGCTCCTACGCAAGGCTGCTTTGTGAGCCTCCTGGGCGCGGAGTATTCGCCGGGCGTTCTAGCTGGCCAGGCACTGCGTCGCACCCTGCGCCTTGCGCGTGTACCACAGCACCCGGCTTACGCCACGGGTGATGGCGACGTAGGCCAGGCGCCGGGCTTCGTCCTGCATGGCCTGGTCGTAGCTGCCGGCGAAGAAACCGCACTGGGCGTAGAGCGCGTTGCGCAGCGGGTGTTTGTCCGCCGGCAGGCAGTCGTCGAGGATGATCGCCACTTCGGCCTGCAGGCCCTTGGCGCGGTGGATGGTCATGGCTCTGACCGGCAGCGTCTTGTCCAACTGCGCGCGCACCTGCTGCAGAGGCTCGTTGCGCCGGCTGAGCAGCAGCACGGCGGTGCGATCTGCATTGGGGCGCTGGCTGACGTGTTGGCACTGCGCGGTAATTTCCTGGAGCAGCGCCGGCAGGCCGCTGGCCAGGTCGAAGCGCTGGATCAGCTTGACGCCATGGTCGCCCGGTTGCATTGCCTTGGCCGCTATGCAGGTCTTGGCCTGCTTGCTGTGTACCTCGGCCAGCACTTTTTCGCCATCGCGGATCACCGGCTCGATGCTGCGGTAGTTGGTGCCCAGCAGCAGGGTGCTGCTCTTGCTGCGGCCACGGCTGGGGAAGTGGCGGTCGAAATCGATGAACAGCTCCGGCGAGCTGCCGCGCCAGCCGTAGATCGATTGCCAGTCGTCGCCGATAGCCATCAGGCTGATGCGCTCGCCCGCAGCATGCAGGCGACGGTGCACGGCCTGCAGCCACAGCACGATCTGCGGCGAGATGTCCTGGAATTCGTCGATCAGCAGGTGGCTCAGGGCGAGCAGGGCGGGGCCGGGTTTTCCATTGTCGGCGTTTTGCAGGTGCTCGCTCAGTTGCGCGAAGGCGCCGTTGAAACTGATCAACCCCTGGCCTTGCAACAGGGCGTTGAAGTGCTGGTGGAAGCGCTGCATGGCCTCGATGAAGTCGCGCTCGCGCATGGAACAGCCCAGGGCTTTCACGTCCAGGCGGTCGAGACGAATCCCCAGGCTCTCGGCGAAGTCGATCTGCCCGTGCAGCAGTTCGAACAGAGGCAGTGCAGTGAATTCACCGGGCAGTTTGCAGGCATCCAGCGGCGCCTTGGCCTTGCCCTGTGGCGGCTCCTCCGGGGCTGGCAATTTGAGCAGGCGGTGAGTCAGGACGCGAAAGCGTGCGTCCTCGGCGTAGGCGTTCTGGTAGGCCTGCTTGAGCAGGCGCTGCTGCGCGGGGCGCAGGCGAGCGCCGGTGAGCGGGTTGTCCGGCTCCTCGCCGGGTTCGTCCAGTTGCTCGAACCAGCGCGGGTTGCCCAGCTGTTCCTTGGCCAGCGTGGCCATGGCCGCATGGAAGGTGCGCACGCACTGGCGAGCATCGTACGGGTAGTGCCAGAAGTCGAGCAGACGTTGCAGGCGCTCGCGCAGTTCGTGGCAGGAGGCGTTGGTGAAGGAGATCACCGTCAGGCGCTTGGGGTCGACCTCCAGATGACAGAGCAGGAACACCACACGCAGTACCAGCGTGCTCGACTTGCCCGAGCCGGCGCCGGCGAAGATGCGTGCCAGCGGCGCACGGCAGAGGATCATCGCCCATTGTTCGTCCGACGGTGCGCCGATCAGCCTGGCGTTCACCGCCTGCGCCACGCGTTCGCGCATCGCCTGTACCTGAGCGTCTTCGACCTTCAACCGGGTGGCAGGGTAGATGCCGGCAGGGCCAGGTTTACCGCTGTCAGTCTTGCGATTGCCGGCTTTCTTGTTGCCAGTGGACTTCTTCTTGCTCTGCTTGCGTGCGGGCTTGCGCGGCTGCGCGGCTTCACGCTCGGCGCGCAGGTAGGCGGTGGTGCGGGGGAAGTAGCGGGCGAGGGCGCTGGACAGCAGTTGTTTGTAGCGCGCGACGGCGGAAAGCATGCGGTGAGAATGACCTGACAGATAAAGCGCGCATGATAAAGCCTGTGGCGCGATGGCAGGCAGTGATGGCGCAGCGATAAATGCGCAACTTTGTGCAAGCGCCTGGCGCCTGTCGCTTCCAGACTGTACTCAGTCCTGGGAGATACTCGATGAACCTGTCGCTTTACCTGCTGACCGTACTGATCTGGGGTACGACCTGGATCGCCATCAAATTTCAGATGGGCGAGGTGGCCGTTGCCGCCTCCATCGCCTATCGCTTCGCCCTGGCCTCGGCGGTGCTGTTCGCCATGCTCTGGTTCAGCGGCCGCCTGCAGCCGCTGGATCGCCGCGGCCAGGGCATCTGCCTGGTGCAGGGGCTGTGCCTGTTCTGCCTCAACTTCCTGTGCTTCTACACTGCCAGCCAGTGGATACCCAGTGGCCTGATCGCCGTGATCTTCTCCACCGCCACCCTGTGGAACGCGATCAATGCAAGGCTGTTCTTCAAGCAGCGCATTGGCGCCAACGTGCTGCTCGGTGGCGCGTTGGGGCTGGTCGGTCTGGGCTTACTGTTCAGGCCGGAGCTGGCCGGGCATGAGGCCAGCCGCGAAAGCCTGCTGGGCATCGGCCTGGCGCTGCTCGGCACGCTGTTCTTCTCTGCCGGCAACATGCTCTCCAGCCTGCAGCAGAGGGCCGGGCTCAAGCCGCTGACCACCAACGCCTGGGGCATGCTCTATGGCGCGCTGATGCTGGTGGGTATCTGCCTGGTCAGCGGCACGCCGTTCGCCTTCGAGTGGAGCGCGCGCTACGTCGGCTCGTTGCTGTATCTGGCGATTCCGGGCTCGGTGATCGGCTTTACCGCCTACCTGACCCTGGTCGGGCGCATGGGCCCGGAGCGCGCGGCCTACTGCACGGTACTGTTCCCGGTGGTGGCGCTGAACATCTCGGTATTCCTTGAGGGCTACCAATGGACGGCCCCGGCGCTGCTCGGCCTGGGCCTGGTGATGCTGGGCAACGTGTTGGTGTTTCGTAAGCCGAAGCCGGTGCTTGCCGAGGCCAGGGCATAGGGGCGATCGAAATGCTGGGTGCTCGTCGTAGGGCGGGAATGCCGGCCGCGCGTAGCGAAGCGAACAGTCCGCCGATCCATGCCAAGCCTGAAAACGGCGTACTGCTACGCGACGACTGCATGGATGCAGGAGGTAGAGCGACGCAGAAAGCCAAAGCCGAGTACGCCCTACATCACTGCCTGGGTGATCCACTCCCGCGAATCAACGTGCGCAGCATGAAGCGATTGGGATGACAGGCCTCGGCCACCTCGCGTGGCACGGGCAGCGGCTCGTCCTCCAGCCAGGCGGCGATCAGCTCGCCCGACAGTGGCGCGGTGATCAAACCGCGTGAGCCGTGGCCGCTGTTGATGTACAGGCCCGGCAGCCAGGGGCAGGGTGCGTCCGGTACCTGGCGGGCATCCTTGGCCAGTACCGCATAGGTCTCGGCAAAAGCCTCGGCATCGGCCAGCGGCCCGACTATCGGCAGGTAGTCCGGGCTGGTGCAGCGGAACGCGGCGCGGCCTTCCAGCGTCGCCGGGTCGAGTGTCTGTGCGTCCAGGCGTTCGGCGAGATCCGTGGAAATTTCCCGCAGCAGCTCCAGGTTGCCGGCATGCTCGGCCACACTGGGTGTGAGCTCGTCGCTGTGGAAGTCGAAACTGGCGCCCAGGGTGTGTTCACCGTCGCGCGGCGGCGCGACATAGCCTTCGGCGCAGACCACGGTGCGCAGTTGACGGCTGAGTGAGTTGGCCGGCAGGCGGCTGATCTGCCCACGGATACGCTTGAGCGGCAGGTTCGCATCCGGCAACAGGCGGCCGATTTCGGTGGCGCAGGCCAGTACCAGCACCGGCGCCTCGACCAGTGTGCCGCTCGGCCCGTCGACGCGCCAGTGGGCATCCTGCCGGCTCAGACTCAGCGCCTCCTGGTAGGGGCGCAGTTCGATCAATGGGTGTTGCACCAGTTGCCGGCACAGCGCCGGTGGGTGTACCCAGCCGGCGTCGGGGTAGAACAGACCGCCAGCCGGTAGGCCGATACCGGCCAGCGCTTCGGCCTGCTCGCGCCCAACGGAATGCAGCAGATCGGCAGGGAAGGCGGCGGCCAGCTTGCCCTGGCGCGCGGCTTCCTTGTCATCGAAGGCCAGTTGCAGCACGCCGCAGGCGTCCCAGTCGGCACCGCGCTGCAGGCGCTCGAGCAGCCGGCGGGTATGACCGAAGCCGGCGACGATCAACTGTGACAGCGCGGTGCCATGGGCCGAGAGCTTGAGGTAGAGCACGCCCTGCGGGTTGCCCGAGGCCTCGCAGGCAACCGCCGCGTGACGCTCCAGCAGGCTCACTCGCCAGCCGCGCGCGGCCAGGCTGGCGGCAGTGGCGCAGCCGGCCAGACCAGCGCCGATCACCACCGCGTGTTTTTCCTGAGCAAGGCGAGCGGGGCGGGCGAACCAGGGCTTGCCGACGGTTTGCGGCTCACCGATGAACTGCCCTTTAGCCACTTCCCATTTTTTGCCCAGGCCTGGCACGCGTGTCATCTTGAAGCCGGCTTCATTCAGTGCGCGCCGTACCCGGCCGGCGCTGGAAAATGTACCGATGGTTGTGCCGGGGGCCGACAGTCGCGCCAGTTCGGCGAACAGCTCGGGCGTCCACATTTCAGGGTTCTTCGCCGGGTTGAAGCCGTCGAGAAACCAGGCGTCGATGCGCGCATCCAACTGCGGCAATTGCGCCATCACGTCGCCGATCAACAATGTCAGCACCACCCGACCACCCGCCAACAACAGGCGCTGGAACCCGGGGTGAATGGCGCGGTACTGCGCCAGCAGTTCTGTGCTGAACGGTGCCAGCTCCGGCCACAGGGCCAGGGCGCGCTGCAGGTCGTCGTGATGCAGCGGATATTTTTCGACACTGACGAAGTGCAGACGCGCGCCAGCGGGTGCCTGCTGCTCGAACAACTGCCAGGCGCAGAGGAAATTCAGCCCGGTGCCGAAACCCGTTTCGCCGATGTTCAGGCATTCACCGTCGGCGAGAGCGGCGAAGCGCGCCGCCAGATCGTTGTTGGCGAGGAAGACGTAGCGCGTCTCTTCCAGGCCGTTTTCCTGGGAGAAATAGATGTCGCCGTAGCTGCGCGACAGAGGCTGGCCGCGCTCGTCCCAGTCGAGCTGGGCGTGATGGGTGTCTGACATGGCTGGGTTCCGCTGGGTCGTGCGGCGATTCTACCGTGCACAGGTGTCGTGGCGCTGGAACAAGGCAGCGTGTCGGCGGGCAAAATGTTGGATGTTCCGTTAGGCTGTGAAGATGATTCCAGGGAGGTTGCTTTATGTTCGAGACCGCCGAAATCGGCCGCAGTATCGACAAGGCCACGTTCGAGGCCGAAGAACCGGCGTTGCGTGAGGCGCTGCTGGAAGCGCAGTACGAGCTCAAGCAGCAGGCGCGTTTTCCGGTGATCGTATTGATCAACGGCATCGAGGGCGCCGGCAAGGGCGAGACGGTGAAACTGCTCAACGAGTGGATGGACCCACGGCTGATCCAGGTCAGCACCTTCGATATACAGACCGACGAAGAGCTGGCACGACCGCCGGCCTGGCGCTACTGGCGCCAGCTGCCGCCCAAGGGACGCATGGGCGTGTTCTTCGGCAACTGGTACAGCCAGATGTTGCAGGGGCGGGTGCACGGCAAGTTCAAGGACGCGGTGCTGGATCAGGCCATCGACGGTGCCGAGCGTCTGGAACGCATGCTCTGCGACGAGGGCGCACTGATCTTCAAGTTCTGGTTCCACCTGTCCAAGAAACACATGAAGGCGCGCCTCGAAGCGCTCAAGGACGACCCGTTGCACAGTTGGCGCATCAGCCCGCTGGACTGGCAGCAATCGAAGACCTACGACAAGTTCGTGCGCTACGGCGAGCGCGTGCTGCGCCGCACCAGCCGCGATTACGCGCCCTGGTATGTAGTCGAGGGCGTCGATCACTATTACCGCAGTCTCACCGTCGGGCGCATCCTGCTCGAAGGCTTGCAGGCGGCATTGGCCAACCCACAGCGCACCCGGCTGCAACCGCATGCCGCGCCGCTGGTTTCCAGTCTGGACAATCGCGGTTTGCTGGCCAGCCTGGACATGACCCAGGCACTGAGCAAGGACGAGTACAAGGAACAGCTGACCACCGAGCAGGCGCGCCTATCGGGCCTGATGCGCGACAAGCGCATGCGCAAGCACGCCCTGATCGCGGCATTCGAGGGTAACGATGCCGCTGGCAAGGGAGGTGCCATCCGCCGCGTCACCGGCGCCCTCGATCCGCGTCAGTACCGCATCGTGCCGGTGGCGGCGCCGACCGAGGAAGAACGTGCCCAGCCCTATCTGTGGCGCTTCTGGCGACACATTCCGGCACGCGGCAAGTTCACCATCTTCGACCGCAGCTGGTATGGCCGTGTGCTGGTGGAGCGGGTCGAGGGCTTCTGCAGCCAGGCCGACTGGCTGCGCGCCTACGGCGAGATCAACGATTTCGAGGAGGAGCTGACCAACGCCGGGGTGATCCTGGTGAAGTTCTGGCTGGCCATCGATAAGCAGACGCAGCTGAAGCGTTTCAAGGAGCGCGAGCAGATCCCCTTCAAGCGCTTCAAGATCACCGAAGAGGATTGGCGCAACCGTGAAAAGTGGGACGACTACGTCGATGCGGTAGGCGACATGGTCGACCGTACCAGCACCGAGATCGCGCCCTGGACGCTGATCGAGGCCAATGACAAGCGCTTCGCCCGGGTCAAGGTACTGCGCACCATCAACGAGGCCATCGAGGCGGCGTTCGCCAAGGATTGAAGCGTTAATCGCGGCTGAAGCGGAATGCCGCCCAGCCGCTCCTACGGTGCGGTGAATACCGTAGGAGCGGTTTCAGCCGCGATTCGCACCGGGTGGTTTACCGGTAGTTGGCGGTGCGCGTGGCGCACCCTACGGTTTGAACGGTGCGCTGTTTATACTTGCGCTCTGTCCTTCGACTGGAGTGCCTGACGATGCCCTTTGCCGAAAACCTGATCGCCTTCACCTTGGCGGCCACGCTGCTGACCCTGACGCCGGGGATCGACACGGCGCTGGTGCTGCGTACCGCGGCGGTCGAGGGCCGGCAGCAGGCGTTTCGCGCGGCGCTGGGCATCAATGCCGGCTGCCTGCTCTGGGGCGCGGCGGTGGCCTTCGGCCTCGGCGCGCTGCTGGCGGTTTCCGAATTCGGCTACAACCTGCTCAAGTATTGCGGTGCGGCCTATCTGGCCTGGCTCGGGCTGAATATGCTGCTGCGCCCGCGTACCTCGCTGGCGCCCGCGCAGGCGAGCGGCACACCCGATGCCAACTGGTTCCTGCGCGGTCTGCTGGGCAACGTGCTCAACCCCAAGGTGGGGATTTTCTATGTGTCCTTCCTGCCGCAGTTCATCCCGCAGGGCCAGTCACTGATTGCCTGGACGTTCGGCCTGGTCGGCATTCACGTGGCGCTCAGCCTGGTCTGGGCGCTGTTGCTGATCGGCGCCACCCAGCCGCTCGAACACTGGTTGCGGCGCGAGGCGGTGATCAAGTGGATGGATCGCAGCACGGGGCTGATTTTCGTTCTGTTTGCCGCGCGTCTGGCATTGAGCCGGCGCTGAGTCCTGGCGCCGCTTCTGCTTGGGTTACTCTGTGTCGATGCAATAGAAAGGGCTATGTCTGCGTTAGCTGTTGCCAAGCGGTTCTAGGAAGGCTCTGAGCCTTGTAGGGTGGGCTTTAGCCCACGCTGACCGCAGTTGGTGGGCTGAAGCGGAGCGCCGCCCGGCCCACCCTACGGGCTTTTGTACCAACGCCCAACACTTAACGCAGACATAGCCATAGAAAACCAGGCGGTGACGATGGCTCGGTTTCAGGAAATGAGGGTGCTACTGGCAGTGACCGAGGCCGAGAGCTTCGCCGGCGGCGCCAAGCTGCTGGGCATTTCGCCGCCCAGCGTCACTCGCGCCATCGCCGCGCTGGAGGCACGCCTCGGCACGCTGCTGCTGCCCGCAGCACGCGCAGCCTGCGCCTGACCGAGGCTGGCCAGCGCTACGTCGAGGACTGCCGGCGCATCCTGCTGGAGCTGGAGGAGGCCGAGGAACTGGCCGCCGGTGGCAGCGTGCGCCCGCGTGGACGACTCACCGTGACCGCGCCGGTGATGTTCGGCGAGCTGTTCCTGATTCCGCGCATCGCCCAGTATCTCGACACCCACCCGGACGTGGAGGTCAATGCGCTGCTGGTCGACCGCGTGGTGAACATGATGGAGGAGGGCATCGACGTGGCCGTGCGCATCGGCTCGCTGCCCGAGGGCGATCACCCGGCGTTGCAGGTCGGGCAGATTCGTCCGGTGGTGTGCGCCTCGCCAGATTTTCTCGACCGCGTCGGGCGCCCGCGCCACCCGGATGAGTTGCGCGATAAGCAAAATATCCATATCGCGCTGCCGGCTCAGCTCACCCAGCGCTGCCGCGCCCAGCCACTCAAGCCATCCACCGCCAGCACCAGCACCAGCATGGCCAGGATCACTGTGGCCGCCTGCGCTTCCTGGAACAGGCTGAGCGACACGTAGAGCATCTGCCCCAGGCCGCCGGCACCGACGAAGCCGAGCACGCTGGCCATGCGGATGTTGTTCTCCCAGCGGTACAGGGTGTACGCCACCAGTTGCGGCCAGACGCCGGGCAGGGTGCCGTAGCAGAAGGCGAGCATGCGTCCGCCGCCGCTTTCGCGGATGGCGTCGGCCGGCTCGCGTGGGGTGTTTTCCAGCGCTTCGGCGAACAGGCGGCCGAGTACGCCGGCGGTGTGCAGGGCCAGGGCGAGGGTGCCGGCGTTGGGGCCGAGGCCGGCGGCCAGCACCATCAGCGCCGCCCAGACCAGTTCGGGAATGGCACGCAGGGCATTGAGCAGCAGGCGTGTGGCGTGCAGGGCGACACCGCCGAAGCGCCCGGCGGCCGGCAGTGCCAGGGCCAGGCCGAGCAGGGCGGCGAGCAGAGTGCCGATGGCGGACATGGCCAGGGTTTCCAGCGCGCCACGGCCGATGGCCTGCAGGTGTGTGGCCGAGAAGTCCGGTTGCAGGAAACCGCTGGCGTACTGGCCCATCTGCGCCAGGCTGTCGCCGGCGACCAGGGCGCCAAGGTCGATGCCCAGATAGACGAACGAGGCAGCCACCGCTCCGAGGAGGGCGGCGAGCAGGATCAGCTTGCCGGCTCTCATGTCAGCCTCGCGCGCAGCAGGCGACTGAACTGGTCGGCCAGCAGTACCAGCAAGAGGAAGGTGAGCAGCATGCTGGCCACTTCACCACCGGCGAACATGCGCAGCGACAGGTCGATCTGCTGGCCCAGCCCACCGGCGCCGACGAAGCCCATCACCACCGAGGCGCGGATGGCACATTCCCAGCGGTACACGGTGTAGGAGAGTATTTCCCCGGCGGCATTGGGCAGCACGCCGTAGGCGAAGGCGGCCAGGCGGCTGCTGCCGGCGCCGAGCAGAGCGCGTGTGGGGCGGGCGTCGACCGACTCGAAGATTTCCGCATACACCTTGCCGAGCATGCCGGCGTAGGTGATGGCGATGGCCAGTACCCCGGCAGTGGGGCCGAGGCCGACGGCACGGACGAACAGCAGCGCCCAGACGATCTCCGGCACGCTGCGCAGGAAGATCAGCAGGCCGCGCACCGGCCAGCGCGCCAGGTTCGCCCACCAGGTCGGGCGACCACCACGATGCACGGCTGACAGCGACAGCGCGCGGCTGGCCAGCAGCGCGGCGGGGACGGCGATCAGCAGCGCCAGGCTCATGCCGGCGGTGGCGATGGCCAGGGTTTCCAGGGTGGCTCGGCCGAGCAGAGCGAGGAACTCGCCGTCATGCGCAGGCGGCCAGAAACCGGCAAGGAAGTTGCCCATGGCGCGGGTGTTGTCGCCATCGACCAGCACGGTCAGGTCCAACTCGCTCAGGCTCAGGCCCGGCCACAACAACAGCAGCGCCAGGACGCTGATCAGCAGGCGTGGCAGGGCGGCGGGGTCGCGTGGGGCGGTGGTCAGCATCGCGGGATATGCGTCGGTTGCGGCGGCGCGGGGGAGCTAGGCGTGGCCTGCAGTTGTTCGTTGGCATACAGCGCCTGCAACTGGGCAGGTTGCACCTGCATGGTGGGCAGGTCGAAGGCGATGTGCCCGTCGCGGATGCCGATCACCCGAGGGAAGTGCGCCAGCGCCAGGTCGACGGCGTGCAGGCTGGCCAGCAGGGTCATGCCGCGCTCGGTGGCCTCGCGGTTGAGCACGGCCAGGGTGTGGCCGGCCAGCACCGGGTCCATGGCCGAGACCGGTTCGTCGGCGAGGATCAGTTCCGGCGCCTGGTACAGCACGCGGGCGATGCCGACGCGCTGCAACTGGCCACCGGAAAGCTGATCGCAGCGCTGGTAGAGCTTGTCGGCAATGTCCAGACGCGCCAGGGCGGCCTGAGCGCCGGCGGCATCCAGTGGATGCAACAGGTTGAGCAGACCCTTGGCCACTGACCACTGGCCCAGCTTGCCGGCGAGCACGGCGGTGACCACGCGCTGACGCGGTGGCAAAGGCGGTGCTTGGTGGATCAGGCCGATACGTGCACGCAGGCGCTGGCGCTGGCGGGCAGCCAGACGCCAGGGGTTGTGCTGCAGCAGGTCGATCTCACCCTGGGTGGGTTGCAGGCTGGTGGCCAGCAGGCGCAGCAGGGTGGTCTTGCCGGCGCCCGAGGGGCCGATGATGGCCACCCGTTCGCCGGGGCTGACCTGCAGATCGATATTTTCCAGCGCGACCTTGCCGTTGGCGTGGGCCAGGCCCACGCCACGCAGGGCGATGCTCACTTCAACAGGCCGGCGGCGCGAGCGGCTTCTTCGATGCCTTCGTAGTTCTCGGGCTTGGTCTCGATAAAGCGGCTGGCGGCCTGCAGGTCGAGAATCGCCTTTTGCTCGGGTTTGGCCGGATCGAGGGCGAGGAAGGCGGCCTTGATCTTCGCCTGCAGGTCGGCGTCGAGGTTGCCGCGCACGGTCCAGTTGTAGTCGTAGTAGGTCGGGGTGGTGGCGAAGACCTTGACCTTGTCGGTGTCGACCTTGCCGGCGTCCACCAGCTTCTGCCACACCGAGGCGTTGAGCACGCCAGCGTCGGCCTTGCCGGCCTGTACCCAGGCGGCGGTGGCGTCGTGGGCACCGGAGTAGGCCACGCGGCTGAAGAAGTCTTCCGGCTTGATGCCGTCCTGCAGCATGAAGTAGCGCGGCATCAGGCTGCCGGAGGTGGAGGACACCGAGCCGAAGGCGAAGGTCTTGCCTTTCAGATCCTGCAGGGACTTCACCGCCGGGTCGGAGGTGATGAACTTGCTGGTGAACTCGGCGTCCTGCTCGCGCTGTACCAGCGGCACGGCGTTGCCGGTCTTCAGGCGTGCCTGGACGAAGGTGAAACCGCCCAGCCAGGCCATGTCGATACGGTCGGCGGCCAGTGCTTCGACCACTGCGGCGTAGTCGGCCACCGGCACGAACTCCACCTTCATGCCCAGTTCCTGCTCCAGGTAGGCGCCCAGCGGCTTGAACTTGCGCAGCAGTTCGGTGGGGGCTTCGTCAGGGATGGCCGAGACCTTGAGGACGTCGGCGGCGTGCGCGAATACTGCAGATACGGACAGGGCGATGCCGGCGGCGAGCGCCAGGGTGTTCTTGAACATGTCGGATTCTCCGGTTCAATAGCGGGGAAGGCGCGCGCAGTATAGTGGCCGAACGACGCGCTTGCAGCACGCGCGCGCTGACTCCGGGGTTAAGATGCGCGCTGGATACGAACTGCCTGGAGTTGATCGATGACCGCAACGCTTCCCGCCCTGGCCTTCGCCGGGATTGGTCTGATGGGCCTGCCGATGACCCGCCGCCTGCTCGCCGCAGGCTACCCGCTGACCCTGTGGAACCGCACGTCGGACAAATGCGCGTCGCTGCTGGAGCAGGGCGCGCATCGCGTGGAGAACCCTGCCGAACTGTGTCGCGATGCCAATGTGGTGATGCTCTGCCTGGCCAATACCGAGGTGGTGCGTGAGGTGGTGTTCGGCCCGGGCGGGATCGTCGAGGGTGCGCGGCCGGGGCAGTTGCTGGTGGACTTTTCCAGCCTGGAGCCGGCGGCCACCCGTGAGATGGCCGCCGAGCTGGAGGCACGTACTGGCATGCGCTGGGTGGATGCGCCGGTTTCCGGTGGTACGCCGGGTGCCGAGGCCGGCACGCTGGCGATCATGGCTGGCGGCCGGGAGGAGGATGTGGAGCGTGTGCGCCCGGTGCTGGCGCATCTGGGCCAGCGCCTGACGCGCATGGGCGAGGTGGGCGCCGGGCAGGTGACCAAGGTGTGCAACCAGATGATCGTGGCCTGCAACGCGCTGGTGATCGCCGAAGTGGTGGCGCTGGCCGAGCGCTCCGGCGTCGACGCCAGCCTGATCGCCCCGGCGCTGGCCGGTGGTTTCGCCGACTCCAAGCCGCTGCAGATCCTTGCGCCGCAGATGGCCGCCAGCCAGTTCGAACCGATCAAGTGGCATGTACGCACGCTGCTCAAGGACCTAGATACGGCGGTCAAACTATCCCGTGAGCAGGGCAGCGCCACGCCCATGAGCGGCTTGGCCGCGCAGTTGATGCGCCTGCACGGCAGCCAGGGCTTTCTTGAGCGCGACCCTGCCACCCTTGTGGAAATGCTGCGGGAGCAATGCCCATGAAGATCGCTGCCAACCTGTCCATGCTGTTCACCGAACTGCCGTTGCGCGAGCGCGTGCTGGCGGCGATGACGGCGGGTTTCGATGGCGTGGAAATTCAGTTCCCCTATGAGTTGCCGGCCGTCGCTCTGAAAGAAGTGCTGGAGTTGACCGCGCTGCCGCTGGTGCTGATCAACCTGCCGGCAGGCGATCTGATGAGCGGCGGCCCCGGCCTGGCCAGCGTGCCGGCGCGCCAGGACGCGTTCGACGCGGCGCTGCAGGAGGCGCTGACCTACGCCGCCATGGCGCGCCCGGCCTGCATCAATGTGCTGCCCGGCCGCCTGGCCGAAGGCGTGAGCCGCGAGCAGGCGCTGGATTGCCTGGCCGCCAACCTGCGCAAGAGCGCCGAGACCTTCGCGACGTTGGGCATCCGCGTGTTGGTGGAGGCGATTAACCCGATCGATATGCCGGGTTTCTTGATCAATACGCCGGAGCATCTCGATACGCTGCTGCGCGCAGTGGATCACCCGAATCTGGCCGCACAGTACGACCTCTACCATATGGCGCGTCAGGAGCTGGACGTGGCCGCAGGAATGCGCTTGCTGGCCGGGCGCATCGGTCATGTGCAGTTCGCCGACGTGCCGGGGCGCGGCGCGCCAGGTACCGGCGAGCTGGCGTTCCCCGCGCTGCTCGGTGCTTTACGTGGCAGCGGTTACAGCGGCTGGCTGGGCGCCGAATACAAGCCGGGCGAGGAGGGCACGCAGGCCAGCCTGGGCTGGTTGGTGCAGTGGCAGCAGTGCACCTGATGCATTCGTGCAGGGGCGGGCATGCTTATGCCCGCCCTGCCTGCCGGCGTTGCGCCGGGTTCTCGTCCACGCGGGCGGGCGGCTACTTGCCGTAATCGTTGAGCGAGATCACCCGGGTCTTGCCGATGTGGTGGCGATAGATTTCGCGCAGGTACTTGATCGCCTGTTTGACGCTTTCGCGTGTCAGTCGGATGTCATTGATCGAAACGAATTTCTCCGTGTCGTGGATCAGCTCGCGCTACTTCTTCTCGTACATCGGTTTGATCGCATACCAGTTGGTGTCGAGGATCTTCGCCGGGTCTTGGTGCTCGTTGAGCATGGCGTCGAGCCTGGCCTCATCGAAGCGCTCGGCGACGATGAAGTCGAGTATGGCGTCGTCCAGGCTGTCGTCGAAGCGGTACTGGTCGCGGGCGAAGCAGCACTTGATGTAGGCGACGATCAGGGTCAGGAAGTCGTCCGATAGGCACGGGCTCTTGACGATCAGGGTGGTCAGCGAGAGGTTGGCCGAAGCGCCAATCACCAGCGCGTAGCGCTTGAGCGTGGTGTTGGGGAACAGGTTGTTGAGGTGGGTCTTGAGGCGGTTCAGATCCATGTAGGACAGCTTGTAGTCCTTGGACAGCGAGACGATGGACAGCACCGAGGAGCAGTTCTTGAAGAAATGCAGTTCGCTCAGCTCCGTAGCGTCGTAGCCACTGGATTTGTACTGCTCCAGCGCCTGGCGATAGCGCTTGGACTCGATCGGCAGCAGGCTGATGCCTTCGATGGCCTGGGTGACCTTGTTGAAGTGCGGCAGGTCGATGGAGCGGAAGAACAGGTCGTTGATGTTCAGCCGTGGCGGGCTTTGTTCCTTGTCCAGTACACGGAATTTTTCCGATAGTTGTGTGTGCTGTTCGGGCACCACGGATTCGGCGTAAGCCACGGCCACCGGGCCGGCCAGGCTCATGAACAGGTCGTTGGCGTCGAGGCGGATGGTTTCGCCGATGTCGATGCCGGCGCGGCGCAAGTAGTTCTGGTCGTAGTCGCTGGTCACCGCCTGGGC
>Ga0247725_1000969_pt1 | contig 16599 bp, 13 predicted proteins | sample OKSTACKMCFT3sol_FD_183021 | JGI IMG/M metagenome (GOLD analysis project Ga0247725, IMG submission 183021) | Subsurface sediment microbial communities from gas well in Oklahoma, United States - OK STACK MC-FT3-sol | ecosystem: Environmental > Terrestrial > Deep subsurface > Rock core/Sediment... | reverse complement strand
GGTACTGCTTCTTGGTTTTTGGCTTCTTCGTGGTCATTGCATCGGTCATGGACAATCCTTTCGGTATTATTTCATGACCCCGGCTTCACACGAAAATTCTGACAGGCTCCACTCGCGAGCCGTTGGAAATACTGTTTTTCATATTCGACCGGCGACAAGTCATTGCTGAAGCTGTGCCGGCGCTTTGGATTGTAAAACATCTCGATGTAATCGAAGACATCCTCCCTGGCCTCGGCGCGTGTTGCGTAAGTTTTCCGCCGAATTCGCTCGCGCTTTATCAGCTGGAAGAAGCTTTCAGCGACAGCGTTATCGTGACAATTTCCGCGCCGGCTCATACTCTGCTGTAGATTATGGGCATCGAGGAAGTCTCGCCAGTCATAACTGCTGAACTGGCTTCCTTGGTCGGAGTGCACCATTACCGTATTCTTCGGTTGCCTGCGCCAGACCGCCATCAAGAGCGCGTTCATTGCAAGTTCACGGTCAATTCGCGAGCTCATCGACCACCCAACCACCTGACGCGAAAACAAGTCAAGAACTACAGCCAGATACAGCCAGCCTTCGTAGGTTCGGATATAAGTTATGTCCGTCACCCAAACCCGATTCGGCTCTTGAACGTCGAACTGTCGCTGCAAATGGTTTGGCGCAACCAGTGACGGCGCGCCGCCGCGCTTGTACTTGCGCTTGCTATAGCCAGTCTGTGAACGGATCCCGGCAGTGCGCATCAGGCGATGGACGCGATTGATGCCACAGCTTTCGCCGAGTTCACGCAAATCGTCACTGACCTTGCGGTAGCCGTATACGGCACCGCTTTCAAGCCACGATTGCTTGATTGGAACTAGCAAGCGCTTATCTTCCTTTGCGCGCTGGCTTTCCGGTTTGTGACGCCAGGCATAGTAGCCGCTTGGATGCACCTCAAGCATCTTGCAAAGTCGCCGTACTGAAAACTCGTCCTGGAGTTCCTCAATCAAGGTGTACCTTACCCGGACGTCTTGGCAAAGTACACCGCGGCCTTTTTCAAGATGTCGCGCTCCTCGGTGACGCGCTTCAATTCCGCCTTCAGCCGCCGCATCTCGTCGTTCTGGGCGTCAACTGCTTTGCGCTCGTCCTCGGGAACCCCGTACCGCTTCACCCAAGCGTACAGGCTATGGATGCTCACGCCAAGCCGCTCTGCGACTTCACTGACCGGATGCCCGCGCTGCGCCACTTGCTTGGCAGCCGCGATCTTGAATTCTTCCGTGTATCGTTTCCCGCTCATACTCACTCCTTTAGCCTAGAATTATGGCTCAAGAGTGTCTACAGAAGTCGTGGCGATTCAGGTCGAACCTTTTCCGGTAAGCCGAGAGGTGACCATGAGGTCTCCTGGGTTCCGGATGAGAAAGACTCGTAATGAGCAGGATCAAGGTTCGTATGCTCCTAGAGCCCTCGGATAACCATGAATGCCTTGATCCGGTCAATCCTCGAACTATGCAAAAGTCAAGCTCGCCACAGTAGGACTCCGGCGGTTGGATGGTGCAGCAACGTAATTGGGCATCACATCGCCCGTCAAGATAAACACACTTGCTATCTGCGCGAGCTGCTGCGCTTCTAGCTGCATCGACTTCGATGCAGCGGCAGCCTCCTCGACTAGAGCTGCGTTCTGCTGGGTGACCTGGTCCATCTGGCCAATGTTTCGGTTGACCTGTTCAATACCAATGCTCTGCTCTTCGCTCGCAACCATAATCTCGCCCATCATGTCCGTTACCTTACGGACACTTTCAACAATCTCGTTCATTGTAGTGCCGGCATGTTTGACAAGCGCACTGCCTTGCCCGACTCTCTCGACCGACTCAACGATCAGTCCTTTGATTTCCTTTGCTGCAGAAGCTGAACGGTGTGCAAGGTTTCGCACTTCTGAGGCCACAACGGCAAATCCGCGCCCTTGTTCCCCTGCACGTGCTGCCTCAACTGCGGCATTCAAAGCCAAGATATTCGTTTGGAACGCAATGCTATCGATGACGTTGATGATCTCGACAATCTTCCTCGAGGAAGCGTCGATCGAATCCATCGTGCTGATCACCTGGACGGCTACCTCGCCGCCTTTTACTGCCACTGTTGATGCAAGTAAGGCCATTTGGTTGGCGTACCTTGCATTTTCGGCGTTTTGCTTGACGGTCGAGGTCAGCTCTTCCATTGACGAAGCGGTTTCTTCGAGTGATGCTGCTTGTTGCTCAGAGCGCGAGGACAGATCAATGCTGCTCTGTGCGATTTCTCCAGAAGCTCCAGCAATAGTATCGGTAGCGTGCCGCACGCTGGTCACGATTTCGGCCAAACCGTCGCGCATGGTTTTCATGGCAAACAGCAAGCTATTGCGGTCACTCGGCTTGAGCAGGATTTCGACTCTGAGATTGCCCTTGGCAATTTCGTTAGCTATCGCTTGAGCATATCTCGGCTCTGCGCCGAGCTGCTCGTCAATTCTTCGGTACATAAGCAGGAATGCGCCAGCAACACCTACAACCGACAGTACGAGTAGCGCTATCGCGACACTATATGCGGTGTCGCAAGCTTCTCGAGCCTCGGCAACCGCGCGAGCGGTGCGCTGATCCAGCAGCGAGAAAAACTCGTTTAATGGCTTTAATATCATGCTCTTGTTGCGGTGGTACGAGTCATCATGCATCAGTTTGCGCGCCAACTCCAAATCCGGTTGCCCATGGTGTGTAAAGCTACCGCTGCCGTCATCGAACAAACCTTTAACGGCATTCATAGCCCTCACTTCAGTATCGACCAAAGCGTTCGAATTATCCTCCGATTCTTTTAATTTTCCGAACTCCGCATCGGAGAAGCCAGCATGCTTCATCAATTCTGTCAAAGAAATAGTTCGGCCATCAGAACGGGGCTTCTTGCCGTTGCGCACATCCAGAATCCCTAAATATTGTTGTTCATATTTGGGCTCGGCCGTTACGACATAGGTTCTTGCGAGCCGAGTTAGGTCGTCCGAAGTTTGACGTAGCTCGTCCGCCAATAAATAGGAATGAAAACGCAGGTCGGAAGAGGCGCTTACACGGGCCTGAGCTTTCCCGACTTGATAAAGAGCGCCCCCGAAAGTTATGGCGATTATTGCCCAGAAGCCAAGAGCAAAAACAAACATCTTCTTTATGGTTAAATTTTCCGTCATCGCCCCCTCCATAATTATTATTCTAAATAAAACTAAGCTCAAAGAATTTATGCCACCTGCTTAAAACAGGTAAAAAGCTTGATCGCCAAATGATTTAGGTGACGCCACCTTGATTTCTTCATCACTGGAGAGGTTAGTACAATAGTCGAGCACGAGCAGGCAATAATTACCCTAGGCCTACCAAAAAGCCTTTACGCACCAATTAATATGACCAGCATTCGCCGCCTCAATAAGCAGGGCAATAAAATAGCCTTTTTAGACGTTCTTGAACGTGTTTAGTCCTTGATACGATTGGATATCAATGAAACCGATGGTAACTCACCAAAAACTGCTCTGACAAGTTACATTAGTCTCAACATACATGCGCTTCGTGGTTGCCTGATTAACTTTAGCGTACGCCGACGCTAAGCCATCAAAGCTGATACGATCACGTCACCTGGTTAGGGCAACGCTGCAGTATGGTAGTTGCGTAAAAATGGTATGAGTGTCAGCTGACCGGTCGAGGATCGCTCAAACGCGTAAGTTCATGAGCTAGCCAAATTTATGCAGATAACTGACCAGGTCTAATAGCGGACGAAGGAAGTAGGATGAGTTTTCGAAAATTAACAACTCAACCAGGCAAATCGAGACGTTTACAACGTGAGCGGCTATCAGCTTATACGTTCTCTTTCCTTACGCTAACTGCAACGTTTTTAATGGGATCGAGCTTTATAGCAGGAAGGATCCTACTGGAACAAGGTGTACCGGCAACGCTGCTAATGGGTTGGCGATTTTTTGTTGCAGCTTGCTGCACCCTTCCGTTTGCACTTGTAGAGCGAACCAGGGACATGACCCCGCTAATGCCGATTTCATTTTCTGATGCATTAAAGACGCTCATCATTGGATTGCTCCAGACGACTAGTGTTATGGGCACCTTGATGCTTGCGATGAAGTTCATTCCAGCCTCAACTGCAGCAATACTCCAGTTTAGTAACCCACTATGGCTTGCGGCAATCAGTCCATTGCTGCTCGGACAAAAACTAAAAAGATTATCAGGTATTGCCGTGTCTTTAGGACTGGCAGGTGTGATGTTAACAATAGCAGGTGGATCGGCTCATGTTTCATCTCAACAGCTTATTGGCGCAGCGTTGGCACTATTGTCCGCGCTGTGCTGGGTAATAAGTACCCTAGCCAGAATGCGTTACACTCCTCGAATTGGCCGATGGGCATTAGCATTTTGGCAGATGTTGCTTGGATCGATCGCGATCTTAGGATTCGGATATTTGAGCGGTGAGAAGTGGCCCACCGGTTTGGACGGAAGAAGCTGGCTGTGGTTCGCATGGCTTTCAGTACCTGCATCGGCCGGCGCAAGCGGTTTATGTTTTATAGTACTTCATAGTGCGGACACGCGCCGCTGCAGCTGCTTTCTATTTTTAGCTCCACTATTCACTCTTTTCCTATCTTTTCTTGCACTTGACGAAGCAATTACGGTCACGCAAGTCGTGGCTGATCTAATGGTGGGCGCCGCTCTTTGGTTGCTGAAATTGGACGTATCTGCGAATTCGAGTCGACATGTCGAACCAGTCCAATGAACATTATCGAACCAGAATAATATTGGTTGCTTTGCGATTTTGGATAGATAGCCTATCAGTAAATGCAATTCCCGCAAGCGCGATAATAATTCAACACTCGAATACTTGCAGATATTAGCAAAACAACTGGATTTTTGAGTCTATGTAGCTCTGCGGCAAGTCTAATCAGTTAAGCCATCGCAAAGCAATTGCCGTTGGACAGCAGCTCTTGAGTTCTACCCATGAGACAGTCATGAGTCACCTTCGTATTTTTTGACCGGCGTTTGGTAGGGCTAAGCCAGTTTTGAATCCATTAATCTTCTTATTTCCATCTAATGCGATAGGAAATTCCGAATTGTTATCAATACCAACATTTCCCTGGCGACGAGAATCGATGGCTTTAATTGTACGATTAATATCTGTTGGAGCATCCTGAACTGCGGCAAATTTCTTTCCAAAGCTGAAACATTAAAGTTATATCTCCAATCTTGGTACACACGTAGATCAGCATTCTTGGTTCTTCAATTTGTACCTTGAATGTTGCAAAATAGAAGCTCATGATACGAGGCGCTCGACTGAGGACGTTTGTCTTTGTATGACTTTTATTGTTTGCGGCGCGCGAAATTACCCATTTCCGCGTCAGCGCTTCAAGTTCTCGTAAATTTATGCCGCAATTCGACTGGCTGAGCCAACTCCTCCAAATGATTCTCGTTAAGGGCCAGTTGGAAGTCCGTTGTGCGTATAGTGCGCCTTGGCGCATAGATTGGCCCGAAGCGTCCCGGCATGAAATACCTTATCATATTGTTCTTAGCGGACGAGCAACTGTTGAAAATCTGGAAACTGGAAAGGCAGATGAACTCGTCGGCGGCGATATAATTTTATTCCCACATGGATCAGCTCATTTCCTACACGATGGCAGTGGGCAAACGCCAGTTAAACCATTCAATCGCCAAATCTCAACAGGCTTGATGATAAGTGAAAATGTTGGGAGAAATGGTTGTCTTGAAATGTTATGTGGCCGATTCTCTACTCGACCGCCGCATGATCGGATTATTAGAAATTACCTTCCAAACAGTCTGATCGTCAAATGTGCAAACGTTCGTCGTGAACCGGGGAATGAAGCCGCATCTGATCAGTTAAGCAATCTCCTGATGCTAATGCGTATGGAGTCAGCCGATAATCGGCCTGAAGCATATAGCATTCTAAACTCGTTCACACCTCCGCTGTTTACGTTAATCCTCCGCGCTGCGAGCGAATCCGGGCAAACGTCTACAGGTCTATTGTCGCTCATGGGGCATCCGCGGCTTGCACCAGCCATTTCTGCGATGTTTGCAGAGCCGGCATGGGCCTGGACTCTTCCCAATCTTGCTGAATTATGCAACATGTCTCGAGCAACGTTTGTCCGCCATTTTCAAGACAGACTTGGGGGTTCGGCCATGGAACTTTTAGCCGACATCCGCATCAGTCTAGCGGCTAACGAATTGAAGAAACCCGGCGTGAGCACTGAAGCTGTCGCCGACTTAGTTGGATATCGTTCCGTCGTAGCTTTCCGACGACTATTTACCGGAAAAACGGGAATGACTCCAGGACAGTGGCGTCGTCACGCACGAGAAGACATCGTAGCGTAAATAGTTTTTGAATAGTGCTGTTCACTGCAGCATAAAATGGGCTTCGAGAGTAGCCCAAACTATCTGTATTTATGATATGTGCCTCTTAAGTGATTTTCATTACATGTGCAATGTAATAGACAGTCTGATCTGCCCGAGTTGATTCGTCGTGATTTTCTTATCTATTTTGAGGCATATTTTCGAAACCTCAGCAATTTCTTACAGTTAAGTTGAGACGTTCGAGCATGTTTTTGAGAGGTTGAGGTCTCGATATTTGGTAGCGATGGCACTAAAGTATAGATTCTTAACCAGCAAGTTTGGTACTCGCCACGAATAAAATTTCGGCTGAAACCTATTCTCGAAGGTGAACGTCGGATGTATTAGCCGCGGTGCTGCACGGTATTGCTACGCATTTGCCAGCTTCAGCGATGACCAGTTATGAGCAGGTGCAGTTCCTTTTTGTCTGGAAGTCACTACTCGACATAATGAACGAAAAATTAATCCGTAATAAGATTAATTCAACTGGCAACTTTCGCGATTAGCAAGATTGGTGACTCCAGCAAGACAATTTGTTACCTATCGCCACAGGAATGTGAAGAGAAACGGCGTGAAGTGCCATTTTAATATAAATACATTTCACCTCACAAGTAATAGTGTCGTAGTGAAGAGAATGTATCAACGACGATGTGATAACGTCTCCCGCCCGCACTATTACAACTCAACCCAGGACGATAGCGCGAAAGCGCTTTATCCGTAGCACTGCTTGTACAACCACGAAGTCAGCGCAGGGCGCGGACAGAGATCGATTTACAGTTTAATTTCTCAGGTATTGCCGTGGGTCACATGTTTACTCGTACTCGCCGTTTGTGCTTGATCTCGGCGGCATATTTACCCGCCATCGAAAGGTCTTACAATGAATGAGCTTAACGTAGAGGTTGCCATCATCGGTGCCGGTAGCGCCGGAATGAGCGCCTATCGCGCCGCACGCGCACATACCGATCGGATTGTCGTCATTGAAGCTGGCGAGTACGGTACGACATGTGCACGGGTAGGGTGTATGCCGAGCAAACTATTGATTGCTGCGGCAGATGCTGCACACGCAGTAGAGGCGGCTGGTCGGTTTGGTATTCGTACGAATACGGCTCTTATTGATGGAAAAGCTGTTATGCAGCGCGTACGCGCGGAGCGCGATCGGTTCGTCAGCTTCGTCGTGGAGACAGTTGAGGCGTGGCCCGAGGCTCACCGCTTGCGTGGCCAAGCTCGATTCATCACCCCAAATAAATTAAATGTAGGCGGCCACGCAGTTGTTGAAGCTGATCGTATCGTTATTGCTACCGGCTCGCGGCCTCATGTGCCCCCTGGCTGGCGCGGAACGCTCGGGGAACGTCTCCTGGTCAATGACGACGTTTTCTCATGGACTGATTTGCCAGGTTCGGTTGCTGTAATTGGCAGTGGCGTGATCGGCCTGGAATTGTCGATGGCTTTGGCACGCTTAGGTGTACGCGTCAGATTGTTTGGACGTGGTGGGCGGGTTGGGCCGCTGAGCGATCCAGACGTTACCGCAAAAGCACGAGCAATCGTTACTTCTTCGTTCAATGCGTCCCTTGACGCTGATGATATCGTGCCGGCCCGCCGGCGTGACCATGTCACTTTACGCTGGACAGAGAGCGGCGCCCGTCATGAGGAAGATTTCGACTACGTGTTGGCTGCTACCGGTCGTGTACCCTTAATTGAGGGCCTAGATCTATATCGAAGCGGGATCGCACTGGACTCCAAAGGTGTACCGCGCGCAGACCGCTTCACTCGCAGAATCGGAAAGAGTCACATTTTCATCGCGGGCGATGCGTCCGACGAGGTATCGGTGCTGCACGAAGCATCTGATGAAGGCCGGATCGCGGGAGACAACGCAGGCCGTTATCCAGCAGTAATTGCGCGGCCGAGGCGAGCGTCGCTTTCCGTCGTATTTAGTGAACCTCAAATTGCGATAGCTGGTGAGAGTCATGCAGCGTTGAAGGCGCGCGGAGCTCGCTTTGCGGTTGGCAGCGCCAGCTTCGACGACCAGGGACGTAGCCGCGTGATGGGGCGCAATGCCGGAATGGTACGACTGTATGGAGAAGCTGGCAGCGGGCGTTTCCTCGGCGCCGAAATGATCGGACCTGCGGCAGAGCACATTGGCCACCTGCTCTCCTGGTCCGTGCAGCATCAACTGACCGTCCAGCAGATGCTCGACAGCCCGTTCTATCATCCCGTCGTCGAGGAAGGTGTGCGCACCGCACTGCGCGACCTCAAAAGAGAGCTCAACCTACCGCCCCCGCCGCTAGCCACGTGCCTCGACTGCACGCCTGCAGGAAGCGTCTGATGCGTTTTACTTTGAGATTGGTAATCAGGCTACTTTGCACTCTGCTTGTAACGTTAGCACACACGATGTTTTGGGCACCAGCTAGCAAGGCGCAGGATTTGGTGGAGCAGGAAAAAGTCAAACAGATTTGGCAACTGCTCGACTACGTCGCTGTCGATTACAGGAAGGCAGTGGTAAAGGGACAGATCGCGAGTGATGATGAATTTGCGGAGATGCAGGAGTTTTCCCAAAGTGTGCATCAGCAATTGGCGAGCCTTCCTGTTAAAACGGCGCAAATGGGGTTGGTCAGGCAAGCTGAAACTTTGAGGCAGCTTATCGCCAAAAAGAGTAGTCCTGACGCAGTCGCTGATCGTGCTCGAAAGCTATCAATTGCCCTGATCGATGCATACCCTGTACCGATGGCACCACTCACAGTGCCAGACACCCGACGCGGCCCGAGTCTCTACCAGGCGCACTGTGCCTCCTGTCATGGCGCCCAAGGCCACGGCAATGGTCCATTAGCCGCTTCCTTGCATCCGCCGCCTGTTGCGCTTACAGACCATGGTCGAGCCTATGAGCGCAGTGTATTTGCACTGCAGCAAATCATTTCGAATGGCATCCCGGGCACCGCGATGCCCGCCTTTTCGCAATTGTCGGAAGATGATCGATGGATAATCGCATTTTTCGCGTCTGGCATGTCATACGAAGACGCGGCCCGTGAGTCGGGTAAGCGCATGTGGGAAACAGACCAACGCGCGCGCAATGCCGTGCCAAGCCTCGGCGCCCTCGCTCAATCCCAAGAATCCGAATTAGCACTAAGGATGCCCGAAGTGGCGGCCCACTCACTGCTCGCATACCTCAGGAGCCATCCAGAGGCGTTAGCTGCGTCCAGTTCAGACAGTTTGGCGCTGGCGAAAGCAAGGCTAGCCGACAGCCTGAGAGCATTGGAGCAGGGTGATATCGAAAACGCTACACGGATGGCGCTGTCTGCATATCTAGACGGATTCGAAATCGTAGAGCCGGCGCTAGCAGCGAAAAACAAGGAATTGCTTGGAGAGTTGGAGCAGACAATGGGCGCGTATCGCGCGGCCGTCGGTAAAGCGCAACTGAACGAGGCACGTAGGCTGGAAAAACACCTTTTGGTATTGCTCATAGAAGCGCAGGCAAGCCTGAACGGCTCGACCAATGATCCGTTGTCGACCTTCCTCGGCGCTTTCACTATCCTTCTACGTGAAGGACTTGAAGCTTTGCTGGTCATTGTCGCCATATCGGCTTTTCTGAAGAGAGCGAAGCGTACCGAGGCACTACCCTATGTGCATGCCGGTTGGATGACGGCGCTCGCGGCGGGTGCCGCTACGTGGGCCGTCGCCACCTACTTGGTAGACCTGACTGGTGCAAGCCGCGAGATGACGGAAGGCTTTTCGGCCATTTTTGCTGCGGTCGTACTATTGGTCATTGGAATCTGGATGCACCAGAAAAGTATGGCTGGACGATGGCAGGCATATTTACAACGGAAGCTTGCAGGCTCACTTAACCGGCGGTCTGCTGCAATGTTGTTTGTATTATCTTTCGCAACCGTCTATCGGGAGGTATTCGAGACAGTACTTTTTTATGCAGCCCTTTGGACTGGTGGGAATGGCATGTACATGTTGGCTGGATTAGGCAGCGGGGTTGCTGTATTAACTGGAATTGCAATTCTCTTGACGCGCACGTCCATGCGCCTGCCGATAGGAAAATTTTTCATGATGAGTTCTGCACTTATGGGAATACTCGCGATTGTTTTGGCAGGAAAAGGTATAGCTGCGCTTCAAAAAGCGGGCTTGTTGGGCATTACTCCCATTGCAATTCCGCGAATCGAAATTCTGGGCATTTATCCGTCAGCTCAACCCGTGTTCGCTCAGTGTGCTCTGTTGATAATCATCGCAACGAGTGTCGCACTCAATCTCAGATCCTTGCATAAGACATAGCGGATGACATCCAGATCCACTTCACAAAGCAATATAAAGCAAGTTCAATATTATTATTAACAGGATTGTTTATCTCGCGTAACTTGCGTCTTCGCCAGACAATTATCTATGTTAAACCTGACTCACTTAGATGCGCAACACTACACAAATGCCGACGTTGCAGAAGCAACCATTTCTTCTGCTGCCAGGCCTTGCTACTGAGAAAGGTCAGGCAGTTGCACGCATAGGCTGGACCCTTCTCTTCATCACTTATCTCATCTACACATCTGGCTTCGAAATAGCGTCAAAGTACGGTATCGCATGGGCACTGATAAGTGCGCATTTTGTATTTGCATTAATGGTACTCGCATCCCTGTGCGAGAACCGCCGAGACAGCGCATTGCGGCGCATTGTTGCCCTTGTGTTTGACCAATGCATGTTGGCCACAATTCTTTACTACACTGATGAGATAGCGGCCCCATTCATACTGGTTCCGTTGTTCTTCACGTTTGGTAGCGGTATACGCTATGGCAGAAAAAACGCAGTATTCTCTTCTCTTCTTTCTGCTGCACTGATTGGCATTGTTCTCGCTTTTTCCTCGTACTGGAAGCAATATGGATCTATTCGGGCAGGTCTGCTCATGGCATTGATCTACTTGCCTCTGTACGTTTTCGCATTGACTGATGCCCTAGCTTTGGATATGCATACTGACTCGCTTACCAAGCTCAGAAACCGGATTGGATTTGACGAGCTGGTAAAGAAAATGTGCCGAAGTGCGCTAATGGCGAAGTCTGATAGCGCAATTGTATTTGTGGATCTGGACGGATTCAAACGTGTGAACGATGAACAAGGACATGACAGCGGGGATGCTGTTCTCACACACGTAGCGTACTGGCTTGATGGCGAGCTCGCGCCGTTTGGCACATCTGCGCGTTTCGGCGGGGATGAATTCGCTGTTGTAGTGCGGCACCTGAACAGCCGTTCAGATCTCGAGGCAGCACTTACTCGCTTCCTTCAACGTGTTGCAAGCGTTGGCCAGCTTTTTGATAGCGATCTTGGCGCAAGCATCGGTGTGTACTACGTTAGCCCTGGCTCTGACGTAGTACCATCCTTCGTGTATAAAGCTGCTGACCAGTTGATGTATCGAGCAAAAAAACTTGGTAAGGCACAATTCGTTACCTCAACAGGCCGTCTATTCTCACCTGATGGGTACTTGCTCGACGCCCCAGGGCTGAGCGAAAATGGTATCGAATCTCTGGCACGAGCTCTTTGATAGCAATCCTTTTGGCATCTGTTGCCTTCAACTTTTCGGAACGCACTAGATTTCCCGCGACTTCAACGGATATATCGACTGGTTAGATTTTCCCCGCTCCATGAAATACATCGGCTATGCATTACGAGGCCGCCGCCGAGTTCAGCAATAAGGAGTTGTCCGGGCTTATATATGTGCGGTTGGACTAATGAACGCGTTCAACCGTCGTGACATCGCTTTCCATGTTCCTCTGCTTCGCGTCATACCCCCTCCCCTAACCGGGGCACGATGCAGCGCAGATTAACTTCAAGTTATCGCGTGTTCACGTTCGGTTAACGGACGAAGAATCGCCCATGGACAGGTTCTTATTTAGTATCGCCGGGATCCTTGAACTCTTCCACATTCGGCATGAATTCGTTGCTCGGTTCATGCATGTCATGCTGACCCTTTTCACCACTGCCGCGGGAGTGTCGAGCTTGGTGGCCTTCCGCTCGCCCTGAATACCTTGCTTATATGCACCAGATACGCAATGTCGACCGGAGTTGGCTATACCGTCATGGCACTCGTCGGAATCTGCGTTCCCGAAGACTCTGCTGCGTGCTTACGAGTTGTCAGCAGCGAGCTAACATTTGGACGAATTAGAACCATTTCAGGACTACTGGCTGCGCGGAGAAGCGTAGCATGTAACCAGCTGTTTATAGCAGAGCTGGTAGCCTGTTCTGTAATTCGTAGCTGTGTTTATGAAACCGGAGTGGTCGACGAGTCCGTTATTTGCATTGAACGGATGCGGCAAAGGCTCGACAAAGGGAGGACGAAGATGAAGGCGGTTGTAGTGCAAGACCAGAGTATGGGGTCGGCCGGGATGAAGCTGATGGACTTGCCCAATCCACAGGCAGCGATAAACGACGTTATCGTTCAGGTTTGTGCGGCCGGATTCGTCGGGACCGAGCTGTCCTGGCCGTCGACCTGGATCGATCGCCGCAATTTGGATCGAACACCATCGATCCCAGGGCGAGAGCTGGCCGGGGTGGTTACTGCCCTCGGCTACGGCACAACTGGGCTCTCGCTGGGGCAGCGCGTGTTTGGCATCGCGGACTGGTATCGCGACGGCACCTTGGCCGAGTATGTGGCGATCGAGGCGCGCAGACTTGCGCCATTGCCAGGCGACGTCGATTTCATCGTGGGTGCTAGCTTGCCCATTTCAGGTCTCACCGCGTGGCAGGGATTGTTCGAGCACGGCCGCCTGCGTGCAGGGCAAAGCGTCATAGCACATGGTGCGGCCGGCGCAGTCGGGTCGATGGTGACGCAGCTGGCACGATTGGCCGGCGCCTATGTCATTGGTACCGGGCGTGCAGGTGACCGCCAGAAAGCGCTCGACTTCGGCGCGCAGGAGTTCGTCGATCTCGATAACGACAGGCTGGAAGACGTTGGCAGTGTCGATCTCGTGTTCGATGTCATTGGTGGCGACATTGGAAAGCGATCCGCGCGTTTGATCCGGGCCGGCGGAACGCTAGTGTCCATCGTCGGGCCGTCGAAGGCGCGGCCCGCTGACGGTCTTGCGGTCGACTTCGTTGTCGAGCCGGATCGTACTCATCTGAGCGAGATTGTCCAGCGAGTGCGAGACGGGCGTCTGCGAACCAACATTGGCATGGTCTCGTCCCTTGACGACGCTGTCGCCGCCCTTAACCCGAATGGATCGAGCAAAGGGAAGACGATCATCCGCGTTCGTCCGTGAGGGAGACTAGTAATGAAAAGAAGCTTTGCAACGACGGCCGACGCACAACTGAGTGCACAACGAAGTGCTGTCACCTGGATGGCGACGCCCGGATGCGTTTTCCCAGGGGAGTGGCCCGACCAGACGGCAGCCGGAATTTACGTAGACATCAACACGGGTGAACCTCTGTTTGCATCGTCCGACAAATATGCGCCGGAATGCAAGTGGCCAGGCTTCACCAAACCGATTGTTGCAGGAAACGTCAGGATCTTCCGCAGCACCTCCGATGATACGAACAGGGCGGAGCTTCGCTCTACCCTTGGCAACACGCATCTTGGTCATGTCTTGCGCGATGGCCCGCCGGAGTGGGGAGGCTTGCGTTACTGCGTCAATCCAGCGTCCCTGCGGTTTGTTCATCGCGATGACATGAAGAACGAGGGCTATGAGCAGTTTCTACATTACATTGAGGAGATTTATTAATATGAACGAGCGCGCTGTACTGGCTGGAGGATGCTTCTGGGGCATGCAGGACTTGATCCGCAGGCTTCCCGGTGTCGTTTCGACGCGTGTTGGTTATACCGGCGGCGATACGCCGAACGCGACCTATCGCAATCATGGCACCCATGCTGAAGGGATCGAGATCATCTTCGATACAACGCAGACGAGTTACCGCCGCATCCTTGAATTTTTCTTTCAGATTCACGACCCGACGACACATTATCGCCAAGGCAACGACATCGGTGCAAGCTACCGTTCGGCCATCTTTTATGCGAGTGACGAGCAGAAAAAGGTAGCAGAGCAAACGATCGCTGACGTCAACGCGTCGGGCCTGTGGCCGGGCAAGGTCGTTACCGAGGTGGAACCTGTCGGCGAGTTCTGGGAAGCCGAGCCGGAGCATCAGGATTATCTGGAAAAACGGCCTAATGGATACACCTGCCACTTTCCGCGTCCCGGCTGGGTGCTTCCAGAAGCTTCGGCGTCAACCTGACGTGAATTCTCGGACTAGCGATATTGGTCAATGATCTTGAATAATCGGCTGCACGACGGCGCAAGGCAGGCTTCTGGCGCAGTTGAAACCCCAAGCAACAGACCGGACAAGGCGGACGATGGCGTCGCGAACCACGCAGACAAAGGAGACGGGGCCATGCCAAAGCATCTCGCGTCGTGAGCGATCTGCACATCAGGGGTACCACGGGGTAGTCTAAGCAGGACTGCCAGCCCAGCCTTGACCCATTCCGCGTCGTGCAGGCTTAGCTGCTTGCATAGCGCGTCACGCTGTGCAGAATATAGGCGCTTGAGCCGGCAAACGCGCCGGATGTAGTGCCCATCGCGCATGAACTGCGCCATCGCAAGTTGGATAACTGGTGAAGGTGCAGGAGCGAGCGTCGCAGCGACGTCGGAGAACGTTTCGGCCAGTTCTGGCGGCACCACGATGAACCCAAGCCGCAGGCCAGGGCTGACAGTCTTGCTGAACGTGCCTATGTGGATAATCCGTTCTCCCCCGTCGAGAGACGCCAGGGCAGGTGCCGCTCTGCCTTCCAGTTGTAATTCACTGAGGTAATCATCCTCGATGATCCATGCGCCGGTCGAGGTCGCCCATTTGACCAACTGAAGCCGTCGCCTCAACGACAGGGTTGGACCCAAGGGAGCCTGTTGACCCGGGGTTACGACGACTAAAGCGGCGTCCGCAGCTTTCTCGATGCCGTAGTCTACGTCAATGCCTTCGGCGTCCACTGGTACCGGAACGATACGCAAGCGGGCGAGCTCCAGCCCTCTCCGCGTCAGATGGAAGCCGGGCTCTTCCATCCAGACTTTCCTGCCCTCCAAACTCAAGGCCCGCAATGCAACGCCGAGGCCAGAGTTGTATCCCGATGTGATCAACACCTGCTCCGGAAAGCAATGGAGGTTTCTGGAGATGGAGAGATAGCCTGCAATCTGTCGGCGCAGCTCGATCTCTCCTTTGGGATCGGGATAGCCCAGTAAAGAGAACGATCCAATCTTCAGTACATTCGAAGAGCGCGCGCGCGCGAACAGCTTTTCGGGCAGCTCGTCTAGAGCCGGAATGCCGAGCTGAAAGATCGCTGGCCCAGCATGCATCTCATGGCGGGTCTTGATCAGCGCGTCAGTTGGCGGCACTTCCGGTTGCGGCGCTGGCCGCAAGCGCGGCGCCACGCGCGTACCCCTGGCGCCAAATGTCTCGATCATTTGGGAGTCAGACAAACGCTGATACGCTGTCTGGACCGTACCGCGCGCCACGCCGAGGTGCGCAGCCAAGTTCTGCCACGATGGCAGTCGCGTGCCAGGCAGGAGCAGCCCCGACTCGATTGCCCTGCTAATACTCATACGAATTTGTTCTGACAGCGGCATCTTCGCTGTTCGGTCGAGCCGGATCTGGAAGTCTGAATGCATCTTCTTGGTACACACAAAAATGGAAGGTCTTAGTTCTGTTATTTGTACCGTCGATGATACAGAATGTGCACATCAATAGGGGGGAAGCCGATGATGACCATTCGTCCGATCTTGAGTGCGCTGTGCATGACCCTTGCTATCGTCGCCAGCGGTAGTGCAGCGGCGGCGGGCCCTGAGCCCACTGTAAAGTCGAACTTCCAGCAAGCGATTCTCAATCTGCCGGGCAAGTCGCTCATCGCAGTCGAAGTCGAGTATCCACCGGGCGGCGCCTCCCTGCCCCACGTGCATGCGAAATCAGCTTTCATCTACGCCTACGTGGTATCCGGCGCAGTCGAATCAAAAGTTAATGAAGGCGAGGTGCATGTGTATCGCGCTGGCGAAAGCTGGTCTGAACCACCCGGCGCCCGCCATCCCATCAGCAGGAACGCAAGCAAGACTCGGCCTGCAAAACTGTTGGCAGTATTCGTCGTTGATAGCGACGACAAGGCTTTGACCACGACAGTCAAGTAGGGGTCGTCTCAGAAAACGGAAAATAAAGCACGCTAAGCCGGTTGCAGCGGCCGTAGCGGCCTGAACTTGCCCGCGCCGATCTTGGCGCTGCTGCGCCAGAGGTAATCGCCGGTCAGGTTGAT
>Ga0247725_1000967_pt1 | contig 16621 bp, 15 predicted proteins | sample OKSTACKMCFT3sol_FD_183021 | JGI IMG/M metagenome (GOLD analysis project Ga0247725, IMG submission 183021) | Subsurface sediment microbial communities from gas well in Oklahoma, United States - OK STACK MC-FT3-sol | ecosystem: Environmental > Terrestrial > Deep subsurface > Rock core/Sediment... | reverse complement strand
ACCATGACAGGAGGAACAATTCCCTCCTCCACCAATAATTCACCCAAACGAGTTTTTTCCGGATGCTCCGCCTGTCGTGATAGTCCTTCGCACAACTCATGCTCGGTCAATAATCCACTTTGGATCAGTATTTCCCCCAGTAGTTCTTTATCCTCAGGCAGTTCCGAGATTAATTTTAAATAATCTTGCGTTTTGCTCTCAGGCGGTAAAATCCGGATTTGAGCAAGCTCCTGAATAAATTCGAACACCTCTTCAATCTCTGCTTTGGTGGCCTCGGTGACCAAATCAACTTCTACCCCGAGATAACAAACTTCCGCATGAAAATCAGGCCAATTCGGCAATCCATTTTGTATAAGCTGGATATGGCTAATGGAACCTAACTTGCACAGATATCGAATAAATGAGGCAGGATCAAAACCGAACTCAAATAAGTTTGAAGAAAAACGCAAGGAGATATGCCAACTAGCAGCACTGGGTGTTCGCGACTCTCGCTCTACTTGCGGGAGTACCGGCTCAGCCAACGCACAGGAGGCGGTCACATCCCCGGGAACAAGTGACTGCAATAAAGCAAATTGTGCCGCATGCTGCTGGACCAGAGGCGATGGCGCCACGCCGGTGGCCAACGATTCGACCTCATTGCTCAGAATATCCAGTCCTGATAGCAAGGCCGATATTTGCTGCCGATTAAGTCCTACGCCTTGGTCGCGCACGCGCATAATGAGACTTTCTTGATGGTGGGTAAATGCGACAAAGTCATCCAGCGCAAATAAGCCAGCAGAACCCTTCAGGGTATGGACGGCCCGAAACAGGCTATTCAAGAGCTCTTCACCGTCGTCGCCGTCACCATTATCCAGCGCCAGCAATATAGTCTCAGCCTGCTGGATGAGATCCCTGGCTTCTTCCAAAAAATTTGCTAATAACTGGCTCCACTGATCCTGACTGAACATGCCGGCTCCTTAATCATCAATGTTCCGAAAGCACAATGACATCGCCAAACAGCGAGGCTAATTGGTAGAGATCCAGGAGTTCGATCACAGAGTTCGAATGCTGCTGCAGTGTTAGCTGCGCTCCCAAGCTTTTGCGTAATGCCAACAACAGTTGCAAACCTGCGGTATCAATTTCCGATACCCCAGCCAAATCCATGATCAATTCGCCCTCGACCGGCCAAGCTTCGGTTATTTGTTGCTGAAATTCGGCCACCTCGTAAATGGTGAATGGTCCATGGATGTGTATAAATGAATTGGAGCCGTCGGTTGTTACCTGCAACACAGTTCACCTCCGCTAAAGGATCAGTTTTTCCACGGCAGCCAACAATTGCGGGGGCTGAAACGGTTTGATAATCCAGGCACGAGCACCGGCAGCCTGGCCCTCTTTTTTCTTGGATTCCTGACTTTCGGTGGTAAGCATGACCACAGGCGTAAATTTGTGTTCCGGCTTACTCTTGAGGGCTTTCAGGAAGGTGATGCCATCCATATTGGGCATATTGACGTCGCTGATGATGAGATTAACGCGCTGCCCCACCAGCTTGTTCAGAGCATCCTGACCATCACAGGCGTCGATAACCCCGTATCCTACCGAGGTCAGCGCTGCTTTCACCAACTGCCGAATAGACAGGGAGTCATCCACTATCAACACTGTTTTACTCATGAACATTCCCTCTTAGAAAAAGGTGACGGCATCACTCTCGACTCGCGTATTGATTCGCCCTTGATGCTCTTCATCCGTCGTGAAGCGCTGACGGAAGCGCTGCTCCCAGTGGTGCAAATCAAACTCACCACTTAGCTCTTCAATCATCATGGTGCGAATTTCAGTTAAATCCGTTTGTAGATGTTCGAGTATCTGGCTGACCCGATCTTGAAACTGTAACTTGACGATGATGTGGCTGATCGCGGTGGCACTCTCTTCAGATAACGAATGGAGTCGACTACCCGCATCATGTAATTCATTGATTTCTGTACTTAACCGCGCAGTCACTGTCATCACCGCCTGATCGAGTAACGCGAGGTTGTTGTCATCCGTCCGTACCAGATTATCCGCCGCATCAATGGTGGCCTGAATGGCTTGGGTGACCGCCTCGACTTTCTTGGCAATGTCCCGACCGGTTTCTCCGGATTGGCCAGACAAGGTACGCACCTCATCGGCAACCACCGCAAACCCTCGCCCCGCCTCGCCCGCACGAGCCGCTTCAATCGCGGCATTAAGGGCTAACAAATTGGTCTGGCTCGCCAGTTTTTGCACAGAACCGGCCATGTTCTTCAATTCCAGCATGTAGTTACTCAGCTCGGTAATGGTCTGCTGCAGCTGGGTTTTATAGCTACGCGCCCCATCAAAAGCGGCAATCACGCTAGCGAGTGAGCGATTGGTCTCCTCGAGGACCTGGGTAATCGAGTGGCCACCATGACGACCACCGAACAGGGTCGAACTAGTCTGGTTTTCTTCCTGTAATCGCCCCATCAACATGGAAAAAGGCGACAACAAGGCTTCGATGTTGTTGCGCACCAAGTCACTCACCACATCAATCTGTCGATGCCAGGCATCCAACACCGCAGGCATTTGTACTAATAAGGGATCCGGCTCTGGGATAACCAACATTGGAGCCTCGTTCTGCTTCTCAGCCCTATCGCGCTCTAACAGCCGTTTCTGCTTAACAAACAGAATGAGATCAACGAGCTGCAAGCCAATTCCGGCGGCGATCAACAGCTGACCCACAGTGGCATGATTCAGCCCGATAGCCAGTAAGCCAAGGCCACTCAGTAACAACACCAACACTCGGTACACAGCAAACCTCCGAGACAAAGAAAGAAAAATAAGACAGATAACCAGCAGACACTTGGCAAGCTTAGGAAGGAATAATGGTGACAACCGGAACACCGAGTCGTTATGTGACAGACGTCACGCGACAAGATGAATGCGCAAATTCAGTGCCAATAACAGACAAAATCACTGAAAATCGATAAATATGGCAAATATGACAGCAGGGGAATTTACGGTGTTATTTATGCTAAAGCGTCTAACTCCAAGATTTCGTTGCTGTCCCCCACGCTAAATACTCCGAACCCATGATACATATCACTCTCATGCGGAAAGCTGATTGGCGAAACAATCAAAAAGGACGATAGTGTTTGCAGAACTAACCAACACGGAGAGTTGAAGATGTTTCTCGATTATTTTGCCCTCGCGGTCTTACTGATCGTGGTACTGGTGTGCTTTTACGGAATTATTGTTATCCACGATATTCCTTATGAAATTGCAGTGAAGCGGGATCATCCGCATCAGGATGCCATTCATGCCGCAGGCTGGGTCAGCCTGTTCACTTTACACGCCATTTGGCCCTTCCTGTGGATCTGGGCCACCATCTACCGACCAGAGCGGGGATGGGGATTTTCACAGCAACAACAGCAGCAGGATCACTCGCAACTGGCAGCTCTGGAATTGCGGATCAGCCAATTAGAGCAGCAGCTGAACACCGCATCCGGCACTGAAAATTCCAAGAGTGCCCAGCAGGGAGAAGAATAAATGGATTTGCTCATCATCATGACCTACGCAGCCCTTGCCTATGGCTGCTTCAAGCTATTTAACATCCCGGTCAATAAATGGACGGTTCCGACCGCGATCCTAGGTGGCGTTTTCATCGTGGCCGGTTTAATTCTGACCATGAACTATAACCATCCTTACACCTTCATTGCCCAGAAGGCGGTCATCACGGTACCCGTGATCCCTCAAGTCAGTGGCACCGTCTCCGAGGTCCTGGTCACCCCAAATCAGCCCATTAAAGCGGGCTCGATTCTGTTTAAAATCGACCCGACCGTCTATCAAGCGCGAGTGGATCGTTTAACCGCCGACCTAGTCAAAGCAGAACAACAAGTCAAATCCCAGCAGGCACAGCTGACCGCCAGCCAAAGCGAAGTTGAAAAAGCGGCAGCAGAACGGGACCGGGCACAAAAAGATCTGAGTCGTTATCAGCGGGCGGCAGGCAAATCAGTGAACCCGTTCACTGAACAAGAAGCGACTAACGCCAAGCAAGCGTATCTGGCCCAAGAGGCCACTCTGGCAACGGCCCGAGCACAACAACAACAGGTACAGAGTCAGCTGGATGCGATGGTGGGTGGTGAAAACGCCTCCGTCGTTAGTTTGCGCGCCCAACTGCGCGAAGCTAAATACAACTTGGAGCAGACGGTAGTTCGCGCGCTGACCGATGGCTATGCCACCCAGGTATTGCTGCGCCCAGGCAGTTATGTCAACAGCATGCCGTTTCGCCCTTCGCTCTTTTTTATTCCGAAGGAGGATCGCGGCATCATCGCCTCGTTCCGACAAAACTCCTTACAACGTGTCAAGGTGGGTGATGAGGCTGAAGTTTCATTTACCGGGATCCCCGGCACCATTTTTAAAGCCAAGGTCAAGCAAGTGCTTCCGGTAGTCCCACAGGGCGTCTACCAAACACAGGGCACTCTGCAAACCGTGACCTTTGATAACCGTAACGGTGTCTTGGCGGAGGTGGAGCTGGACGAGGCAATTGACGCCTATCACCTGCCGGATGGTGTGTCAGCCCAGGTTGCCATCTACACCGACCATTTCGGCCATTTGTCGGTACTACGCAAGGTGTTACTGCGCATGACCAGTTGGATGCATTACATCTATCTGGATCACTAATCGACGCGGCCAATGCATGACCTAAATGGTTTGGTCATGCACAAGTAAATAGCTGATGTGCGGGGGATTGTTTTGACAAGCCCCCCGCCCATCGAGCACAATCAGGCGTTCATCAGACCTAGTGGGACTCAATAACATGACGGCGGAAACCCAGAATTTCTCGACCCTAGAACAGGCCTTCTCTCTTGGGAATGGTCAGGACTCAGCACTTAACTGGTTGAGAAAAAACCGCAGTCAGGTCGCCATCTTTCTGGTCAGCGGTATCAAGCTGGAAGGCATCATCAGTGGCTTCGATCAATACAGTGTCTTGCTGACGGACGCCCACGGTAACCAGCAAATGATTTACAAGGCCAAGATTTCTACCATAGCGTTGCTCACCAGCAGAATGGGCAGCGGTATCCAGCGCCCCCGTCGTCCGCCACGTCCTGGCATGGATCAACGCGGTGGCAGCTATGAAGATCGTCGTAATAGCACTCCTGATGACACGACGCAGAGCTAAGTCCACTTATTCTTGATGCATAGCACGAGGCCCCATTCCGGGGCCTCGTTCATTTCAGCTTGTTTGTCCTGTCGTCAGGGTCGCCCAATCCGGCGCCCCCTCGACGACCATGACGCAATCCATCCCTGCGGCCCGAGCTGCCAAACGGCCAATTTCGGTATCTTCAAACACCAGGCAATCGGCAGCAGCCACCCCCAGACTTTCAGCGGCCAGCAGGAAGGTATCGGGAGCTGGTTTATGACTCTGCACATCATCCGCGGCGACCACGGTGTGGATATAAAGTCCCAGTCCGCTTTGCGCCAGGATCCGCTCGGCATTGGCGTGCAAGGAGCCGGTGCCGATCGCCATCGGCAGTGTTGCCGCCGCCTGCTGCACCAGTGCCACCATGGCCGGAAACGGTGTCGCCTGCTCGATCATGGCCACGTAGTGAGCCGTCTTGCAGCGGGCGACGGCCTCAGGATCCAGCGCAATCTGCTGCTCATGGGCAATCAGTGCGGCAATCTTGCGGCTCGGAACACCACCGCGAGCGTAGAGCCACTCCTGGTCACAGACAAAACCGAATTCTTGGGCGGTTTGCTGCCACGCCGCCAAATGCAAGGGCATGGAGTCGACCAGCGTGCCATCCATATCAAATATCAGGGCTTTGTACCGCTGCCACATGGACTTGATCCTCGTTGTTGCAATAAAAAGGGGGATCCATGATCCCCCGGTATTCCATTCACTCTTGGCCCATGGCTGAAAATCAGATCAATTCCAGTTGGGTCATGACGCTACGAATACGCTCTTTGGTTGCCGCACTCAACGGCATCACTGGCACCCGGCACTCTTCGGTGCACAGACCCAGCAGCGAGGCCGCATATTTTGCACCCGCCGGACTCGGCTCGGCAAACATAACCTGATGCAAGGGGATCAGGCGATCCTGCAAAGCACGCGCTGCGGCCCAATCGCCGGCCAGTGTTAGTTCTTGTACCTGCGCCACCAGCTTGGGGGCCACGTTGGCAGTCACCGAAATACAGCCCGTCCCGCCGCCCACGTTATAGGCCACTGCGGTGGCATCTTCACCCGATAACCAGGTAAAGGGTTTCTTGATCAACTGACGCTCGCTCCAGGGGCGGGCCAGATCCCCGGTGGCATCCTTGACGCCGATAATGCGTGGCAACTCGGCCAGACGCGCCATGGTTTGTGGCTGGATATCGACAATCGCCCGTGGCGGAATGTTATACAGAATGATCGGGATATTGGTCTCGTCATGCACCATCTTGAAATGATGATAGAGGCCATCCTGATTCGGACGGTTGTAATAACCGGCGACATGCAGAGTGGCATCGGCACCGGCGCGCTCGGCCACCCGGGTGTATTCAATGGCTTCAATCGGGTTATTCGAGCCAGCCCCGGCGATCACCGGCACGCGACCTGCGGCCTGTTTGACCACTAATTCGATGACGCGGCAATGCTCATCATGGGAGAGCGTCGGGCTCTCCCCTGTGGTCCCCACCGGTACAATGCCGTGGGTGCCCTGCTCGATATGCCATTCCACCATTTTGGTGAGCGCCGCTTCATCCAGCCGACCATCACGGAAGGGGGTAATCAGCGCTACGATTGAACCTTGAATCATACAAACTCCTTTTTGAAAACTCGGTATCCGGAACAAAAAACCCCGGTTACGGGCTGCGTAACCGGGGTTTATGAATCTGCCAAGGGCGGACGACCGTTACGCGGAAACGAAAAAAACCTCAGGTTTCAGAGGTTTATTGTATTTTCGTTTCAGACTCAGATTTGTCATCGGCCAAACTACATAAGTGTGCAATGAATGAGCATAGTTCTGCATCGCTGCAGAAATGTCAAGCCTCGGCATCTCATGTATAATTCGCCGCCCATACCCTGCCGAGGCCCGAACATGTCTACCGCTCAAAGCCCTGTCAGCCAGCTGCTGGAACGCAATGCCGCCCTGTTTGCTGACAAACACCTGCTGATCGCCGGTTACATGGAAGACAACTACCCGCTGGTCCTGGCCACGGCAGCGGCCTCGGCCACCCTGTTCACCACCGATTACAGCCGCTGGCGGCAACTCACGGCTCTGCATACTCCCCAAGGCGAAGCCGTACAACTTTATTTCGATCATCAGCTCCCGGCTGCTGTGCCCGCCTTCGATACGCTGCTGATCCTGTTACCCAAAGCTAAGGCCGAAGCCCACTATCTGTTGGCGAATCTGCTGCCCCATCTGCGCAGCGGCAGCGACATTTTCCTAGTTGGCGATAATCGGGGCGGCATCAATGGAGCCGACAAGCTGCTGGCCCAATACGCCAGCCACTGCCAGAAGCTCGATAGCGCCCGGCGCTGCTCCCTGGTCCATGCCGCGCTCGATCAGCCGGTAGAGCCGTTTCAGCTCGAGAACTGGTTGCAGCACTATAGCGTCAGTGTCCGCGGCCACGACTTGCGCGTGGTGGCACTGCCGGGGGTATTTAGCGCCGATGGCCTGGATGAGGGCACCCGCATGTTGCTGGAGCATCTGCCGCCACTCCGGGGGCGCGTGCTGGATATGGGCTGCGGCGCCGGGGTCATCGGCAGTGCCTTGTGTGCCTTGCATCCGGAGCTGGAGGTCGAGATGTGCGACATCAACGCTCTGGCGCTGGAGAGTGCCCGCCGCACCCTGGCGGCCAATCAGCTCAGTGCCAAAGTGTATCCCTCGGATATGCTGTCGGAGGTGCCGGGCAAGGTGCAGCATATTGTCACCAATCCGCCGTTTCATGCCGGGCTCAAGACGCTGTATGGTCCGACGGAACAACTGATCGCACAGGCCCCGCAGAAGCTGGCGCCTCGCGGCTCACTGCTGCTGGTCGCCAATGCCTTCCTGAAATATCAGCCCTTTCTACAAAAGGCTTTCCGCCAGCAGCAGATCCTGGCCGAAGATAAAAAGTTCAGGCTGTATCACAGCTTCTGATGGACAAAATTGTCTTAACAAGCGTTTGTTCAATCTGTTAGATTCAAAGACCGACAATAATTACCTCAGACGATTCGAGGTAATTTTTTATTGGCACCATGAAAGCGATTTCATCAATTGGAGCATAGGCATGGCGGGTATATTGGCGATGATACTGGCAGGAGGCGAAGGCACGCGGCTGCAACCCTTGACGGTCACACGCAGCAAACCTTCAGTTCCCTTCGGTGGCAGTTACCGGCTGATCGATTTTGTGCTGAACAATTTCGTTAACTCCGACTTCCTGCGCATCTATGTTCTGACCCAATTCAAGTCCCAATCCCTTTATCTGCATATGAAAAAAGGCTGGAACCTGACGGGGATCACCGGCCGTTTCATTGATCCGATCCCGGCGCAAATGCGGATGGGCAAGCGCTGGTACGATGGCACCGCCGATGCTATCTACCAGAACATGGGCTTTGTCGAACTCACAGCTCCCGAGCATGTCTGCATCTTCGGCAGCGACCATATCTACAAGATGGATATCCGCCAGATGGTGGACTTCCATAAAGAGAAAAAAGCGGCACTCACTGTGGCGGCTATCCGGGTTCCTATCGCCCAGGCTCATCTATTTGGCATTATCGAAGTCAATGAAGCGGGGCAGATGATTGGCTTTGAAGAAAAGCCCAAGCATCCGAAACCCTTGCCCCATGATCCGGACCATGCCCTCGCCTCCATGGGCAACTATGTGTTCGAAACCCAGACCCTGTATAGCGAACTCACGCTAGATGCCGAGAATGAAGCCTCCAGCCATGATTTCGGCCGTGATATTATTCCCAGCCTCTATCCTAGGGCCGCTGTCTATGTCTACGACTACAGCAATAACAAGGTCGAGGGTGAAAAGACGGCGGTGTATTGGCGCGATGTCGGCAACATCGACAGCTATTGGCGAGCCCATATGGACTTGGTCGCCGACAATCCGCCCTTTTCCTTATATAACCGCAAGTGGCCCCTGCATACCTATTATCCACCCTTGCCGCCGGCCACCTTTATCAATACCGCTGAACATCAGGCCTGCATCTCCCATTCGCTGATCTCCGCCGGTTGCTACATCCAGGGCAGCAGCATAGAGCGCAGCGTGATGGGATTCCGCTGTAATCTGGCCTGTGGCAGCAAGATCGAGGAATCCGTGCTGCTCGGGGATGTGAAGATTGGAGAGGGATGCCGGATCCGTCGAACCATTATTGATAAGCATGTTGAAATTGCACCGGGCGTTGTGATCGGTGAAAATCCCGCCCATGATCGGGAACGGTTTACCGTTTCCGACCAAGGGATTGTCGTTGTGCCCAAGGGCGCCAGAGTTGGTTTCTAATTCATGAATATTCTGTTCATTGCTTCCGAAGTTGAAAGCTTTGCCAAAACCGGGGGCCTCGCCGATGTGGCTAAAGCCTTGCCACTGGCTCTCAAGCGCCGTGGTCATGACGTCCGTATCGTCATGCCTTATTACGCCAGCATTGCCGGTCGGGAGAAATCCCAGCATCTGGGCGGCTTCACCCTGCCGACGCGTCCGGGTCACACCGACATTCCCTATCAGGTCCGACAGATGGAGTTGGATGATGTGCCTGTCCTGCTGATCGACTTTCCAAACTACTTCGATCGCAAGAGTCTGTACGCCGAAAACAACAACGCCTACCCCGACAATGGTGAGCGCTTCGCGTTTTTTTCTGCCGCCTGCCTGCAGGTCAGCGAACAGATTGGCTTCAAGCCCGATATCGTCCATTGCAATGACTGGCACACCGCGCTAGTGCCCATGCTGCTGAAGACCCGTTATGCAAATAACTCCTTCTTCCAGAGCACCCGCAGCGTATTGACCATTCATAACGGCGCCTTTCAGGGCGTGTTCGAGCGCAATCAGCTGTGGGCGCTGCCGGAAGTTACCGACACCTACAACGAGTCGATCCTGCAGGGGCATGCCTACATCAACTTCCTGAAGTGTGGTGTGCTCTACGCCGACAAGATCAACGCCGTCAGCCCCAGCTATGCCTCGGAATTGATGACCTATCTGGGCGGCCATGGCATGGCCAAGAACTTCCAGGAGCGATCCAGCGATGTACGCGGGATCATCAATGGCTGCGACTATGCCGACTGGGATCCGAAAACCGATCCACTGATCCCAGTGAACTACGATGCCAGTCGTCTGGCCGATAAGGAACTGTGCAAGCACGCCTTGCAGAAGCGCGCCGGACTGGATATCGGTGATACGCCGCTGTTCGGCATGGTCTGTCGTCTGACCGAACAGAAGGGTCTGAATCTGCTGTTGCCGATCCTGGAAAAATTCCTGGTACATCGGGTGCAGGTGGTGATCGTCGGGACCGGCGAGCCCTCGCTGGAAGAGCGGTTGACCGAGATGATGGCGGCCCATCCCGATCGCCTGGCCTATCTGAATGCCCACGACAATGGTCTGGCCCACTTAGTCGAGGCGGGCAGCGACTTTTTCCTGATGCCCTCCCTGTTCGAGCCCTGCGGCCTGAACCAGATGTACAGTCTGGCCTATGGCACCCTGCCGATTATCCGGGCGGTCGGTGGATTGCGCGATACCGTGGTCGACTATGACCATCAGGCCAAGCGCGCCACCGGCTTCAGTTTTCAGGAGCCAGAACCGCTGGCCCTGCTGTCCACCCTGCGTCGCGCCCTGTTGTTCTTCCTGCAAGAACCCGAGGAGTATCATCGTGTTCAGCAGACCGCCATGCGCACCCGTTACCTGTGGAGCGATTCGGTGCTCAGTTACGAACAGATGTATAAAGATGCTCTGGGGTTAAGTGCCGGCCATTAATGCAGCGCGACTGGTGATAAAAACCCCAGTCGCGAAAAAATCCAGTGGATCCGGCAATTATTCAGCGAGCAATGGTTGACGTCCCCGGCAGAATAGATAGAATGCCAGCCGCAAGATGCGATGGTGGCGGAATTGGTAGACGCGCTAGCTTCAGGTGTTAGTGCCTTCGGGTGTGAGGGTTCGAGTCCCTCCTATCGCACCAAGTAATCTGTTGATTGGCAACATAAAAACCAGGCGTTGGCTGACAACGATAAAAGCAGTGACAAGTTGTGCGATGGTGGCGGAATTGGTAGACGCGCTAGCTTCAGGTGTTAGTGCCTTCGGGTGTGAGGGTTCGAGTCCCTCCTATCGCACCACAACTTCTTGAGGAAGACTTGTCCATGCGGTTGGTCGCATGTCAATCCAACCAACAAACAATCCGGGCGATGGTGGCGGAATTGGTAGACGCGCTAGCTTCAGGTGTTAGTGCCTTCGGGTGTGAGGGTTCGAGTCCCTCCTATCGCACCACTTGATTGATGCAAGTGGGCCAGGATTGTCAGAACCATGCTGTTGACGGCATGTAAATCCAGTCAACGACATAATGTGCGAGGGTGGCGGAATTGGTAGACGCGCTAGCTTCAGGTGTTAGTGCCTTCGGGTGTGAGGGTTCGAGTCCCTCCTCTCGCACCACAATTTGTGAGCCCGGGATGAGCATCATCCCGGGCTTTTTGTTATATATTTCCTGGTGAAACCAAACCATCAAGGAAGTATGTCGCCATGGCTCTGCAAGATATCCACAACTACTACGAAGATCTGGTCCAGCACTACATCCACGCGCTGGAGCTGGATCGTACCCGCGATACTGATTTCCTGGCCGACTTGTACTGCCTGGTGCTCAACCAGCTACCCGCGCACTACATCCGTTACGGCGTGGATATGATCTATTTCACCTCGGACGAGAAGCGCCAGGAGATGGAAGAGAAGGTCAACTTCGCGGTCACCAGCGCCATCAGCTGGCTGGATAACGAAAACCACCGCCGCAACACCCGCGACCAGCAGTAGTCGCACTCCGATAACGACAAAAGGCTCGCTTGGCGAGCCTTTTGTGTTTCCAGCTCGAGACCATCCATCCAGACATACCGACCTCCACCTGCGTTGAGGGCTTAGCCCCCGAAGCGGCTTAGAACCACAGCGCCGTCAGCACAGTCGCCAGACAGACCACCACACCCAGGGCATTGCACAGAAACATGGGCCAATCTTTTTGCTGCTTGAGCAAGGCATACCCTACCCAGGCGATGCAGTTGATGGTCGAGGCCACCGGCAACAACATGGAGCCCGGAACACCGTTCATATTCAGGCGGATTTGATCGACATAGGAGGCATACATCACCATGGCCATGATGGAAGCAAACCACCCCAGGTGCTGGATCATCTTGTCACTGTTCATTCTCACTCCTTGGGTTATCCAGAGCCTTGATGCTCGCTGATGGATCTATGTAATCGATTACACTTTATCGTGACAATGATAACGCAGCGAGGGAGCAGGAATAAATAGGGGTCGAATAAAAACAGGGATAAATCGCAGGCCAGCTCCATGACCACACCGTGGTAGCGATTTCACATGCGACACAAGCAACATGAGGACTGCCCCCAAGGGAGGGAGAGTGCGCCTATGGAGCCAACCGTTGGCGGCCGGGATGCCGCCATCGAGCCTCATCACTTAGCTGACCCAACCCTCACCCCAGCGATCGGGATGCGCTAAGCGGACCCTCTGCGCCAGGGATGGCGCAGCGGAGCCCCCAGGGATGGGTTCACGGCGTGTCCGTGTGCGCCTCCCGATCGATGAGGCTGGCTTACGGAGCAGCAGAATTGCAGCTGGATTCAGATGCGCCGCAGGCGCACCACGGTTTCCACATGCAGGGTATGGGGGAACATATCCACCGGCTGCACCGCATCCAGGCGATAGCCGTGGGCCAGCAGATAGGCCAGATCCCGTGCCAGGGAGGTGGGATCGCAGGAGACATAGACCAGAGTGCGCGGCGCCATCTGCAGGATAGTCTCCAGCACCACCCGCTCGCAGCCCTTGCGCGGTGGATCCACCACCACCACATCGGCGCGATAGCCCTGGGCATAGAGCTCAGGCACCACCACTTCGGCCTTGCCGACATGGAACTCGGTGTTGGTCAGCCCATTGCGCTCGGCATTGGCCCGGGCATCGTCAATCGCCTCACTGACCAGCTCGACCCCGACCACGGTCGCCGCCTGCCGGGCCAAAAACAGCGAGATGGTGCCGATGCCGCAGTAGATATCAAACACCGTCTCCTGACCGCTCAGCTCGGCCAGCCGCAGCGCCTCGCGGTACAGCACCTGGGTCTGCTCCGGGTTGATTTGGTAAAAGGAGAGCGGCGAGAGCACAAAATCCAGGCCAGCGAGTTGATCCCGGATCACCGGCTCACCACTGAGGGTGCGGTTGTCAAAGCCCAGAATGCGATTGCCGCGCTCGGGGTTGATGTTCTGCACCACGCTGGTCAGTTGCGGGAATCGCGCCAACCGGGCCAGCAGCGCCTCCTGATGGGGCAGCTCCTCGCCCAGGGTTACCAGCACCAGCATCCACTCGCCGGAGACGCGACCGTCGCGCAGCATCAGATAACGCACCAGGCCGCTGTGGTGCTCTTCGTCATAGGCGTCGATAGCGAACTCGCGCAACCAGGCGCGCACCTCGGCCACCAGCTCGGCGGTCAATGCCGGCTGGATGCCGCAATCATCACACACCACCAACTGGTGACTCTGCTTGCGAAAAAAACCCAGCTCGGCCCCCTCGGGGCTCGGGCGCACCGCATACAGCGCCTTGTTGCGATAGGCAAAGGGCTCGCTCATGCCCAGACACTCGGCCACCTCGACAGCAGTTTCCCCCGCCAGCACCCCCTTGGCGGTGAGATTATCCACCACCAGCTGACGCTTGAGCCGCAGCTGGGCGGCATAATCGAGGATGCCGATCTGGCAACCGCCGCACTCGGTATGGGGGCAAAAGTTATCGACCCGATCCGGGCTGGGTTGCAGCACCGCCAGCAACTCGCCCTGAGCGTACTTGGGCTTGATGCCGTGCAACCGCACCTGTACCCGTTCCCCCGGCAAGGCACCGCTGACATACAGGGTGCGGCCGTCCAGCTCGCCAATCCCATCCCCCTTGTCGGTCAGGGCGGTGATGGTGACATCCAGCGGATGGGTCAATGCGGGGGCAGACAGGGACATAACAGGCTCCGGATTCACGGTCAACGACACGCCCCATGGCGCATCGGCGGCGATTCTAGCATGGACCTGGAGGCTGACGAAAAAGCCCGTAGCCCCATATTGATGGCGTCATCTCGGCGATGAAGAAAATCTGACTCATCAGCTGCGAGCCATCGTGGCTGGATGGCAGCTTCTGGTTAAAGAGACTCATGGATGACAGTGGAGTCCTGCAGATAGCTATCCAGCAGGCGTTTGATATAACCCGATTGCTCCAACTCCTGCAGTCGAGCCGATACATAAGGCTCCAATGCCTGACAGGGCGAGCGACGACTAAAGCCAATATGAATGGACTCGTTCGTCACGGGTGGGGACAGTACCTCGATTTCACGCTCCATACCCTGCCGGTGCAGATAATAGTGTCCGGCATATTGGCCAGACACAAAGTAATCAATCCGGCCCAGCCTGAGCTTCTCAAAGTTCTCCTGCATGGAATCAGCCGTTTCTACCGTCAGATGTTGCTGCAAAAAGAGATCAAATTTGCTGCCGAAGGTGTCGCCTAGGCTCACCCCACCCCGCAGGCCGACCAAGGTTTGCCAGTCGTCCATCGAGTTTTGTTTGCCCCTGAGTCTGAAAATAGCGATCGGATTGGCAAAGATAGGATGATGCGAGAAGAGCAGATAGGTTTCCCGCTCCGGCGTCTTGCGCAGACTCAGCAAGAGATCGATACGCCCTTCCTGTGCCATCTGTTGAGCGCGTTTCCAGGGGTAGACCACAGCCTTGAGTTTGACCCCCGCCGGCACCAGAAGAGGGAGCAGATCGATACTGGCGCCCCGATAGCTGAGCTGATCCTCGCTCCATCCATAGGGTGGATAGGCAGGGTTGGTGGCATAAACCAGAGTCTCGCACTGAGACGCCGCCATACAGGGCATGGCCAAGACGCCCAGCAAATAGCCAAGGCTCCAGGCTCGAAATATGTTGAACCCCATATGGCACTCCAATCGCTGACCTGCCCATAAGCGTAGCAGACGGCGGATGAGATCCCGGGGCCCTTCGGGCGACGAAAAAGAAATGGCGATCGCATCCCGTGCCGATAAACGGCTTGCTCAATACGGGTTTGCCACCGACTGCGCGCCACAAAAAGCCCCGCATCATGCGGGGCAACTCTCAGGACTCATACCAAACTCGGGAGCATTACTCCGCCGTCAGCGGCACAGAACCCACCCGACCCTTGCTGGCGTCACGCTGGGCGGCGGCTTCACGCTGGGCTGCCATCGCCAGCTTGGCGGCATAGCCGGGCTGTTGACGCGCCACCCACAGCTCGCGCCATTTGATCATCGCCGAACCCAGGATGATGATGCCTAAGCCTAGCATCAGCAGCGAGATACCACCGTTAAACAGGTTGTAGCCCTTGGCCGCCGGGTTGAAGTAGACATGGCTCACCATCCAGTAACCGGCATAGTTGACGGTGACGAACAGATAGGCCAGCGGGATGAGGCAAGTCAGCATGTAGCGACGCTTCTGTGCCAGGCGCAGGATGATGGTCGCCCCTATGATGAGACCCACCGAAGCCATCAGCTGGTTGGAGACCCCGAACAGCGCCCACACAGAGCCGATATCGCCGGACATCAGCAGATAGCCCCACATCACGCAGGCCAGCACGCTGGCACCGATGGCGCCCGGCATCCAGTCGATGCGCTTGAGCGGTGCATAGAACTCGCCGAAGAAATCCTGGATCAAGTAGCGGGAGACCCGGGTACCGGAATCGACCGCGGTCAGGATAAACACCGCCTCGAACATCACCACAAACTGGAAGAAGTAGGAGGCCAGATCGCTAAACCACGGCACCTTGGTGAAGATGTAAGACATGCCCACCGCCAGCGTCACGGCACCGCCGGTGCGGCCATACAGGTCCATGCCGATCTCCTGGGAGAGCATGGGCAAATCCACCACCTGCATCCCCAGCTTGGCAAACGCCTCTGGGCTGGCGTTGATGGCGAAGTAATCGGCCGGATGCAAGGCGGTAGCGGCAATCAGCGCCATGACCCCGACCACACACTCGGCCAGCATGGCCCCGAAGGCGACCGGCAGAATATCGTTCCACTTATCCACCAGTTTCGGCGTGGTGCCGGAGCCGATAAAGGCGTGGAAACCGGAGATGGCGCCACAGGCGATGGTGATGGAGATAAAGGGCCACACCGGGCCGGCCAGTACCGGGCCGCCGCCGTGGATAAATTGGGTCAGTGCCGGGAACTGGATCTGCGGGTTAATGCAGATGACGCCAATCACCAGGGCACCGAACACGCCAATCTTCATAAAGCTGGAGATATAGCCGCGCGGCGTCAGCAGCAGCCACACCGGCAAGGCGGTGGCGAAGAAGGCATAGATGGGCAGCGCCAGACTGATGGTGTCGGCGCGCAGGGTCAGCCACTCGCCAAAGGTGCTGGCCTGGACATAGGGGCCGAAGAACACGCAACCGAGCACGGCGATAAAGCCCACCCAGGAGGCGGCGCTC